>QWCZ01000330.1_pt1 | contig 24133 bp, 14 predicted proteins | sample 1972651 | NCBI WGS metagenome assembly QWCZ01 (sample SAMN09866695, study PRJNA288562) | Human oral metagenome isolate pre1_saliva, whole genome shotgun sequencing... | isolation source: mouth | host: Homo sapiens | place: USA: California
GGTGCGGCATGAGCCCAACATCACGGCCACCACCAACGTGAAGGACCATCCCGAGTTCGCCCGCCGCAAACGCAAGCGCACGGTCGATGGTGTCGAGGAAGAGGGCTGGTTCGTCAGCGACTTCACGCTGGCCGAGCTGCGCACGCTGCGTGCCGTGCAGCCCCTGGAAGAACGCGATCAGAGCCACAACGGCAAGTACAAGGTGCCCACCTTCGAGGAAGTGCTGAAGCTGGCCCGCGACCAGAGCCGTCGCACCGGGCGTACCATCAGCATCTATCCCGAGATCAAGCACAGCACCTACCATCGCTCGCTGGGCCTGCCCATCGAGGACAAGCTGCTGGCTGCGCTGGCCCGCTACGGTTACACCAAAAAGGATTCCCCGGTCATCATCCAGTCCTTCGAGGTGGGCAACCTGAAGGCGCTGCGTCCGCGCACCCAGGTGCGGCTCGTGCAGCTCATCGACGGCTCCGGCCAGAACCCGGATGGTTCGGTGGACCAGTCGCTGCCGCTGGGCCAGCCCTACGACTTCACCCTGGCCAAGGACAGCCGGACCTATCAGGACCTGCTCACGCCGAAGGGCCTGGCCGAGATCCGCACCTATGCCGACGGCATCGGTCCGTGGAAGGCCTACATCATTCCGTCGCGGCTCACGATCGGGCCTGATGGCAAGCCGGTGGACCTGAACCGTGACGGGCTGATCGACGAACGCGACCGTGTGGCGCTGCCGGCCACCCGGGTGGTGAAGGATGCCCACGCGGCCGGTCTCTTCGTGCATCCGTACACCTTCCGCAGCGAGCCGCGCCGGCTGCTGTCCGATTATCAGGGTGATCCGAAGGCCGAATATCGGCGCTTCTATCAGCTGGGGGTCGATGGCCTGTTCAGCGACTTCCCGGACGTGGCGCGTCAGGCGCGTGATGAGTGATCCTTTCCCGGGGGCATCCGGCCTGGCATGGATGTGATCCCGGCAGGAAGGGGCGGCGCTCGGGGGGGAGGCCGCCAGATGGCATGACGGCTCCTTGGTGGGCCGTTTCCGACGAACGGGCCCTGATGGGTCCATTTGCATTTTCCGGGGTGATGGGTGTCGTTTTTCGGGGTGATGAGTGCTCAATATCCCACGTCATGAAACCAATAAATAATTTATGCAATTGCATAAGTGCTATGCTGTTCATATAACAAGAATTCAAAGATCGGTTCAAAGAAAACACGGAAACAGGAGTTCGATATGTTGGCCCCCAAAAATGCACACCCCGAAGCCTGGGCCGATTTCAAGGCCGGTCCTTGGGAAGAGACGATCGACGTTCGTGATTTCATCCAGCGCAACTACACCCCCTATACCGGGGATGGCAGTTTCCTGGCGCCTGCGACCGAGGCCACCACGCGGCTGTGGGGTGAGGTGATGGAGGGCATCAAGGTCGAGAACAGGACCCACGCCCCCTACAAGATCGACGCCCAGACGGTTTCCGGCATCACCAGCCATGCGCCCGGCTACATTGATCGGTCGCTGGAAAAGGTGGTGGGCCTGCAGACGGACGAACCCCTCAAGCGCGCCATCATGCCCTTCGGCGGCCTGAAGATGGTGCAGGACTCCTGCCGCATCTATGAGACCCCGCTGTCCGAGACGGTGGTCGAGACCTTCACCAAGTACCGCAAGACCCACAATCAGGGCGTCTTTGACGTGTACACGCCCGACATCCGTCGCTGCCGCAAGTCCGGTGTGCTGACCGGGCTGCCTGACGCCTATGGCCGGGGCCGCATCATTGGCGACTATCGTCGCGTGGCACTCTACGGCATCGACCGCCTGATGGAAGACAAGGTCGAGCAGTTCAACTCGCTGCAGGCCGATCTGGAAGCCGGCCGCAACCTGGAAGAGACCATCCGCCGCCGCGAGGAAATCCACGAACAGCACAAGGCGCTGGGCCAGATGAAGGAAATGGCCGCCAGCTACGGTTTCGACATTTCCGGCCCGGCCCGCAATGCCCGCGAGGCCGTGCAGTGGACCTATTTCGCCTACCTGGCTGCCGTGAAGTCGCAGAACGGCGCGGCCATGTCGTTCGGCCGGGTGGCCACCTTCCTGGACATCTACATCGAGCGTGACCTGCACAACGGCACGCTGACCGAAGTGGAGGCGCAGGAACTCATCGACCACCTGGTCATGAAGCTGCGGATGGTGCGCTTCCTGCGCACGCCGGAATACGACCAGCTCTTCTCGGGCGACCCGATCTGGGCCACCGAATCGATCGGCGGCATGGGGCTGGACGGCCGCACGCTGGTCACGAAGAACTGCTTCCGCTTCCTGCACACGCTCTACAACATGGGCCCGTCGCCGGAGCCCAACATCACGGTGCTGTGGTCCGAGCAGCTGCCCGAGGCATTCAAGCACTTCTGCGCCAAGGTCTCCATCGACACCTCGTCCATCCAGTACGAGAACGACGACCTGATGCGCCCGGACTTCAACAGCGACGACTATGCCATTGCCTGCTGCGTCAGCCCGATGGTCATCGGCAAGCAGATGCAGTTCTTCGGTGCCCGCGCCAACCTGGCCAAGACGCTGCTGTACGCCATCAACGGCGGCGTGGACGAGACCAGCGGCATGCAGGTCGGTCCCAAGACCGAACCGATTGCCGGCGAGGTGCTGGACTACGACACCGTCATGGCGCGGATGGACAGCTTCATGGACTGGCTGGCCACCCAGTACGTCACGGCGCTCAACATCATCCACTACATGCACGACAAGTACTCGTACGAGGCTGCGCTCATGGCGCTGCATGATCGTGACGTGAAGCGGACGATGGCCTGCGGCGTGGCGGGTTTGTCGGTGGCGGCGGATTCGCTGTCGGCCATCAAGTACGCCAAGGTCCGTCCCATCCGCAACGAGCAGGGCATTGCCGTCGACTTCCAGATCGAAGGCGAATACCCGCAGTTCGGCAACAACGACGACCGTGTCGACGACATCGCCTGCGACCTGGTGCGCCGCTTCATGACCAAGGTGGCCTCGCACCCGATGTACCGCGACGCCATGCCCACCCAGTCGGTGCTCACCATCACCTCCAACGTGGTCTACGGCAAGAAGACCGGCAACACGCCGGATGGCCGCCGCGCCGGTGCACCGTTCGGTCCGGGTGCCAACCCCATGCACGGCCGTGATGTCTGCGGCGCCGTGGCCTCGCTGTGCTCGGTGGCCAAGCTGCCCTTTGCCTTCGCCAAGGACGGCATCTCCTACACCTTCTCCATCGTGCCGGGCGCGCTGGGCAAGGACGAGGGCTCGCGTGAGCGCAACCTGTCGGGCATGATGGATGGCTACTTCCATCACGAGGACGGCGTGGAGGGCGGTCAGCACCTGAACGTCAACGTGCTCAACCGCGAGACGCTGCTGGACGCCATGGAGCATCCCGAGAAATATCCGCAGCTCACCATCCGCGTCTCGGGCTATGCGGTGCGCTTCAACTCGCTGACCCGCGAGCAGCAGCAGGACGTGGTCACGCGCACCTTCACGGCCTCGATGTGAGGACCGCGTGACGATACCGGCCGACGTGCCTTCGGGCACGGCCGCCCCCTCCGGGCGGGAGGCGCCCCCGCCTGTGGTGCCCCTGGTGCCGCAGGCGGATCTCGAGGCGGCTGCCCGCGCGCCGAAGCATCCGCACCTGCACCGGGGCTACCACGGAACCGGGCTCGTCCATTCCATCGAGTCCTGCGGTACCGTCGATGGCCCCGGGCTTCGTTATGTCCTGTTCCTGCAGGGCTGCCTGATGCGCTGCCTGTACTGTCACAACCGTGACACCTGGGACCTGCAGAGCGACAAGGCCCGCGAGATGACGGTGCCCGAGGTGATGAAGCAGGTGATGTCCTACCGTCATTACCTGAAGGCCACGGGGGGCGGCGTGACGGCTACCGGGGGTGAGCCGCTGCTGCAGTACGAGTTCGTGCGGGACTGGTTCGTCGCCTGTCACCAGAACGGCATCCATACCTGTCTGGACACCAACGGCTACGCGCTGCACTACGACGACGTGCTGGAGACGCTGCTGGACCACACCGACCTGGTGATGCTGGATCTCAAGCAGATCGATCCGGACATCCACCGCGTGCTGGTGGGCATCCCCAACACGCGCACGCTGGCCTTTGCCCAGCACCTGGCCAGGCGCAAGCAGAAGACACGCGTGCGCTATGTGGTCGTGCCGGGCTATACCGACGACGATCGTTCAGCCCATCTGCTGGGCCGCTTCATCGCGCCCATGGACAACGTAGACACGGTCGAGATCCTGCCCTACCACGAGCTGGGCGCCCACAAGTGGGCCCTGTGCGGTGACGACTACAAGCTCAAGGGCGTGCATCCCCCGCCCAAGGAAACCGTGCAGCGCGTCCGCAGCATCCTGGAAGGCTACGGCAAGGCCGTGATTGTCTAGGGGTCCTCTGAACAGGTCCCCGCGGCCGTCACATCCCCGTAACGGGCGCATGATCAGAGGACCCCAAAGGATCCCTGGATAGCTCCGCTAGCCCCGCTGGCGCATCGAGAACTCGAACAGCCGGCATTCGATGGCGCCGTTGAAGAGCGGCGTCTTGCGATCCTCGCGCAGGCCCAGCTGGCCGGGCAGGCCCCGGTCGCTGGTCAGCAGAAAGACCTTCCAGCCCCCGAAGCGCTCGCGCAGCGTGGCGCCGATGGCGCGCCAGTGTTCCACCGGAATGCTCACCCGCTCGTTGTAGGGTGGGTTGGCCAGCAGCACACCCGGCGTGTCGCCGCCTGGCTGGGCATCCACGGCATCCAGCGTCTGCATCGCCACCAGGTCATCGGGCAGGCCCAGTGTCTGCAGGTTCTCGGCCGTCAGGCGCATGGCGTGCGGATCCAGGTCGCTCGCGCGGATCAGGCCGCGCGGCGCTTTCTCGATCCCCTGGCGGGCACGCTCGCGCAGTGCCGTCACCAGCCCGTCGTACAGCGTGGCATCGTGGAGGCGCAGCTGCTCGATGCCGAAGTGGCGATTGAGCCCCGGTGCGTGATCGCAGAGGATCTGTGCGGCCTCGATGACCAGCGTGCCCGAGCCGCAGAACGGGTCCAGCAGCGGCTGGCGGGCGTCCCAGCCTGACAGCGCCAGCAGGCCGGCCGCCAGGTTCTCCTTCAGGGGCGCCGCCACGCGGTTCTCGGCACTGTGGCGCCAGCCGCGCTTGAAGAGCGGCTCGCCCGACAGGTCTAGGTACAGCTGCAGGCGGTCTGCCGTCAGGAAGGCGCTGATGCGCACGTCCGGGTGATGGGTGTCCACCGAGGGGCGCTCACCGCCCTGGTCGCGGAAGCGGTCGACAATGGCGTCCTTGATGCGCAGCGTGGCGAAGTTCAGGCTGCGCAGCGGCGAGCGCTGCGCCACCACGTCCACGCGGATCGTCTGTCGGGCATCGAACCAGTCCTCCCAGGCCAAGGCGTTGCACAGCCGGTAGAGCGTGTGCTCGTTGCGGCAGGCTGCATCCAGCAGGCGCAGCAGCACGCGGCTGGGCAGCCGCGCTTCCAGGTTGATGCGGTAGGCCAGCTTCAGGTCGCCCCGGCAGCCGACGCCGCCCGGCCGGGTGTCGATGTCGTGCGCACCCAGGGCGCGCAGCTCGTCGGCCAGCGCCGCTTCCAGCCCGCGCGGGCACGGACAGAAATAATGGAAGGTGCCGGCCGCGGGGGAGGTGGGGGCCTCGTCGCGCGCGGGGGCATCTCGTCGCGGGGTCTCTCGTCGTGGGGCGTCTCGTCGGTCAGCCTTGTTGCGGGCAGGTTCGGCCGCATGGCGGCTGGCAGGGCGAAGGGCGATCATGAAAGGAGGGGTCTGGGAGGATTCCGGGCCGGCAGCGCAGGAGGAGGGCAGCAGAGGATCAGAACGGCTTGATGATCACCATCGCCACCACGATCAGCAGCAGGATGACCGGACCTTCGTTGAAGACGCGGAACCAGCGTTCCGAGTGCGAACGCTGTTCGGCCGCGAACTTTCGCAGCAGGCGGCCGCAGCCGTGGTGGTAGCCGATCAGCAGCAGCACGCAGGTGAGCTTGACGTGCATCCAGCCCGCCCCCATGCCGATGCCGAAGCCCACGTACAGCACCAGGCCGGTGAGCACGGCCAGCGTGGCCAGCGGCAGCATGAAGCGGTAGAGCCGCTGCGACATGCCCACCAGCCGCTGGTATTCGGCGGTCGACCCCTTCGGATCGACCTGCGCCAGGTTCACATAGATGCGTGGCAGGTAGAAGAGCCCGGCAAACCAGCTCGTCACCATCACGATGTGCAGGACCTTGGTCCAGAGATAGAGATTCGTGCCCATGTTCAGGTCCGGATCTCGCCGTGGCCGAACACGACGTATTTCTGGGAGGTGAGACCCTCCAGACCCACGGGGCCCCGGGCGTGCAGCTTGTCGGTGGAGATGCCGATCTCGGCACCCAGCCCGTACTCGAAGCCGTCGGCAAAGCGGGTGGAGGCATTGATCATCACCGAGGCGGAATCCACTTCCCGCAGGAAGCGCATGCCGTGTGCATGGTTCTGGGTGATGATCGAATCGGTGTGGTGCGAACCGTACTCGTTGATGTGTGCGATGGCCTCATCCAGGCTCTTCACCACGCGGATGGCGAGGATCGGCGCCAGGTACTCGGTGCGCCAGTCGTCCTCGGTGGCGGGCACCGAATCGATCTGCGCTTCCTGCAGCAGCCGGGCGCCGTGTTCGTCGACGCGCAGCTCCACCTGCTTCATCCGGTAGATGCTGCCCAGGCGCGGCAGCACCTGGGGCGCGATCGCCTCATGCACCAGCAGCGTCTCCAGCGTGTTGCAGGGGGCGTAGCGCTGCGTCTTGGCGTTGTCGGCCACGCGCACAGCCATGTCCACGTCGGCCGAATCATCGATGTAGACGTGACAGATGCCGTCCAGATGCTTGATGACGGGAACGCGCGCCTCGGTGCTGATGTGCTCGATCAGCGAGCGACCGCCGCGGGGGATGATCACGTCGACGGACTGCTGGTCACGGATCAGGTAGTCGACGGCTGCACGGTCGGTCATGCTCACCAGCTGCACGGCCGAGGGCGGCAACCCTGTGCGGGCCAGGCTCTCGCTCATCAGCGCGGCCAGCGTGCGATTGGAATGGATGGCTTCCGAGCCACCGCGCAGGATGGCGGCGTTGCCGGCCTTCAGGCACAGCGCGGCGGCATCGACGGTGACGTTGGGGCGCGACTCGTAGATGACGCCGATCACGCCCAGCGGCACGCGCATCCGGCCCACCTGGATACCGCTGGGGCGCTGGCGCAGCTCGCTGATCTCGCCCACCGGGTCGGGCAGGGAGATGATCTGCGCCAGCCCGGCCACCATGGCGTCGATGCGTTCGGGGGTGAGCGTCAGCCGGTCGATGAAGGCACTGTCAAGGCCGGCGCTGTGCGCGCTGGCCAGGTCCTGGCCGTTGGCCGTCAGCACCAGGCTGCGGTTGCGGTCGATCTCATGGGCCAGCTGCTGCAGCGCACGGTTCTTGGTGGCCGTGCTGGCCCGGGCCATGTCATGGCTGGCGTGCCGGGCGGCGCGGCCCAGGTTGGCCATGTAGGTGGCCATGTCGGGGGTGTTCATGGATCGGAGAGCTCCAGAAGCCAGAGGGAAGGTCCATGCGCCGCAACAGCCGCATGCGACCCGTGGGGCAGATGTGCCGGGCGCTGCTGGACGAAAGGCCGTGGCCGGGACGTGATGGCCGGCATCCGGGGCGTTTCAGTCATCGGCCAGCGCCGCGGACAGTTCGACCGGACCGGGCAGGTGCCCCCCGGCCAGCGCGACCAGCAGGGTCTCGGCGTGGAACCAGGGATCGGCGGCCGGACCGGTGCCGCCCACACCCTTGGTCATTCTATCGAGCCGGGCCACTTGCTGCAGCAGGTGTCCGAGTGTCCGGATATCCAGGCGACGCAGGGCCTGGCGCATGATGGCCTCGCGCTTGCCGAACACGCCGGCAGCACGCATGGCCTGGGCGGGAGCGACGCGCTCGATCTGCAGCGCCTGCTGGATGCGCAGCAGCTTGCGGATCGCGTCGGCCAGTGCCCAGCAGAGCAGGGGCATGGCGGCATCCTCGGCCGCCAGCGAGCGGGCCATGCGCACCGCACGGGCCGGGTCGCCCGCCAGCGCCGCATCCACCAGGCCGAACAGTTCAAAGCGGGCGCTGTCCAGCACGATCTCGGCCACGGCTTCGGCCGGCAGCTCGCCCGGAGGCAGCAGCAGGCCCAGCCGCTGGATGGCCTGGTGGGCGGCCAGCAGGTTGCCTTCGGTGCGCTCGGTGATCAGCGCCAGCACGGCAGGGGTTGCCTGCTGTTTCTGCGCGGCCAGGCGTTCGGTCACCCACTTGCCCATGGCGCCCGCGTCGATGCGCGGCGTCTCCACCCACAGCATCTGTTTGGCCAGGGCCTCGAACCAGGCTGTGCTGGTGGTGGCGCGCTCCAGATGGGCGCTGGAGACCAGCACGCGGGTGCCCTCGTCCAGCCGGGGCAGCAGTTCGCGCAGCGCATCACCCAGTTCACGGGTGGGCTTGGTGTTCAGGCGAAGGTCGATGAGTCGCTGGCTGGCAAAGAGCGACGTGGACTGGGTGGCCTCGATGAGCCGGCTGCGGTCGAAGCGCGCGTCGACGTCCAGCACCTCACGCTCCTCGAAGCCCAGCTTGCGGGCCCGGGCACGCACCAGGTCCGCCGCTTCGATGACCAGCAGCAGCTCGTCGCCGCTGACCCAGGTGAGCGGGGGCAGGCCCTGGCTGATGGCCTGGCGCAGCTGTGCCGGCGTGCTGATGCGCTGACCCATGGGACGGGCGCTTACTCTGCCGGCCGGATGGCTGCCAGCCGCCACAGCAGCTGATGGGCCATGTCGTTGCTCATGTCCCGAAAGAGCATGGCTTCCTCATCGGCACGGGCCGTGAGCTGGTTGTCCGCGTTGGAGATCTCGCGGCGCAGTGTGATCTCGCTCTCGGGGATCAGGTCGTTGCCCTTGGCATCCTCGACACGGAAGCGCAGCCGCAGCCGCAGCTCGTATTCGCGGGCGCGCCCCTCCGACGAGTAGGCGACGACCTCGCGCTCGGGCACTTCCTGCAGGATCATCAGCCGGGCCTCGGCCTTCTTCGGGTCGGTCACCAGCTCGGTGCCCTCGCTGTGCGACAGCTCGCGACGCAGCGCCAGGCCGATGCTGCCGTTGGGGGCCAGGTTGGTGTAGAGCGTGCTGAACGGCAGCTGCGTGGCGCGGCGCATGTGAAAGCCGCAGGCCGCCAGCGGCCCGGCCAGGCCGACCAGCAGCGCGCTGCGGGAAAGCCCCCACAGCCATCCGCGCCGGGAGGAGCCGGCCAGGGGGCGAGTCTCGGGAAGGCGGGACATGCGGCTTTCTCCTTGAGGGCTTTACAGCACCACGTTCACCAGACGGCCCGGCACCACGATGATGCGCTTGGGCGTCTTGCCTTCACCGATGCGGGCCACCTCGGGCGAGGCGGCTGCCACCTGCTCGATGGCGGCCTTGTCGGCATCGGCCGGCACGCGGATGGAACCGCGCAGCTTGCCGTTGACCTGCAGCATCAGCTCCAGCTCGCTCTTGACCAGCGCCGCCTCGTCCACTGCCGGCAGCGGGGCGTCGATGATCTCGCGACCCTCGAAACCGCGTCCCAGCTCCAGCGCCTGCCACAGGGCATGGCCGATGTGCGGCACGATCGGGTAGAGGCTGCGCACCAGGATCGACAGCCCCTCGCGCAGCGCGGCGGCATCGGCGGCGGCCGTGGGGGCCTGCTTCTGCGCGGCGGCTTCGAGGGCGTTCAGCAGCTTCATGGCGCCCGAGACGATGGTGTTGTACTGCTGGCGCTCGTAGTCGTACTGGATCTGCTTCAGCACCGTGTGGACCTCGTAGCGCAGGTCACGCCACGCTTCGGACAGGCCGGCAGCATCCACGGTGTCGGCTGCGCCGCGCACCACGTCGCGCTGCGCATGGCCGAAGGCCCAGAAGCGGCGCAGGAAGCGGCTGGCGCCTTCCACGCCACTGTCGGACCACTCCAGCGTCTGCTCGGGCGGGCTGGCGAACATCACGAACAGGCGCGCCGTGTCGGCCCCGAAGCGCTCGATCAGCGAGGTGGGATCCACCCCGTTGTTCTTGCTCTTGGACATCGTGCCGATGCCGGCGTAGTCGATCTCGGAGCCGTCGCTCTTGAGGCGTGCGCCCACGACCCGGCCCTGCGCGTCGGTGACGTTCTCCACGTCCTTCGGCCAGAAGTACTCGATGCCGCCCTTGGCCGTGCGCCGCTGGTAGATGTGGTTGAGCACCATGCCCTGCGTGAGCAGCCGCTTGAAGGGCTCGTCGAACTTCACCAGCCCCATGTCGCGCATCACCTTGGTCCAGAAGCGCGCATACAGCAGGTGCAGCACGGCGTGCTCGATGCCGCCGATGTACTGGTCCATCGGCATCCAGTAGTCGTTGCGGGCATCGACCATCGCCTCGTTGTTGTCATGCGAGCAATAGCGCATGTAGTACCACGACGAATCGATGAAGGTGTCCATCGTGTCGGTCTCGCGCCGGGCCGGCTTGCCGCAGCACGGGCAGTCCACCTTCAGGAAGGCTTCCGACTTGTTCAGCGGGTTGCCGCTGCCATCGGGCACCAGATCCTCGGGCAGCACCACCGGCAGATCCTTGTCGGGCACCGGCACCTCGCCGCAGCTCTCGCAGTGGATGATGGGAATGGGGGTGCCCCAGTAGCGCTGGCGCGAGATGCCCCAGTCACGCAGACGGTACTGCACGTGCTTGCCGCCCAGGTCCTTGTCGGCCAGCTGGGCTGCCACCGCGTCCACCGCGTCCTGGTAGCCCTTGCCGTCCAGCAGCGGACCGGAATTCACGCAGACGCCGTTCTGCTTGTCGGCATACCACTCCTGCCACTGGTTCGTGTCGTAGGGCTGGTTGTCCACGCTGACGACCTGACGGATGGGCAGGCCATACTTGTGGGCAAAGACGAAATCGCGGTCGTCGTGCGCAGGCACGCCCATCACCGCGCCGTCGCCGTAGCTCATCAGCACGTAGTTGCCCACCCACACCGGCACGTCGGCGCCGGTGAGCGGATGGCGGACCACCAGGCCCGTGTCCACGCCCTGTTTCTCCATCGTGGCCAGGTCGGCTTCCATCGCCGAGCCGGTACGCGCCTCTTCCACGAAGGCAGCCACCGCGGGGCGGGAGGCTGCGGCCACGCGGGCGATCGGGTGTTCGGGGGCCACGGCCACGAAGGTGACACCCATGATCGTGTCGGCACGGGTGGTGAACACGTACAGCCGGCCGTCATCGATGGGCTGGCCCTGCTCGTCACGGATGTCGTGCTCGAAGGCAAAGCGCACGCCTTCCGAACGGCCGATCCAGTTGGCCTGCATCATCCGCACCCGCTCGGGCCATCCCTCCAGATGCTCGGTCACTTCTTTCAGCAGCTCGCCGGCGTAGTCGGTGATGCGCAGGTAGTACATCGGGATGTCGCGCTTTTCCACCGGCGCGCCCGAGCGCCAGCCCCTGCCGTCGACCACCTGCTCGTTGGCCAGCACGGTCTGGTCGACCGGATCCCAGTTGACGGTGCCCTGCTTGCGGTAGGCAATGCCCTTTTCGCGCATGCGCAGGAACAGCCACTGGTTCCATTTGTAGTAGTCGGGACTGCAGGTGGCCACTTCGCGCGACCAGTCGATGGCCAGGCCCAGCGGCTGCATCTGCTGCTTCATGTACGCGATGTTGTCCCACGTCCACTTGGCCGGGGCCACGCCGTTCTTGAGTGCCGCGTTCTCGGCCGGCAGGCCGAAGGCGTCCCAGCCCATGGGCATCAGCACGTTGTAGCCGCTCATGCGCAGGTGGCGGTACATCACGTCGTTGATGGTGTAGTTGCGCACATGCCCCATGTGCAGGATGCCCGAGGGGTAGGGCAGCATCGAGCAGGCGTAGAACTTGCCCTTGGGAAAGCGCGGGTCGTGCTCGACGGCGCGGTAGGCGTTGGTCTGCTGCCAGTGGGCGCGGGCCTCGGATTCGATGCTTCGTGGGTCGTAACGCTCGTCCATGGGGGGCGTGGCTCTTTGGCCAGGAGAAGAAGGTGAGTACGGTAAACCCCTGATTCTATCGCGTCCCCGGGGCACAGCCGGCATGCGTGGCGGAAGCGGCACCGGCATCAACGCCACAACCCGGGCTGCGGCAGGCCGGTTTTTCCCGGATTTTCCGCATTCCGATACCCGGGGTTCAGTATCATCCGCCCCATGCTGGATTTCCTTCATCTGCCCCCCTGGCTGCTGGCGCAGCTCACCCGCTGGCTGGACTGGCTGCGCGCGCCCCTGCATACCGGGCCGCTTGACGACGTCAACCCGGTGGATTTCTGGCACGGCGTGCTGATGGGCACGGCCGGTGCCGTGCTGGTGCCGGTGGCCGTGCTGGCGGCACGCTACTGGAAGATCGTGCCCGGCCAGGACTGGCCCCGGATCATCAACCACCGCGGCTGGCAGCGCGTGCATGGCCTGTGTGGCGTGGCCGCCGTGCTGTGCCTGGTGGCGGGCGTGGCCATGGCCTTTCAGGGCATGTCGCTGGCCAGCCATCTGGCGCATCCCCATGCCTGGATGGGCTGGGGCGTCATGGCCGTGCTGCTCCTGCTGGTGGTCAACATCGCCCTGCGGGGCAGCATCGGGGGCCCCGGGCGGCATCAGCCGCGCACGCTGGTGCATCTGCACGACGTGCCGGGCGATCACTACGACATGACACGGCGCCGGCGCATCTTCGAGCATGGCCACCGCTGGCTGGGCTACGGGCTGATGCTGGCGCTGTTTGCCAACGTGATGACCGGCTACTGGCATGTGAATGTGCCCCGGGGTCTGGCCCTGGCCACCCTGGCCTGGTGGGCGTGCCTGGCGCTGATGGCCTGGCGCTGGGAGCGCCAGGGGCGGGCTGTCGATGGCTATCAGGCGCGCTGGGGCCCCAGCATGGCGCATCCGGGCAACCGCATTCCCCGCCTGGGCGGTGGCCTGCACCGTTATACCGAAGAGGAATACCGCCGCCTGTCCTGGGGCGGCCAGGTCATGCGCCGCCGACAGAAACGCACCACCCGCCGCCGTCGTTCCGATCGGCAGGAGGCAGCACGACGAAAGCTCGAAGCGTCGGAACGACAGGAAATGTTCACGGCGACGCAGGTGTCCGTGCCTGAGCCGACGACCGAGACCCTTCCGGAGGCGCCCGAGCAGGTGTCCGGGCACGATCCGTCGGCCGCCGAGAGCCGCTCAGGGCAGGACACGGCCCGTTAGAATGGCGGCATGGCCGATCTACTTGCCCATCTCAACCCACAGCAACGGGCTGCTGTCACCGTCCCCAGCGGACACGCACTGATCCTCGCGGGCGCCGGCAGCGGCAAGACCCGCGTGCTCACCACCCGCATCGCCTGGCTGGTCGGTACCGGCCAGTGCTCGCCGGCCGAAATCATGGCCGTCACCTTCACCAACAAGGCCGCGCGCGAGATGATGGCGCGCCTGAGCACCATGCTGGTGGGGGCCAATCCGCGTGCCATGTGGGTGGGCACCTTCCACGGGCTGTGCAACCGGCTGCTGCGCGCGCATCATCGTGACGCCGGCCTGCCGGCCAGCTTCCAGATCATGGACAGCGCCGACCAGCTGGGCGCCATCAAGCGGCTGCTGCGCGGGCTCAACGTCGACGACCAGCAGTTCCAGCCCAAGGCGGTCCAGCACTTCATCAACGGCAGCAAGGAGGCCGGCCTGCGCGCCGCCGACGTGTCCGCCCATGACAGCCACAGCCGCCGGCTGGCCGAGCTGTACGGTGCCTACGACGAGCAGTGCCAGCGCGAAGGCGTGGTGGACTTCGCCGAGCTGCTGCTGCGCGCCTACGAGCTGCTGCAGCGCAACCAGCCGCTGCGCCAGCACTACCAGCAGCGCTTCCGGCACATCCTCATCGACGAGTTCCAGGACACCAACGACCTGCAGTACCGCTGGCTGACACTGCTGGCCGGCGGCGGGGCCTCGCTGTTCGCGGTGGGCGACGACGACCAGTCCATTTATGCCTTCCGGGGCGCCAACGTGGGCAACATGGCCGCCTTCGAGCGCGACTATGCCGGCCCGCAGCTGATCCGGCTGGAGCAGAACTACCGCTCGCATGCCCACATCCTGGATTCGGCCAACCATCTCATCCGCCAGAACGCGCACCGTCTGGGCAAGGACCTGTGGACCGACGCGGGCGAGGGCGAGCCGGTGCGCATCTTCGCGGCATTCTCCGACCGCGACGAGGCCCAGTGGCTGCTGGAGGAGATCCGCGCGCTGGTGGCTGACGGCATGTCGCGTTCCGAGATCGCCATCCTGTATCGCTCCAACGCCCAGTCCCGCATCCTGGAACACACGCTATTTTCGGCCGGGGTGCCCTACAAGGTCTACGGCGGGCTGCGCTTCTTCGAGCGGGCCGAGATCAAGCATGCTCTAGCCTACCTGCGGCTGATCGAGAACCCTGACGACGACGGCGCCTTCCTGCGGGTGGTGAACTTCCCGGCGCGCGGCATCGGCGCCCGCACGCTCGAAAACCTGCAGGACACGGCGCGCACCCATGGCATCAGCCTCTACCGTGCCGTGCCGATGACGAGCGGTGCGGGCGGCTCGCGGCTTCTGCAGTTCGTCATGCTCATCGAGCTCATGCGCCAGAACAGCGCCCGCCTGCCCCTGTCGGAGAGCATCGATGACGTGATCGGCCGCAGCGGTCTCATGACCCACTACGAGCAGGAACGCGAGGGGCAGGAGCGCATCGAGAACCTGAAGGAGCTGGTCAACGCAGCGCTGGCCTTCCAGGCCGAAGGCGGCATTGATGCCGCCACGCCGGCCAGCGCGGGCCTGGCGGGCACCACGGCCGGCACCACGGCGGGCACCGCGCTGCCCGCTGCTTCGGACGGAGCCGTGCTGGCTGCCGATGCGCCGCCCGTGGTGCAGGTCTCGCCGCTGGCGGCCTTCCTGGCTCATGCCTCGCTGGAATCCGGCGATGGCCAGGCCGAGGAGGGCGTGGATGCCGTGCAGCTGATGACCGTCCACGCGGCCAAGGGCCTGGAATTCGAGACGGTGTTCGTCACCGGGCTGGAGGAAGGGCTCTTCCCGCACGAGAACTCGGCTTCCGATCCCGGCGGGCTGGAAGAGGAGCGCCGGCTGATGTACGTGGCGATGACCCGTGCACGTCGGCGTCTGTACCTGTCACTGGCCCAGACCCGGATGCTGCACGGCCAGACCCGTTACAACATGCAGTCCCGCTTCCTGTCCGAGCTGCCCGAGCGTTCGCTGAAATGGCTGAGTGAAATGCCCTCGGCCAGCGCCCAGGGCAGTCTGGGCCTGGGGGCGGAACGCGGCAGCCGAGGCTATTACGGGGGCGGTCGGGGCGGCATGGAAGGCGCCAGCTATGGTCGCGGTAGCCATGCCGGTGGATACGGAGGTGGCGGTTACGGCAGTGGCGCTGGCAACAGCGGCGGCAGCTGGCGCCCGCGTCTGGACAGTGCCGTGCACGAGCGCAACCGCCAGTCCGGCTGGGTGCGCCCGGCCGATCCGGGCATCCCGGCCAGTGGCGATGCCAGCGGCAAGGCCCGGGCCGGGCGCGACAGCCGCTACCACATCGGCCAGTCGCTGCGTCATGCGCGCTTTGGTGAAGGCGTGGTCACGGGCATCGAAGGCAATGGCGACGATGCCCGCATCCAGATCCGCTTCAAGGCGCCGCACGGCATCAAATGGCTCGCCCTGGCCGTGGCCAAGCTGGAGCCGGTCTGATGACGTGTGCGGCCTGCGGTGTTCAGAGCAGGCCGGTGGTGCCCGGGTGCTGTTCCAGCAGGCTGTCCAGCAGGGTGGGGCTGCTCATGGCAAGGGGCGTCATGCCCGGGTACTGCGCCTGAGCCCCCAGCGGCATCGGGCCATCCGTGGCCGGGTGCGCCACACCCACCAGCTCGGGTGACGCATCCGTGGCCTCCTGCTCGTGGTGAGGCGCGGGCAGTGACTTCTTGTCCGGGGTTTTCCAGGAAGGCTCCAGCTCCATCGAGTACGGTCCCGGATCGACCATCCGGTCGTTGGCGTTGTAGGGGGTGAGAAAGATCTCCCCGCCGTCGTTTGACGCGTGGTTCCAGTACACCCGACCGAAGTCCTCTGCCCTGATGATGTCGCCCACTTTCAGCTGGGTGCCGCCGTCTTCACCGAGGACCAGGGCATCGAGGATGCCATTGGTGTCGTTTGCTTCGGTGAAGTTGGTTACCTTGACGTAGGCAGGGTGCTCACCCGCCACGTCGAAGTACCCGGCAGGGATGTGGAACAGCGGCCTGGCCTCGTTGATGCTGACGGTCTGCTCGACAGCGCCCGGCAGGGTGGTACCCTGCGCATCCTGCACCGGAATGAACTTGAACGAGCCGCCCTCGTTCTTCGAGGCGTCCCAGACCACTTTGTCGAAATCGGCGCGGGCAACCACACTGCCGGCCGTGAGGGCGTCACCATCCTTCAGGCTCATCGTGTTGGCAGCAGCCTCACCCTCCTTGCCCTGAATGGCCGTGATGCGCACGAAAGATGGTGCGGTTGTACTGTCCGTGCCGTTGAAGATGTCAGCACCGACCGTCTTGCTCTGGTTATACGTATAGGCCACGGATACGTCGGCCTCGTAGGTGGGCAGCGCAGGGGCCTCGTGAATGGTGACGGTCTGCTCGACAGCGCCCGGTAAGGCCGTGCCCTGGGCATCCTGAACCGGAATGAACTTGAACGAGCCGCCCTCGTTCTTCGAGGCGTCCCAGACCACCTTGTCGAAATCGGCACGAGCAACCACGCTGCCGGCCGTGAGTGCATCACCACCTTGCAGGCTCATCGTGTGGGCGGCAGCCTCGCCGTCCTTGCCCTGAATGGCCGTGATGCGCACGAAGGCGGGCGCGGTTTTACTGTCCGTCCCGTTGAAGATCCCGTCACCTACGACCTTGCTCTCGTTGAAGGCGTAGTCCAGGGAGACGTCGGCCTTGTAGGTGGGCAGCGCGGGGGCCTCGGCTGGTGTTTTCCACGAAGGCTCCAGCTCCATGAAGTACCGTCCCGGATCGATCAGTCGTCCTTCGGCGTTGTAGGTGGCGAGAAAGACCTTCCCGCCGTCGTTTGACGCATAGTTCCAGTACACCCGGCCGAAGTCCTCTGCTCGGATGATGTCGCCCACTTTCAGCACGGTGCCGCCGTCTTCTCCGAGGACCAGGGCATCAAGGATGCCATTGGTGTCGTTTGCTTCGACGATATTGGTCACCTGGACGTAGGCTGGGTGCTCGTTTACCAGATGAGGGTACGCGTCCAACAGATCAAAGTTCGCGGCAGCGATGTGGTACAGCGGCCTGGCCTCGTTGATGCTGACGGTCTGCTCGACAGCACCCGGCAGGGCCGTGCCCTGGGCATCCTGCACCGGAATGAACTTGAATGAGCCGCCCTCGTTCTTAGAAGCGTCCCAGACCACCTTGTCGAAATCGGCACGGGAAACCACGCTGCCGGCCGTGAGGGCGTCACCGTCCTTCAGGCTCATCGTGTTGGCAGCAGCCTCGCCGTCCTTGCCCTGAATGGCCGTGATGCGCACGAAAGATGGTGCGGTGGCGCTGTCCGTGCCGTTGAAGATGTCAGCGCCGACCGCCTTGCTCTGGTTATACGTATAGGCCACGGACATGTCGGCCTCGTAGGTGGGCAGCGCAGGGGCCTCGTGAATGGTGACGGTCTGCTCGAGCGCGCCCGGCAGAGCCGTACCCTGCGCATCCTGAACCGGGACGAAGCTGAACGAACCACCCTCGTTCTTCGAGGCGTCCCACACCACCTTGTCAAAATCGGCGCGGGAGATGACCTGATTGGGGACGATGGCGTTGCCGCCCAGCAGGCTCATCGTGCCGGCGGCAGCCTCGCCATCCTTGCCCTGGATGGCCGTGATGCGCACGAAGGCGGGAGCCGTCTCATCGTTGGAGCCGCTGAAGACAGTCGCTCCCAGGGCCTTGTTTTCACCGTGCGCGTAGGAAACCGATGCATTTTCGCTGTAGGCGGGCAGCGGCTTGACCTGTGGCAACGCGTTTCCGTCACTCCCTTCCGCAGGTTTCGACGCATCCGCGGTGGGGGTGTCTGGCGCGGATGGTGCGGCGGGTTCCGTGGAGGCTGCAGCTGCTGCGTCGGCTACAGCGGGCGTTCTGGATGCCTCAGCCTGCGTGCCTTCGTTCGTGGGCCGGGAAGGGGCTGTCGGTGCGGTTCCGGTTGCCAGCGGGGCCGTGTCCGTAGAGGGGGCAGCGACCGATGATTGTCCTTCGGTACCTGCGTTCGCGTCCTCACGGCTGCTGTCGTGCCCGGTGGAGAGGCGGTTGCGTGCCGAGATATTGTGCAGGGGGCCATTGTCCTGCAGGTTGGCACCGGCGGCCACGGCGAAAGCACCCAGAATGTTGGGGCCAAGCAGCGCCGACCCGGTTGCAGCCGTCGTGCCGATGGTGCCAGCCGTGCTGGCAGCTGCGCCGGCTTCAGTCATGGCAGCAGCTTCAGTCGCAGCACCGGCGCCAGTACCGGATGGCAGCCAGAGTGCCGCCTTGTCATCGTCGTCATCCTCCTGGGCTTCGGGTGTCGATGCCTGCGCAAGCTTCAGATGTTCCGGCGTCTCGTCGGCAGGAACACCCTCCTTGGCGTGACGGTAGGCTGCACGTGCATGCCGCAGGACTTCGCGCCGCAGGATATTGTGAGGGGTGAGGGCGTTGCCAGGATGGCTACCGGTCTGGGGAGTCATCGATCGATCTCAGGAGAAAAAGGGACGAAGGGCGGCCATGCGTGAGAGGCGTACAAGGGCGCATTCTTCATTGATACTTATATAGATGATTTGATATCTAAAGAAAAAGAGGCAGATATGCGGCCGGATGGCGTGACTGGACGGGCGGCCGTTGTGTTCTTTCTGGGAAACCCATTCAAGGCACTGACAAGAAAAGGGTGCCGGGGACGTGTCCCTCGGCACCCTTGGCAGCTTTCACGGCATGTGTGGCGCTGAATCAGAATATTCCGTGGCTCACCTGATGTTCAAGCAGGTTGTCCAGCGTGCTCTGGCCGTTCACCGAGAGGTGAGAGGACCCGTGGAAGGCCGACGCTGCATCCGTGAAGGACTCGGGGTGCAGGGCTGCCGAGTGACCCTCGATGCCATCGCTGTCTTCGCTGTCTTCAACGTCGGTCTCTTCACCACCGGGCTCTTCGGGAGGCACTTTCCCGGTCCGGGTCTTGGCATAGTCAGCCATGTACAGCTGCAAGTGCTCTTCGTTGCTGATCTCGTGCCCTTGTGAATCCAGTCCGGCGAGCTCGAATCGTCCGCCGTTGTTGGACGTATAGTCCCAATACAGCTTGTCGAAATCCTCGGGCCGGATCAGATCCCCCACCTTGAGAGGCGTGCGCTGGTCGCCATCCAGCTTGAACATGCCGTCCAAAGTGTTGTTGGTGTCCTGGTGTTCCGTAATCAGGTGAACCTTGTAGTGCGAGAACCTCTCTACACCTTCAACCGCGTCCAGGAACGGCTGCTTCGAGAAGTGGTACACGTAGTCGAAGCCGATGGAGACGGTCTGCTCGGTGGCACCCGGCATCTCCGTGCCCTCGCTGTCCATCACCGGAATGAACTTGAAAGAACCACCCGGCGCTTTCAGCGCATCCAGAAAAACGTTGTCGAACTGCTCCTTGCTGATCACCTGGTCGGTGGTGATGGCCTCGCCCTCTTTGCCCAGCGTCATGGCATCGGGCACTTCTTCACCGTCCTTGTCCAGAACCGCCGTGATCTTCACGAAGGAAGGTGCGTGCGCCGGGTTGGTGCCGTTGAAGATGCTCGCGCCGACAGGCTTGTTGTTGGCGTGGATGGCCTGCTGGACCGACTGGTTCGGGACGTAGTCCGGCGGAGTGGGGGGCGGCGTAGTAGCCGGCGGATTGCTCGGAGATACCGTATCCTCGCCGTTCTTGCCCTGCTCGCCGTCTTCGCCCTTGGTGCCGTCACCCTTGGTGCCGTCACCTTCGTGCTTGGCATCACCATCAGCGGCACCATTCTGCCCGCCGTCGCTGGTTTGCTTGCCATCGCTGGTTTGCTTGCCGTTGTCGCCGGTACCGCTGCTTTCGGTCTCGCTGGTACCGGTTTGGGCACCGCCAGTTTGGGCGCCCCCCGTTTGTGTGCTCTCGCCCGCGCCCGGGGTGCCCGTGTCCGAGCCGCCGCCCGCATTCTGGGGAGGCGTCTGCTCACCGCTCGAGCTGCCCTGAGTCGGGGAGGTCGTCTGCTCGCTGCTGCCCTGGCTGCCCGGAGTCTGAGCGGGTGGCTGGCTTTCGCTGCCCTGGCCAGCGGTATTTTGAGCAGGCGTCTGCTCACCGCTCGGGCTGCCCTGAGTCGGGGAAGTCGTCTGCTCGCTGCTGCCCTGGCCGCTCGGAGTCTGAGCGGGTGGCTGGCTTTCGCTGCCTTGGCCAGCAGTATTCTGAGCAGGCGTCTGCTCACCGCTCGGGCTGCCCTGAGTCGGGGAAGTCGTCTGGTCGCTGCTGCCCTGGCTGCCCTGGCTGCCCGGAGTCTGAGCGGGTGGCTGGCTTTCGCTGCCTTGGCCACCTGCATTCTGAGAAGGCGCCTGGCCGTTGCTGGCCTGGCTACTCTGTCCTTCGCTGGGGGTGGAACCACCTTTATCGGAGCCGCTCCCTTTATTGCGGTCCGAGCCTGAGGTCGAGTCGGAGCCGCCGGCCGAGCCGGAGTCCGAAGCAGAACCCGAGGTCGAGTCATTGCCCGAGCCCGTCACGGGCTTGTTCTCCGAGCCTGAACCCTCTGCGCCCGGTTTGCCGCCTGCGGGCGTGGTGCCGTCGCCGCTGCTGGCGCTTTGGTTGGACGTTTCACCCGCACCGGAAGGCGAACCCGTGTTCTGGGCGGTACCGTCACCCTTGTCGTTTCCGGACTGCTGGCCGGTCGTGTTGTTCGGATCCGTACCGTTATTTGCCGTGCCGGTGCCTGCGTTGGCGCCCGTGTTGGCACCGTTACCCGTGCTGGAACCCGTGCCAGAGCCTGCACCTGTCTGGGAACTTGCCTCATGGCCAGTGTTACCGCCTTCACCGGAAGAGGTGCCCGGGTTGCTGCCGGGGGCAAGGGGGTCGGGGGTCTTGATGACGACAGTCTGCTCGACAGTATTCGGTGCAGTGGTGCCCTGGGCATCCTGCACGGGAACGAAGCTGAAGGAGCCGTCGCTCTTGGAGGCATTCCAGAAGATCCGCTCGAAATCGGCGCGGGAGATGACCTGGCCGACGACGATCTCCTCACCGTTTTCCAGGGTCATCAGGCCGTGGGAACTGCCAGCGTTCTTGCCGCGGATGGCGGTGATGCGGATGAACGCCGGAGTTTCATTGGTGTTGTTGCTATTGAAGACGTTAGCGCCGATGGCCTTGTTCTCGTTGGCGCCATAGTTCAGAGAGCGGGTATTGGCCGGATCGGCAGCGCCAGCGCCCCCCACATTGCCGGAGCCACCCGCGCCACCTGCATTGCCGGAAGCACCAGCACCACCGATACCTCCAGTCGCCCCAGAGCCGCCCGCGTTGCCAGAACCCGCGGCACCACCAGCGGCATTGGAACCACCTGCAGCACCGGTGCCACCCGCAGCGTCGGCACCACTTGCGGCACCGGAGCCGCCTGCAGCGTTGGAACCTCCCGCAGCACCAGAACCGTTCGCGGCGCCCGCATTACTACCAGCGCCGATGCCGCCAGCGCCTGCACCCGAGCCCGAAGCAGAGCCGGAAGCTGCACCAGCATCAGCGCCCGAACCTGCGCCTGCACCGCTGGCTGTTTGTTCGCTGCCACGGTTTCCTTGTGCGTTACCGTCAGCAACCGATCCTTGCTGCCGCCCAGCGCCAGAGGCGAGGGGGGCCGATCCAGTCGAATTCGAAGAGCCGCCACCACTACCACCGCCGCCACCCAGGGCGGCAGCAAGGGCCACGGTACCCAGGACGGCACCTGCCGTCAGCAGGGTGCCTGAGGCCATACCAGCAGCCCCCACACCCGCGGCACCTGCACCAGCAGCTCCTACGCCTGCAGCGCCTGCACCGGCAGCACCAGCACCGGCAAAACCAGCGCCAGCAACGCCTGCACCGGCCGCGCTTGCACCGGCGGTCCCGGCGCCAGCAGCGGTGACAGACGATGCGCCTGCCGCAGCTTCGGCTGCTGCGCCCGTCATGGAAGATCCGCCGGTGACGGATGCCGTGCCGCCCAGGGCATCGGTGGCTGTGGCTGCTTCATCGCCGGTGGGCAGCCATGCGGCATCGTCGTCATCGTCTTCGTTGCGCTCATGGCGCCGGGCAATCTCAGCCACGCCAGCGGCAGCCAGCTGCTTGCCGTCGGCAGCCTCGTCGCCCGTCAGCGCCAGCATGCCGTGGGCATGGTGCTTGGCCGCTGTCGGGTGTGCCTGTACCGACGCGGTGCGCGTCGGCACGGGTTGGGTCATGTCGGTCGATTGCTTGGTCATCGGGGCGGTCTTTCAGGAAAGGAAGTCCGTTGACCGGCGCGATGGCGACATCGGGCATCGTGCCGGAGTTATCTGCACGCTGCATGATGTGTGTCTTCAGGAATCGGCGGTAGGGGCTGTCGGCCGATTGGCCGAGGGGGCGCGACGGGTGGCTTCGCGACCGGATGTGGCCGTGACGCGTCGCACACGACGCCCGCGGCCTGTCCGGCCGGGCGTCGGGGCGCTGTTTCAGGCAGGGATGATGACGCGGGGCCGAAGGCGGTTCAGCTCCGGTCGGTCTCGTCCTGAAGCCGTGGGGGAAGGCTGTTTTGCCCGACCACTTCCACGGTGTCCAGGTAGCAGGCCCACAGGGCACAGGCAATGACGGAAAACACCACCGGCAGGACCAGCAGGAAGATGGGCGAGGCAAAGGGCAGGGCCGGGGCACCGCTCAGTACCTGCGTCACCAGGGCCACGCTGATCAGGAAGACCAGCAGGCAGAGCGCGTGGCAGACGAAGGCCAGGGCGTTGCGCCCCACGGCCACGGCCGAGAACACCACCGACTTGAGCAGCGGAAGCCCGTGCAGGCCGGCAAAGATGGGCGCATACCACAGCAGCAGGTAGCAGGGCACGGTGATGACGGCCATCGTCATCATCGACTGGAACACCGGCATGATGAGGTTGCTCATGGTCTCGGCGTCGGGAACCTTGTTGGCCGGCATCTGGCTCAGCGTCTCGAACATGGCCGCCACGGCATCCTGGTAGCCCGACAGCCAGGCAGCACCCGTGTCGATGGCCAGGCTGAGCAGGCCCAGCTGGGCCACGGTCAGCAGCGCCCGGCGGTTGCCCTGCGCCCAGCCGAAGAAGACGCGGGCGTTGAAGATCTGCGTGAAGGGACGCGTGCCGGGTTCTGGCATGGCGGCGCTCTGCGCGGCCAAGGGCGTGTCGCTGCCGGGCGGTGCCAGCTCCCGCAGGGTGGCCAGGTAGCCCACCAGCAGCACCGGCACCACCAGCTTGGCCAGCACCAGGCCGAGAATGCCCAGGATTCCGAACAGGTTGCTGGCCGTGATCAGCATCAGCATGAGCAGCAGCAGGGGCAGGGGGGCCCGCCCCAGCAGGCCGAAGCCGCGCTTGAGCCAGTACCAGCCATGGCTGGCGGGCACGCGGTGGACCTGGATGCCGCTGGAAGTCGTCTGTCCTGCCATGTCAGTGCAGTTCTCCCGAAAGCGTGCGGCGATCGGTCAGAATCCGTTCGAAGTGGGTGGGATCCTTGGGCTGCAGCATGGCAGCCTCGCGGGGCAGCAGCAGGTCGTAGAGGCGCGACAGCCAGAAACGCAGGGCAGCGGCCCGCAGCGCCATGGTCCAGCCCCGGCGCTCGATGTCCTGCAGGGGGCGCACGCTGCGGTAGCCGGCCAGCAGGGCCTCGGTGCGTGCCGGGTCCAGATGGGCGTCGTCGGCCGCCAGGCACCAGTCGTTGCAGACCACGGCCAGGTCGAACAGCCAGGTGCCGTGGCAGGCGAAGTAGAAGTCGATGACGCCGGGGGTGGACGGCGTGGTGAACAGCACGTTGTCGCGGAAGCAGTCGGCATGGACGGCCGAGGCGGGCAGATCCTGCCATTCGGACGTGGCCATCCAGGCCTGCTGGGCAGCCAGCTCGTCTTCGGCCAGCGCCAGCTGGGCGGGCGCAAGCTTCGGACGCAGTTCCTTGATGGCCTGGGCCCAC
>QWCZ01001708.1_pt1 | contig 23985 bp, 32 predicted proteins | sample 1972651 | NCBI WGS metagenome assembly QWCZ01 (sample SAMN09866695, study PRJNA288562) | Human oral metagenome isolate pre1_saliva, whole genome shotgun sequencing... | isolation source: mouth | host: Homo sapiens | place: USA: California
CCTTTTTACTCTTTAGAATTACTCCCCATTGCGGGGACGGAAACCCTAAAATAAAAACATATTTATTTTCCATTTTTTTCTTTAGAATTACTCCCCATTGCGGGGACTGAAACCCTGTTGTGGGGACTGAAACTATCTCACTCCTACTCTCATTTGGCACTTATTCCGTAGCCACTCGTTGAGCGACTCTAAGTGCACTAAACTTTTACCTTTTTTTGCGCCGATCTTCATGCTAGGGAAATCATATTCCTCGGACCATGCTTGCATTTGGTCGTAGGACACAGAAGCTAAGTCTGCCGCTTCCTGTAACGTGATGCATATTTTGTTCAATTTCTTCGCTCCTTGTTTTACCTACAATTAACTTGGTATTTCTACTTCCATTTTTTAATCAATATTTCGATGATTATTAGCAGCATGCATATATAGTATGGCCAGCCTAATATTAAATTGAGTATCTTACTCTTTATGTCATTCGCTATCTCCTTTTTTAATGCCTCTCGCAAAACTGTATTATCTTCATCCAATCCATTCACCTCCTCTATATGCTATAATCACAATGAAAGGGGGTGATTCCCATGAATAGTACAGAAAAAACCAACTCGCCTATAGAAATATATTTAAAAAATCGTGAGATGATAGATCGTGTTACGACTTTACCCAGCAGTAAGTTTTTAATAAGCCACCCATCATTACTTAATGCTTGTATATCTGCAGCGCCTCTCTATTCAGCAGCTTATAAGGTCTACGAGCAAATCAATTCCACGCAGGTCACTTCTTATTCTTCAATTTCTTATTTAGAACGTCACAAACTAATTCGAATCATGAATGACTACGAGATGTTAACTAAATCTATTTTTAATATGGTATCAATGTATCAAGTGCCAGATGTTATCGACTTGCCAACTTTAGAACATGATATGCCACCTATTAATGAACTCAAGGTGTTACCTATTAATAGAGATCTTAGCCCTTCTGAATTAAGTATTCTTGAATGGTTAATTAAAGATAAAAAGTTGCTTGAATGGTTAAAAATACATTTTCCTAAGCTTTCTAAAGCAAATATGGAGAGTGTCATTTCTTATATATTCTCTAGGTTTATCACCGCATTGTTTGAAAAACTAATAGAAAACTTCTTTAAAATTTAGACTCTAAAACTTCTAATGAAATAAATAAGCATTCTATCACAAACAATGCAATCATTGGGTATGTAATACGTGTTATATCATCGATAACTAACAGTATCATTAGTAAGAACACACACCGTAATGTGATTCTAACTAATTGCCATCCCTCACCTTTAGTAAGGGGCCTCTCTTGTAGAGGCTCCTTTTCTTTGCTCACCTCATCACCTCACTTCCTCTTTTTTGTTGATGTAACTTTTAAAGTTACCTAACGACCAAAAAAAACACCCATAGGGTCTTTGATTTTTAGTAAATCAATCATTTTGTTAATCTCATCAGAGCCGAACACCCCTTTTTTTACCTTAGAGTAAAATGTTTTAGGAGTCATGCCCAACTCTTTAGCAACTACTTGTTGCGTCATACCACGTTCGATTATAATCGCTCGCAGTTTGTTAGCATTTACCATATTTTCTCCTTTCCACGTAAGTAACTTTTTAGGTTACTTATATAATAAAGTACATAGTGTAACTTGTCAAGTTATATTTGTAACTTTTTATTAAATTTTCATCTTTTTAAGTTACTTTTTTGTTGCTTTATAAGTTATTTTTGTTATATAATAATCTTTGAAAGGGGGTCGGTTATTATGGTTCGACCTAATATTGGTGAAAAATTAAAAGAACTTCGATTAAAAAGCAGATACACATTAGATGAAGTTGGCAAACTAATTGGGGTTTCAAAACAAACCTTATATAAATATGAAAATAATATAGTTAGCAATATTCCATCAGATAAAATAGAAGCATTAGCAAATCTATATAGAGTTAGTCCTGCATTAATTATGGGTTGGGACGAACCAACTACAGAATATTACATCGACCCAGTAGTCAACGCCAAAGCAGAATATGCACGTGCTCAAGAGGGTATCTTATTAGATGCTGCCAAGGATTTAAGCGATGAAGATTTAGATTATGTGGTTGATTTAGTGAAACGATTAAGGGGGAAATAATCATTTATAACATAACGATCATCTACCACGACTTGCCAAGCTCAATCAACGCTACATTATGCACGAGTGAGGATACAGATTGTTACACCATATTAGTCAATAAGAACAAGCCTGTTGATGTGTTAAGGGAAAGCATCGCCCACGAAGTGTGCCACATCATGGAAGGACATTTTACTCAAGACATGCATGCAGGGATTATAGAATCCCTGTTGCATGGCAATGAAATGGGGTTCAATGAAGCTGAAATAAACTTCTTCTATCAGTTCATTGATTGAGTTCTTTCCAAAATGGAAACATCTATATGATGCAGATTGTTCCGAATTTGTTGAGGTCAACAAAATGTAAGTAAATCAAGTTTTATAAATAAAGAATCCCCCACTCTAATGGAATGCGGGAAGGTAAATGTATTAATAAGGAAATAATATGGAAGCTACAAAATTCTTTTTATCAGATAATACCTATTTTAATATTGATTTTGTTTCCGACAGAAAATACTGGTTTGTTCGAACCAATGGCGGAGAATACTATATACTAAACGCAGAGATGTACGATGGATAAAAACCATAAAAAAAGAAAATCTTGACCCCTATCTGTTCAAGGCTATCTATTCACACCATATGATTACCGATGTATCCGAGTCGGCACATTTTATAAACAGATCATTGTCCAATATGTATATTAAAGATGATAAAGCCTACATAACCTTTAATGTAAAAACAACAAACTCAATACATCTTCAAGCTATCAAACCGTTACTATACGGATTTTTAGATATTGCAGAAAAAGCAGATTTTCCACCTGAAACTATTAAGGACCTAAAAAACATGGAGCTTAAGATTAATGTGCAGTCTCCAGGCCCTGTTGAGTATATAGGATCAATCCCCGTACTTGGCATCATTCTACTCATATTGTTTCTTGTAAAATGGCACAGTGCTTCTGAAACTGCTAAAAAACAAGGTGGCGAAGTTGACCTTTCCATAGGCTTGAAAGGAATCTCACTTAAACAAAAGTTTGATCCTCCTTCCAATACTACCTACGAAGAGTTGGCTAAAAAAGTCGCAGATAACCCTAAGGCTATGGAGGCCCTAAAAGAATTTAAAAAAGCAATTGAAGATTTAGAAGTTCAAACGCCAACAGAAAAAAGAGACTAATGATAGTCTCTTTGAATGCATCTAATTTCTATGAATTTATGCTGAATGTACATAGCTATTGCAAATGCTATAAAGGGGTTGATATAAACTCCGTAAATGTATATATTAAGTCCTGCCACATATACGCATGGTAAAAGTAATACGGTTGTTATAAGACAGATTATAAGCATTTTAAGAATATATTCTAGCTGATATAACTTGTTCACTTTCACCACTCCTAATCCCAATTTTTGACAATGTCTATACTCAAATAATACATTACCTGCCTCTCAATCGTCAAGAAAATTTGGTCATATTAGCCTATTTTTCACTTCTTTTCTATTGACTATATACACTAATTAGTGTATAATATAGGTATAGAGAGGAGGTGAAATAATGAACGTTGATAAGAATGATATTGAGTGGCTCATCGGACTGGTAGTAATGATTTACTTACACTACGATAGCAAAAAGAAAAAAGCCCCTAAGAAGAAATCGACCAAGAAATCTAAGAAATAGGGACTTTAGTACAGGCGGAGGCGAAAGCCTCCCGACCTGTATCTAGTATACCACAAAGGAGACATACTATGAAACGATATTTACCAATGATTGTATTAGCAATTGCCATGACTACCATTTTTGACTGGAACAAGCATATGATTGAAGTTGCCATTTTCTATACTATTTGGGGTTTTATCATGGGAAGGATGTGGAAATAGTGAATGTACTGCATGAGGTCTTAACCTTAAAAGAAGCTGCCGAAATATGGCAAGTATCCGATAACACTTTAAAGCAAAAATGTATGGGACGTGTTAAGGGGAATCTTGCTTTCACCGATACGGAATGTCGCCAATCAGGTAAGACGTGGCTTGTTACCCGTGAAGCCATGGTTCGTTTATACGGCGAATCGCCTCACGATAAATAAAAAATACCTCCCTAGCATGAGCTAGAGAGGTACATTCTGAACATACCTAAAGGGTGGTACATTCACCATATATTCAACGTAAATATTGTACCATCTTTTAGGTGTATTTGCTACACATGAAAGGTGGTTATTTTTATGGCATTAAAACGTTCTAACGGATCTGGCTCCGTTTACAAGATGAAACATAAAAAGCTGCGCAAGCCATTTCGTGCAGTCATCACGACTGGTTGGACGGATGAAGGCAAGCCAATTCGTAAAACCCTAGGCACTTATGCCAGCCAAAAGGAAGCCTACGAGGCATTGGCGCTATTCTCCAATGACCCTAGCGCATTAGAGAAAAAACGAGTGATTACAGTTGAACAGTGCTTTCAATGGTATTTTGAAGAAGCTGAACGAATGGGGCTTTCAGCTGGTCGAATAGAGGTCATTGATTCAGTTAAAAAGCTAATGAAACCTATTCACCATATGGACATCACTGTACTTAAAACGGCGCATGTGCAAGCTATATTTGATAAGTTCACTTACAGCCAATCATACCAACAAGTTGTCAAATCAGCCTTAGTTAAAATGTGCAATATCGCTATTAAAAATGAGGTAATCGATAAGAACTATATGCGTGATATCATTATTAGTAAAAAGGCTGCTCCAATTAAAAAGGCTACACCGTTTACTCAAGAAGATATTTACAAATTATGGTTACACCAGGATGAGCTAATCGTTCGTATCATTTTAATCTATATTTACACTGGGGTTCGCTTAAATGAACTCTTAACTATGAAAGTGGATGATATTCACTTGAAGGAACGGTATATGGTCGGAGGTTCAAAGACCGATGCAGGACGTGACCGTATCATTCCTATTGCAGAATGCATCGCCCCATTTGTGCAAGAATTGTATTCTACCGCTAAATTCAAACGATCAACATGTTTATTTGATGGAGTGATAGGAAAGACAAATTACAGGTATAGATTAGCGACGATTTGTGAAAAATTAGGCATGGAGAAACGCAAGCCCCATGATACACGTCACACATTCATCACATTGTGCAGCGATTATGATATACCAGAAATTTTAGTTAAGCATATCGTTGGACATGCTACATCAAAGAACATCACCCAGGGCGTGTACACCCATAAAACAATCGAGCAATATATTGATGCCGTGAATAAACTTCCATACGGTGAAGCGCTCAAAAAGGTTGAGCAACGGTTGAGCAACCGTCTCGAAAACGCTTAAAATTAGAGCATATCGAAAATGAGAAAACCCTGTAAACACGCATGTTTACAGGGTTTATATATTTTACCGTCTACTCTGGTTGAATCGTAAAAGACAAGCTAGAGAAGTATTTAGTTTGTTCTCCTTTTGTTTCAGCTGGGAATGCTACTTCTACGCCTACTACGTTCACGCCGTTAGCAGCTACTGTAACCATTGCTTTACCTTGCGCGTCAGCTTGGCTTTCATTAGTCAAGTCGTTAAGAACGTCTTTGATCAATGGAGCGTTAGCATAAGGCATGCCATCTTTGAACACTTGGATTTCATAAGTGTCGCCTTTACGCAATGTCAATGGGTTAACACTTGGAACGATTTCGATTGGCATATTCAAACGTTCAGGTTTTACTGCTGCATTCCAGTAGTTTACATTGTATTTTACTGCATGAGTAGATTTTACCGCATTTGGTACATCTTTCATCATAGCTTTATGCATTTTGCCGTCTTTATCTTTTGTAAAGTAACCATAGTCAAATGTAGTTGCTGTTGTGCCTAACATTTCATTTTTTTCGATAGTTACATTGTGAGCTAATGCAAGAATTGCTAACTTACTTTTTTTCATGATGGATACCCTCCTATGAAATATAAAATTTATAACGCTTTTATTCTACACCTTCTGAGAATGACTAGCAAGATTTATTTTTAATTATGAATTATTTCTATAACCAAATACAATAACTATCTATATATACAAAAAACGCATACTATTCTGTTATAGAATCAACTGAACTATACTTTCAAAAGCACCTAAAATCACTGCAAATACTGGACGTATCACAGCACCTAAGAATCCAAATTGTCCCAATACCAAAATGCCAATAAAGAACCACAACTGAGCGCCTAACAGTTTTTCTTGCCACTCATAAGGCACATATTGCAATAGCACATAAAATCCAATAAAGCCAGGCACTGGTAACATATTAAAGACACCAAATCCGATGCACAGTGTCACAATATAGGACATGACCATTTGTAGACCAGTGCTCACTGTGCTGACTTGCATAGCCACAGACATACCAGCATAGGCTAAGAATGCCACTAAAATATTAGCACCTAGACCTGCTAAAGCAATTTGTATCATCCCTGTCCGTGGATTTTTAAAGTGGTACGGTGAAAATGGAATTGGTTTACTCCACCCTACGCTAGCAATGAGCATCACCAAAATACCAAGCAAATCAATATGAGCAAAAGGATTGATTGTATCTCGCCCCCATTGTCTCGGTGTCGTATCCCCTAGGTGGATGGCCATCTTCGCCTGAGCATAGTTAAATATAGATATAGCAATGGCGATAGCTGGTAGCATCGCAATATAATGAATCATATCTTTCATAGTATCTCCTTCTATCATTAAAACTGTTCCTTTTATTATACACGATAGTCGCCTCCTTCCTCCATAGGTGATAGAAAATTTCCTACCAGTCATACACCCTCCTAACAGTGAGTGGACAACATGCTTCATTCTATGCATACTGAAAGTAATCTATCTTTCACAAGGAGGCATCTTATGAGGCAGCAAAAAAAGTTCATCATTCCCATTCCTTATGAATTACTATACCACCTATATGTGACGAAACACATGAGCACAAGCACTATTGCCAAGCAATTACACTGCAGTCAAAGCACTATTTGTCAACGCCTACGAGACTACGAGATTCCTTTTCACAATAGAGCTCCCTGCATCCCCAAAGAGGAACTAATTGCACTCTATACAAGTGGTACATCCATCAACGCCATCGCCCAGCACTTTCATGTGTCCTCTCGAACCATCTATAGCCGTTTACATGAATGGCACCTAAAAGAACCTCGCCCTAGTTCTTCCCTAACAGCATTACCTATCTCCTATATCCTAGAATCCTACGATAAAGGATCTAGTGCCGCCATGATTGGTCGAGAATTACAGGTGGCACCTTCTACGATTATTCATATCTTACAACGTCATGGTATTCCTCTTCGAAATAGTATGAAACGCATTGACTTACCTATCGATGATATTTGTCATCTCTATACACAACACAAACTCTCTACGATTCATATTGGTAAACTATATGACGTCAAAGCCTCTACCATTGCCTCGAGATTACGAGAACAAGGGATTATATTACGTGGGAATAAAGATCAACTTCCTACATACTCCATTATTTCTGACTATGTACAAGGTACCACGTTGCAACAGTTAGCGAGCACCTATCAGACTAAGTATCATACTATTCGTAATCTATTAATCCGTCATGGGGTCTATCAAAAAGCACGACGTATCCGCGACTTCGCCCATGCTATACAAACCTTCCACCAACGAGAAGGACTTTCCATAGCTGAAATTGCCACCCATTACGGATGCCATCCAGAAACGATTCGTCGCATTGTAAAAGATATATTACCTAAAGAAAAATCTATCCATTGATATCCTTGCTATGCGTTCTAAAGTAACGTATACTAAAAGTAAGTCTATCATTATTTGAAAAGGAGTTCATCATGGAGTATATCTTTGCCCTACTACCTTACTTTACGATAGGTATCGTAGCAGCGTTTATCTCCCGGTTTACGGGGATTACCATCTCATTCTTACTGGTACCGACCCTATTATATTGGGGTGCTACACCAGTAGAAGTTGTGTCATTTATGTTGACATTCACTTTGTATAATACATTCACCTTAGAAACACAGGATGTACGATTAGATTTTAAAGAGTTGACCTTCTTTCCAGGTTGGAAGTTAGCGATCCCTCTTGTTATCTCTTTTGGATTAAGTCTCGTATCTCCGCACTTATCTATCGGTTTATTTATTTTCTTCTTTATCTTGGAATTAGGTGCAGCCTTATACAAACGCATTCCACAAGCAGAGCGTCCTAGCCTACGACAAACTGGAGTTTCCTCCTTACTTGCGGCTGGTTGGACTATTGTTGGTGTCTTATCATACCGTCATATTCCTGATACATGGTACTTCCTTTTGATAGGTATTGCCATGTTAGGCTTAACTTGGTTTGCTTACTATGTAGGTGCTAATCGCTATGCTATGCGTCAATCTTGGACTGCTATTTGGCCATCCTTATCCCTACTATTAGGTCTATTCGGATTGGAAATCTCCTCCTATATTCATGGGGTAAAACGAAATTTCCCATCTCCATTTGATCGCATTGTGCCTATGGTCACAGTGATTGGTGCTTTTGCTGGTACCATGGTTCTGTTTGTACTAGAAAATCAATTCTCTTTGGCCTCCTTAATTGCTGCCGTTGGTTGTGCCTTCGGTATCCGCATGTTTGGATACTACGGATTCAGTAAGTCTGGTAAATTCTCTTGGTTAATCATCGGTTTAACCATCCTCATCGTGCTTTGTTTATATTTGGTAAGTCCTGCTCCAGTTGGCATGGATACAGGCAATCAATTATTACAAGCACCGATTGCAGAATAATCTATAACTAAACCATGAAAAAGCTATAACAAACTAGTTCCCAATACAATAGGACTGTAACAAAATAGCCCATTAATAAAATAGAGGAAAGTTGATTAAAAATTATCAACTTTCCTCTTTTTGTATATATAAAAAGTCTATCCTTGTGGAAATGCTCCAACGAACTCCCAATCCGTAAGATCTGGTATACGACTCTCTCTATCCATGGATTGTAAAGTGTCTATACACCACTTTGTAGTGACATATCGTTTTACATACATATGATTATATCCATCGATATCTAAAGCGATTTCCAGATTTAATTGATCTGGATGATCTTCATCCATAATAGCTTGTGCAAATTTGCAACTTTCCTTAGGGCTATCCCAAAACAAGCTAAAAAAGACACGCTCATCTGCTACAATTTGATGTAATACCTTCTCTACATCGTGCCAAGTTCCCTGTTCATAGGTTTCTTCATCCGTCACTAACCGAAACATTAGGCTTCTCCTTGTTCAATGCGGATTACATGTCCAATACGATGGCATAATTCATCCAATTGTTCTTGCTCCGGACCTTCCGCCATAACGCGAATCAATGGCTCAGTACCAGATGGACGCACTAAGATACGACCATTAGCACCCAGTTCTTCTTCTGCTTCACGAATAACATCTTGGATGGCTGTATTCGTTTCCCAACCTGCTTTAGTTAAGACGCGTACATTCACCAACAATTGTGGGTACTTCGTCATCAAACCAGCTAGTTCCGATAGGGATTTTCCTTTTTCTTTCATTATGGACAAGGTTTGTACCGCTGTCAATAAACCATCACCAGTACTGTTGTAATCTAAAAAGATGACATGTCCCGATTGTTCCCCACCAATAGAATAGCCTTCAGCTAGCATTTTTTCCAACACATAACGGTCTCCCACAGCAGTGCTACATGTTTGCATACCCAATTCTTTAGCCGCCTTATGGAATCCGATATTGCTCATCACTGTGCCTACAATCATGTTCTCTTTCAATTTACCTTGCTCTTTCAAGTGTAAACCGCAAAGCAACATAATTTGGTCACCGTCTAAGACTTGGCCTTTTTCATCAACCATTAAACAACGATCTGCATCACCATCATTGGCAATACCAACCTGAGCGCCTTCTCTTAGCACTGCCTCTTGTAAGCCCTCTAAATGAGTAGACCCTGCATTATCGTTAATATTTGTACCGGTTGGTGTTACATTGATAGCAACTACCTCTGCTCCTAATTGGCGAAGGATCTTAGGCCCCACATAAGAAGCTGCCCCATGGGCTCCGTCATAGACTACTTTCAAACCAGTTAGCATATCACTAGTGGATACTACGAAGTTTACATATTCTTCCACCCAGTCTTGATGGTAGAAGATTTGACCAATATCACCTTTTGTTGGTCGTGGCAAGCAATCGTCTGCACTAGCTGTACATAATTTTTCAATTTCATCTTCTACAGCATCTGGCAATTTAAATCCATTACCGTCGAAGAATTTAATACCATTATCTGGATACGGATTATGGGATGCAGAAATGACAACCCCTGCAGTACATCCTTTCTGACGCACTAAATAGGCAATCGCTGGTGTCGGTGCTTCTCCTAAAATAATCACATCTCCACCTACAGCGCAAATACCAGAGGCTAAGGCATTCTCTAGCATACCTCCCGATATACGTGTGTCACGTCCAATTAAGAAGGTTGGACGATCAACGGATTGTCCAAAGTAAGACGCCGCTGCACGACCTAAATGATAGGCCAACTCTGGCGTTAAAAATTCATTAACTAAACCTCGTACCCCATCTGTACCGAATAATCTACTCATGATGATCTCCTTTCAAAGGGCCATATGTATTCATAATTAGTATGGCAGTTTCTGCCCCATCTAAGGCGGCACTCATGATGCCTCCTGCATATCCTGCACCTTCCCCGATGGGATATAATCCCTTCGTAGACTGTGAAAGTCTATTTTCGTCTCGCACGATGCGAAGCGGTGCTGATGTTCGTGTTTCCACCCCAGTCATACACACATGGTCCGCATCAAAACCTTGTATGCGTCTCCCAAAATATGGCAACGCCTCCGCTAATGTATTCGTCACATACTCCGGCAAGCATTGACGAATATCTGCTGGTGTCACACCAGGTTCATAGCTATATGCCTTACGTTGTACATCATTTGTCTCTGTACGACCTAGGAAATGCCCTACCGTCTGAATTGGAGCATGGTAATTTCGACCTCCTACGATAAAAGCTTGTTCTTCCCACTTTCGTTGAAAGTCCACCCCAGCTAATGGATGATCTCCAAAGTCTCGAGGACCTACCGTGACCACCAACGCACTATTCGCAATCCCACTGTCACGAGCGTATAAACTCATACCATTGGTCACAACGCCTCCCTCTTCGGACGCGCTGGCAACCACTTGTCCTCCTGGGCACATACAGAAACTATAGCAAGAACGATCTTGTTCTTTATCGTGATACACCAAGGAATATTCTGCAGCTCCTAATCCAATATCTGCTGGATGCACTCCATATTGTGACGTATCGATCACATCTTGATCATGCTCGATACGAACACCGATAGCAAAGGATTTTCCTTCTAAATGAACACCTCTGTCATAGAGCATACGATAGGTATCGCGCGCACTATGACCAACTCCTAACATCACAATATCTGCAGGGATTCGTTCTGTTCCATTAATGACAACACTAGTGACAGCTTGGTCTTGTAATTCAATATCTGTGACTTGCGCACCAAAACGAACTTCTCCACCCCATGCAATAATCTGCTGTCGCATAGCTTTTACCATATGGCGCAAAATATCTGTTCCTACATGAGGTTTATGTTTATATAAAATTTCTTCAGGAGCTCCAAATTCTACAAAGTACGTAGCAATCTCATGAAGTCTTGGATGGGTTACACGAGTGGTTAATTTACCGTCTGAAAAGGTACCTGCTCCACCTTCACCAAACTGTACATTCGATTCAGGTTTGAAAATACCTTCTTTCCAAAACTGTTCTACATCTAAGGTACGTTGGTCTACATCTTGACCTCGTTCTAACACGATAGGACGATACCCTTCTCGAGCTAAGTAAAAGGCCGCTAGCATGCCCGCCGGTCCAAAACCTACTACCACTGGTCGATGTTGCATAGGCATAGTACCACGCACAATAGGTTCCGGCATTTCAGGTTCCATCAAAGTAATATCTTTATACCGACTTAGTTTTTTCATCAATTGTTGTTCTTGGTCTACTTCTAAGAACATAGTGTACACGAAAGTAATATGCGGTTTCTTTCTCGCATCCACAGCCCGTCGTACCACATGAATCGCTGTAATACGTCCTTGTAAAGGGCTATATTTTTTAATCAATAATTCTTCTAACCGCTCAGCATCTTGTACGGGTATCCGAAAATTTATGATACGTAACATGACTATCTCCTACATATGAGGTTCTATTTCTACTTTTACTACAACTCGGTCTGTCGACGTAGCCACACCTTCTGGTAATACAAAGCTATAGTTCCCCGTAAAACTACCTGTAGCGCCATTGACTGGAATATCAATGGTTTTTACTCCATCAATACCATTTAAAATAGATTCTTTTCCTACAATCGTCAATTCTTTTGGTTCCACTACCACTCGTTTCACTGTATATCCAACTGGTACATTACCTACTACATTGGCTTGAACAGGTACTTTTTTCTCCATACGAATACGCTCTAAATCATATTGAATTTGAGCTCCCTTTGGTGTAACAGTAAGACCTTCTACCACATTTCCAGATGTATCTACTGGCAGAATTTCCCCTACTTCAGTAAAGCTTTCACGATGTTTATCTAAGTTAATCCGAATCACCGCATAGGTAGCCTTGCTCACAAGGTGAGCTGGCCCCGCAATAGTTACCGTCGTAGGCATAATTTTAGACTCTTTAATGGCAATGTCATTAGGCACTGACCCCAATGGTTGTGCCTGCACTTGCAATTCTTTTACCATATATTCATCCACCGTAACGGTTACATTTTCAGGGGTCATACTGTCAATGAAAGTCCCTGTAGGTGCTGTAAAGTTAATGGCTATATTTTCCTGTCCTACATGAGCATTCTTTAAATTTACATAGGCTTTCAGTACAGACGGATTAATATCAAAGATAGCATTGCGAGGTCCTCGTAAATGGACACGCACTTCCGTAGGTACACCTTCTACTAAATAGTTAGGATCCAAGTTTTGCACTTGTACTGGTACAGTATATGTCATCTCTATCACAGGATTTTGGTCCTTCATAACAAATACCCACATACCAATGGCACAAAATAGACAAAATAATTTCATCCCCCAATTATGTTTTAAACCTGTTATCCAATGCATCATTTCGATTCACCTCGTTTTATCTTAAGTAAAGAACTGACTGCACTTGGTGTTGGCTCCAATAAGGACAACATAACTGTGCGCAACGTATCTTCTGTGACACCACGGTGAATCTGCCCTCCTAAGGCATAAGAAATTTGTCCCGTCTCTTCGCTAACCACTACCACTAAGGCATCACTTTCTTCACTTTGCCCCAAGGCTGAACGGTGTCGTGTACCCAATTCTTTACTCACATCTCGGTTTTGACTGACAGGTAATAAACTAGCTGCTGTCTCAATACGACCATTACGAATGATCACTGCTCCATCATGGAGAGGAGATTTAGGATAAAATAAATTCATCAATAATTCACTAGTCACGAGCCCGTCAATGCGAGTCCCTTGCATAGATAATACGTCTAATTTCATATTTCTTTCAAAGACCATGAGAGCCCCTATCTTGCGACGAGACATACTACGGCAAGCAATAACTACTTCTTTCACAATGGATGTAAGCTCTTCTTTAGAAATTTTAGTACGGGATGAGAAAAATCCAGTACCACTACCCAATTGTTCCAAGAGGCGTCGTAATTCTGGCTGAAATACAATGGGTAACGCAATCATAAGGACTGCCACACTTTGTTGCATAATCCAACTTATGGTATGCAAACCCATGAAGTGTGCCACAATATTAAGAACAACTAACACGCCCAAGCCTTTTAATAAACCTAAGGCTCTTGTATTTTTAACTAGACGATATAACCAATAAAATAGCGTCGCTACAAATATAATATCTACGATATCTAAGAACCGTAATGTGGCTAATGTAGTTTGTAATTGAAACAGCATAGAATATCTCCTATCCTTTCTAATACAAATAAGGGTACATGCTCATGCATGTACCCTTTTATTGTATCCTATATCGGTATTTTTTTCTAGTAAACCTATTGGTTATACATGATAAGTTTCGATGAGTACATCCATGTTACCGCCACAGACCATACCTTCTTTAATCGCCACATCATCGTTCAAATCCACATAAATACGACGAAAACGTTCTTTCTTTTTTAATGCATCTACCGCACTCAAACGAATTTCATTTTCCGCACGGCCACCACCAATGGTGCCAAAAATAGATCCATCAGGATGCACAATCATAGTAGTACCCGCTTTACGTGGTGTAGAGCCATGAGTTTGTAAAATCGTTGTCACTGCCAATGTATCTTGCTTATGTTGTTGTAGATATTCTATAAACTCATACTTCATGTGCATACCTCTTTTTCGATAAAAAACCGCCTTGTTTACGATAGGACACCGCCATGTATTCTGCTACGATAGAAAGTGCTATCTCTTCTGGTGTTTGGGCTCCTAAATCTAATCCAATAGGGCCATATAACATATCTAGCTCTTGCTGTGTCCATCCTTCTTCTTTCAACACTTCAAAAGCATGGAAAATACGTTTTTGACTGCCCATCACACCCACATAGGTTGGCAACACATGACGCACTTGGTGCAAGCATATACTATCGAACTCATGAGCTCTAGTGACTACCACAATGCCCGTATACGCATGAAGGTTTAAATTATCCTTTAATGATTTAAAATCTAAATGCACTCGTTTTACACGAGAATCAAAAAAGTTTTCTTGTAAGTATTCCGATCGGTCATCCACTACGGTAACGCCACAACCAATGAATAAAAATTGGTCAGCCACACAACGGCTTACGTGACCAGCTCCTAGTATGAGGACTTCCGGATCTTTTTCTACTGGTTGTAGGAAACACTCCATATCTTCAATAGAAAATAATTGTGGCTCTATTCTTTGAGGTACTGTAAAGCCTTCAATAGCATTGCCATACACCACGTCACCAGTATGGCTATACATCACTTTATCGCCTTGTCGCTCTCCAGATAAAATCGTTACAATCAACGATGATTCATCCTTTGCCATACGTTCTTGCGCAATATCAATCAGATTCATGGTACTACTCCTTTATCTGCTCATATTCCCAAGCAGTGATGGCCTCCATCACACCACCGCCGACAGCTAATGCTGATAGAACCCGCCTCTACTTGATCTCCAATATGACTTTTCGCTACAAATAGACCTTCCGTTGGGGACTTTATCACTCGTTCATGAGTATAGCCTCCCACATTGCCAGGAATCCCCGTATTGGCTAAAGCTGGACCTTCATAAATACATCGTCCTAAGGTATGACCACGCATAGTTTCAACTACAACATGCACATCCTTGCCAGCATTGAATCCGGGACCGCATCCAATGACTAAAGGAGCATCACTTTTTTGAGTTCCCACATTTCGCTTCGCCAAAATGGCATCTACTACAATAGTTGGCTTCATCGTGGTTAGTACTGTTTCATAAGGCTCAGTGACCACAGGAATTGCTTCCCGACTAGCTAATAATTTCGCTACATCTTGTAAGGGTACATGACGTGAGCGCAATCGCTCTAAGATCATTTCCCCTCGATGCACTGCATTCCCATAGGACACTTCTCTACGAATCATGGTAGGAATCGCAATTTCATTAATCACCACAGGATACCCTGCTCGCCACAATCGATAAATAGCGCCAGATGCCACATCTCCACCACTACGGATGAGAATCATTGGTTTCATAACGTCCTCCTTCGCTCACAATACGGTCATAGTCTTCTTTCGTATCAACATCTATACCACTATGCATAGTGCATTGCCTTTCAAGCCATACATATGTAACATGAGGAGCTCCTTCACCTCTCAAAATGACACGCCCTCCCATATCTCCAGGAATTAAGCGTAATGCATCCGCCCAATATCTCCCAAATACTACGGGATTACCTCGTTCTTGGTTCGGTCCATACTGTGGCTGTACAATAGCTTTCTCGTCGCCAATGTCTCTGAAAGTGTTACACAAGTCGTCAATGACTTGCACATTCAATAGAGGTTGGTCAATCACACCACATACGATTGCCTCTAAACGTTCTTTCTGTGTATGTTCCCATTGCAATAAGGCCTCTACTCCTAATCGGATAGATGTACCCTGCCCCCATTGTGGATGCTCATTAGGCACAGGAATCCCCTGCACCTTATACACCATATCCTTCACACCCATACATGGATCAATAACCACCGCTAGAGGTTGTATCCTGCTATACTTCGAGAGGGCACTCTCTAGTAAGGTATGTCCTTGATAGGTCAACAATTGCTTAGCACATCCCATACGTTTCGATTGTCCAGCCCCTAATAATACACATCCTATTGCCATGTTAGTATCCTTTGTATACAACAATTTTCACGATATCCATTAGCCAACACCACTTTGTGCAATGAAAGGGATTGCAAAGCTTGTAAAAATGCATCCACCACTGTTGAATCCACCGTATCACAACCTGTACAGAATACGATTCGTTTCCCCCGAGCATATTGAAAGACACCTTGCTCGTGTCGTAGCAGTCTCACAACTCCTTCTGGAGTTATCCTATCCCCTAATGGAATCTCCATGATAGCCTGTACTTCTTCTATGCGATGTACATAGTCCTCTGTGAGCGGTTTGCCTAACACCTGCATATTCACTACTGCAATGGTAGTCGCCGTTTTAGTCGGTATCACTGGTTCATGAGGTTTAGGGGCTTTTAACCACTTAGTTTTCGCTCCATCTGCCTCTATGATAATCGACCAATCTGGATGACGCTCTTGTACTCTATCTAGCAACTCTGGATCTAATCCTAGTACCTTATGGCCTGCTACGGATTGAAACCAAGAACCCATCCGTCCTTGTGCCAATTGTTGTTCTATATGAGTTTCACCAAGTGTTAGGTCATCCCCATAGTAGGGGTTCCAAGGAGCCACTTGTTCAGATCCCATCTTTGTTGTAGTCGTTACCACTACTGGTCGCTCTAGACTGACTGCCACAGCACCTAGTTTAGATACAACAGTTGTTTTGCCACCAGCCCCTACGACAGCAAGTATGCCAGGTTCTAGTAAGGACTCCCAGTACTTCCTATCACTCATCTTGACTCTCCTATTGCTTACTCTACTTATTTTTTTGTAATGCCATATACACACGTTCTGGAATCATTGGCAATGTAGTGACCTCTGCTCCAGTAGCGTTCAAGATAGCCCCTTGAATAGCTGGACAAGATGTATTGATAACAACTTCCCCAATGGATTTGATACCGTAAGCACCAGTTGGTTCATAGGATTCCACAAAGTCTACATGAACATTACCAGTATCTAGCCGTGTTGGTAATTTATAATGCATGAAATTGTTTGTTTCTAACACACCACGAGAAGAATAGCGAATTTCTTCATATAATGCCATACCGATACCTTGCACAACACCACCTTCTGTTTGTACAGTAGCTAGGTTTCTATTGACAACAGTACCACAGTCAACCACTGCATAGTAGTTTTCAGGCGTTACTTTACCAGTTTCAAGGTCTACTTTCACCTCTGCAATGCCCACCATGAAAGGAGGCGGAGATGTTTGACTGCCCCAAGTAGCCATACCGCTCAAGTAATGTCCTTTCGGGCCTGATACAAGTTTAGGTGCTAACTCTTTAGTAGTCATCGTTTTAGAACCATCTTCAGTCCACACTTTTTCCCCATCAAAGGAAAGTGTACTTGGATCCACTTCTAAGATACGACCAAATTCTTGTAGGATTTTTTCTTTCAACTCATCACAAGCCAGTTTCGTAGCAGTCCCTGTCACATAAGTCGTACTCGATGCATAAGAGCCTGGATCGAATGGTACAACGTCAGTATCTGCTTCATAGACAACCATCATATCCATGGGACAGCCCAAAGTTTCACAAGCAATTTGTGCCAATACCGTATTGGATCCTTGGCCCATATCTGTAGAACCAGTAAATAACATATACGTGCCATCATCAAGCATTCGCACTTCTACAGAGGCAGAGTCAATATTGGCAATCCCCGATCCTTGGAAGGCAAGAGCTACTCCTAAACCGCCCCTATGGCGATCATCGATTTTCCAAGATTTTGGACGATTATCCCAATTAGACATTTCTTTCGCTTTTTGAATAGCTTCTTTCAATAGACCAGATGCCAACACTTCTCCTGGATGGAAGGATTGTGCAGTTTCTCCTACATCAATTAAATTTTTCAAGCGCAAATCAATTTCGTCCACACCCATAGCATGTGCCAACTTCGTAATGGCACACTCCAACGGCCACAAGGCTTCTGTAGCGCCATACCCACGGAACGCGCCGCCTGGCATATGGTTTGTGTACACTACATTAGATTCATAACGAATCGCTTTCGTTTTGTTATATAGAGGCAAGGATTTATGTTCTCCTGCTGTGAAAGTTGTCAACGCATGACTACCATGTGCTCCTGCATCGGATACAGCTACCATGTCAATAACTTGGATAATACCATCTTTTGTGGCACCTACACGAACTTTCCAATCCCTTGCATGTCGGCTAGTGGAACAGTTATTCGCTTCGTGACGATCGTACACGATATAGGATGGTTTTTTTAATTTCCATGTTACAAAAGCTGGGAACATTTCTGTACAACCCGTTTGTTTAGAGCCAAAACCACCGCCAATACGAGGCTTGATAACACGAATTTGAGCCGCAGAAAGCCCCAAAGCATGCGCCACATGTCTACGAATATGGAATGGCACCTGTGTCGAACTTGTAATCACAAGACGATTAAATTGGTCTATGGTAGCAAAGGTCCTAAACGTTTCCATCGCCGATTGTAAGGTAGCTTGGTCAAAGTAAGACTCTTCTACCACATAATCACATTTTGCCAATTCTGCTTCTAAATCACCCACTACATGACTATAGGAACAAGCAATGTTTCGCTTAGGATCTCCCCCTACTGGGAAGTTATAGTGAAAGTCATCTTCAGCGTGAATGATGCTAGGATGATCGATAGCTGTATGCATATCCAAGACTGGTTCATAGACCTCATATTTTACTTTGATGAGAGGCATAGCTTTCAATGCTGTCCGTTCATCCACAGCCACGACTATTATATCTACAATTTTAGCAAAGGCATGAGGACTGCGAAGTATCTTAATACATAAGGCATTGGATGGAATAAAATCTTCTGTATAGGCGGCTTTACCACTTAAAATCGTTGCGGAGTCTGTTTTTTTATAACTTTGACCTAAATGTTTCATAGTGTTTTGCCTCCTAAAAATTTACGAATTCCTCGCATATGCGATTCATAACCAGTACAACGGCATAAATTGTTGTTTAGGTAAGCTTTAATTTCCTCATCAGTAGCATTTGGGTATTTACGGCTTAATGCAATGGCACTCATCATCATGCCGGTTGTACAGTAGCCACATTGATCAGCCCCTTCTTCAGCCAAACAATCCGCTAATTCTGCAGCTTCCTCTGCTACACCTTCTAAGGTAGTGATTTCATGACCCACAGCTCTGAATGTAGGGTATGCACAAGATAATATAGGATCACCATCTACCCATACAGTGCATAAACCGCAGTTTGTTGTATCACAGCCGCAACGCACACTGTAAAAGCCTAAGTTACGCAATGTTTCTAATAACATTTCATCCGTTTCGATGAGAATATTTCGTTTCACTCCGTTCACTTGTAACATTATTTCCATTGTGCCACCTCTTTTACCAATCGTTTAAACATGTTTTTTGCCATCTCTAAGCGATACTCTGCACTTGCATGTGAGTTACTTTGAAAGGATAAATCCTCTTGAATCAAGGTTACCGCTTCATCCAAAGCGTCCAATCCTTTTTCGTTAATAATCTGGCAAGATTTCGCAGCTAACGCTGGTTTACCTGGTCGACAACCAATATATACCGAGTAGCCTTGATTATCTAATCGTGCAGATCCCGTTAAATAAGGAAAATCTGAAGTAGATTTCCGTAATGCTTCAATCGCTACGGGTACTTCTTGTTTTGGCACAATAATTTCAAGTAATAAATCTCTTGTTCCATACGTTAAATATTGTTCTATCGGCATACGGCCCGCTTCAAACAAACGTACTTCTGCTCGTAATGCTAATAAGGCAGGAATAATATCAGAGAAACCGAATTTTGCTGCTACCGATCCCCCCATGGTAGCCATACTGCGGAATTGAACACCTAAAATATCTTTCACAGCTTTTGGGAGCACTCCTCTACAGAATGTTTTAAATGGTTCGTACACCTCTACATCTCGCTGTGTAGCCATGGCACCAATGCGGTATTCCGTTTCGTCCTCTACAATATAACGGAGACCTAATTCAGACAAGTCAATCACCATAGGCCATTTACGATTTCCCAATCGCGTCCAGCAACCACCAGCTAAGATAGGTGCCATCTTTTGCTTCACCATGAGTGCATGTGCCTCTTCTACTGTTTTAGGCTGTTGCACTTGCATAAACATAAGCATACTTATACCTCCTGACTCCAACATCTCTATATCCTTATTGTACCATGTATATGAAGATTTTGGCATATGAATTATCTCAGATACTAAGCATCTATATATGCATAATCCATATACATCATATGTTACTCACAATCATTGCTATAAAAATAGGCATACACAAACTACTTCGAACTACAATGAATCTATCATTATTCGAGACTAAGTTTATGTATGCCTAATATCAACTTTATATGAGATATAGTTTGCAAGATGTTTAATTACTTTTATAGATCTCTCTATATCCTTCTGTTTGTTTCTCTACAACCTGCTCTATATCTTCTAAAATATCTTCAGGAATGTCTTCAACAATGCATCGATCCACTTGGAAAATTGCACATGTACCACAAGAAGAGCTTAACCACCTCGGTACAGGCTGTAAATGTACAGTAATCGCTCTTTGTTTACAAAACTGTTCAAATTGTATAGCTCCAAAATGAGAATAAAATGTTGCTACATATTCCATATTATTGTTTTGTAACAGTGAGGATATACTCACCATTCTCTTCTTTAGACACGATTGTATAACCTTGAGCCAATACAAATCGAGTAATATTTTCTACCGCTGTTTTAGAATCAGATTGCACAGTATATTGACTTTCACCTGATGCCATTGCTTTTTGTACCATAATAACTGGTTCTGGACAAGATAGTCCTCTTACATCAATCATGCTTACCTCCTATGTTTCCTATTTACGCATATTTTTAACAGCAATTACTAAGGCAATCACAAAACCTACACCTACCGCAATTTGGCCCGCTACTGGAACACCTGTACCAGTGGCTGCTAATCCAAAGTTATGTGCGAATGCTGCGCCTGCTGCTAGGCCCACTACTGTAATTGTAGAATCGGAGTTACCTTCACCAGATAAGATTAATTGACGCAATGGACAACCACCCATTAATGTACAGCATAAACCTGCCAAGGCCATACCTAAGAAGTTCCACAACCCATCTGTATGCGCAATTGGTTGTTTCACAAAACCAGGATGGAAGTTACCTACAGAAATGTTCACTAGGAACGCTGCTACAAGAATTGCAATAAAACCAAGAATTAATTTTGTTTCTTTAAATAGAATGATATCCCGGATACCACCTACCATACAAAGACGGCTATATTGTGCCAAGCCACCTACTACTAAACCAGCTGCCAAAGAAATCCACAACGGAGCATGAATGGCACCTGGTCCTTTTTCAGTAAAGAAAATGAACGCTGGCGCTGCCACCACAAGACCTAATAGAATCACCTGTGCTGCTGGCATAATATAGGAATCCATTTTAGATACAATGTACGTTCTACCCAAGGAATATCCACGTTTTAAGAATACTGTGCCTACTGCAATACCACCTGTGAATCCTAATAGACCCATGATTGCATTCCAGTCACCACCTGCTAAGCGCAAAATCATACGGAATGGACATCCTAAGAAAATAAGACAGCCAATCATAGTAAAGAACCCTAAGGTAAATCGTGTTGCTGGAGCGGAACCACCTTTAGCAGATCGCTCTCCACGGAACCAAGATAATAAAAAGGCTCCTAACACTAATCCAATAATTTCTGGACGAATGTATTGTACTGGTGCTGCTCTATGCAGACCCAAGCCTCCTACAGAATCACGAATGAAACAGGCAATACAAAAACCCATATTTTGTGGGTTTCCTGCTAGCACTAACAAACTAGCAATCGCACCAATAATTAATCCAGCAATAATAATTCTTTGCTTTTCACTTATTACACTCATAGTACCTCTCCTACTAAACATTACCTCTTCGACTAGTTTACTTCAGTCCCTACAAATTGATATTTTGCACGCATTACTTTATACTAAATATAATATACATATTAAAAGGAGTTATAATTATGAAGTCTATCTATGCAGATAATAGCAGTACCTCTTTCCCGAAAGCGCCCACTGTAGCGCAAGCTATGTATGATTACATTTCCTATAATGGAGCTTCTGTTCATCGCTCCTCTAACGAAGATGCGTACCAAGTGGAACGTTTGATCCTAGAAACACGCCAACAGTTACAACAACTATTAGGTGGACCTAGTCCAAAATACATCATCTTTACTCCCAATGTGACAACTAGTCTAAATATGGTCTTACAAGGTCTTTTTTCCGCTGGTGATCACTTCCTAATCTCCAGTTTAGAGCATAACGCAGTCATGCGTCCGCTCCATCAATTATCTATGAAAGGTGTTTCTTACTCCACTATTCCAAGCACACCTCAAGGTGAAATGATTACCTCCACCTTAGAATCACTTCTCTTACCTACTACAAAGGCTATTCTAGTGACTCATGTCTCTAATGTATGCGGTACCATACAACCTATCGCTGAACTCGGAGCTTTTTGCAGAGAACACAATCTATTATGTATCGTAGATGCTGCCCAATCAGCTGGTATCTTACCTATCCATATGAAAGATATGAATATCGACGTTCTATGCTTTACTGGTCATAAAGGGTTACTTGGGCCTCAAGGTATCGGCGGCTTTCTCCTTACAAAAGATGTAGCTCATCAAATACAGCCCATACTAAGTGGTGGCACAGGTAGTTTTTCTCATACCTTAGAGATTCCCACTACCTTTCCCGATCGCTTTGAACCAGGTACGCCCAATATTCCTGGAATCCTCGGCCTCCATGCTAGTCTATCCTATCTCAATACAATAGGTATCGAGAGTATTTACCAACATGAATTGTCTTTGACCAAGCAATTCATATGTGGTTTGCAAGAATTATCGAAATATACTATTCACGGAATTCCCGACATTCAAAATCGGACAGCCGTGATTTCTATTTCTCCTACTCATTGTGATCCAGCAGAACTGGCTCACAAACTGGAACAAGATTATCATATTATCACTAGAGTTGGGTTGCACTGCGCTCCTACTGCTCATCAAGTACTAGGTACCTATCCTAGAGGAACAGTTCGCTTTTCCTTTGGCTACCACAACACAGCTGATGAAGTAGACACTATATTAAATAGCTTGGATCTATTACAAACCAAATAACTCTTATAGCTAGAATATTACATATTAAAAATAAAGTAAGCACCAATTATACATATAATTGGTGCTTACCTATTTTCGTGCTACTTTCTGTATAAAGAAAGCACTTATATATGTAACCTAAGTCTAACCATATACAGTATTTTGATTAAATAGATTGATTTCTACGAACTTTACGTTCTGCTTTCCATTTATCCAAACGAGCAATCGCTTTTTCACGACGAGTTTTTTGGACCACATGTGTTTCATTGCCATAGCCATTTAACAATACATTAAGAATGACTGCCATTAAGCTACCGAATGTAATACCACTATGAAGAACAATTTTCAACCATTCAGGGAAATGATTA
>QWCZ01000601.1_pt1 | contig 23856 bp, 18 predicted proteins | sample 1972651 | NCBI WGS metagenome assembly QWCZ01 (sample SAMN09866695, study PRJNA288562) | Human oral metagenome isolate pre1_saliva, whole genome shotgun sequencing... | isolation source: mouth | host: Homo sapiens | place: USA: California
GGGAAAGAAACTCGCTCGTTTCCAAATCGTAACCCTTTTCTTCTTTATTCGGTGTTATTCTATTGATTATCTGAAAGATATAAAATTCTGAAATCTTTTTCAAGGATTAGTTGCCTTGCGAACCATACCCTTTTACACATCAAAAGGTGCCCTTTCACATTGCGAAAGGGCACCTTTTAGAAAGCAAAAGGGCATCATCCGAAACCCTTTTAAGAGTTTATTTTACAAAAGACCATTGCCTTATGAGGGCTTATAGTCGTTCAGTATCGTTCCCGTAGCTGACAGATGACTCTGTAACTGCGCAAAGTTATTCAGTCGGATAAGGTTCGGATGGTCATATTCCTCCACCACTTCATGTTTCCAAATGGAGTCGGAAGGGATGTGAGCAGCCCATCCTCCGAGCTTCAGAACTGGTTCTATGTCTGACCGGAAGGAGTTTCCAACCATCAGGAACTGATCCACTCGGGTGTTAAACCGTTCACAAAGCTTGAAGTAAGCATCCGTTGTCTTGTCCGAAACGATGACGATGTCATCGAAATAAGACCTCAACCCCGACCGTTCAAACTTACTTTCCTGGTCGAGCAGTTCACCTTTCGTGAAGACAACGAGGTGATAATTCCCCAGATCCTTCAGTTTAGCAAGCGTCGCCCGTACCCCATCAAAAGGTCTACCAGGCAACCGAAGCAACTCTTTCCCTACTCCGAGGATCAGCGCGAGTTCGTCCCCTTTCACCTTACCATCACTTATATTGATTGCGTTTTCTATTAGCGAAATCAAGAAAGCCTTACTACCGTAACCCAATAGAGGCATGTTTGCCGACTCAGTTGCAAAGAGAGCCTTTGAAACTTTAGCAGCATCAGCATAAGGAGCAAGCACCTCGCAGTAAGCTCTTTCAACGGTATCAAAATAACTTTGACAGCCCCACAGTGTATCATCAGCATCAAATGCTATTAATTTTATCTCATTCATAGGCCTCAAAATATTTTTGGTAAAAGTAAGTCTTTTCCATGATAACCTTGCATATAATGAGAGTTTTTTCTTCAAAAGGTGCACTTTCTTAAACATATTTAACTATAAATACTTGTTTTGTTAGGTATAAAGACAAATATATTTGATTCATAGACACTTTCAGTTGATTGTGTATTGCGTTTTTCTTCATCATCTTTTATGTTTCAAAGGTAAAACTTGCAGATAACGCATGTAGACAGAATAGATTGTAAGGTGATATTATACACATTCTCGTCTAATCTGTCTACAAATCATAAAAGTATCATAAAAGTTTAAAAACCACTGTTACATAGGGCAATGTTAACGCCCTTCAAACGGCTTGGTCACCATGCTGTAAACACGGGTTGACCATGCCGTAAGCAATGGTTGACTGATGTTTAAGCACCGTCAGCCCATGCCGTAAGCACTAAACTACCGAACAACCTTCCTGTTTTTTCCTTCCTTATCCTTCACAATCAGCACCTGTGGCTTGCTGGTTTCGGGCGCTTTCGTACCGAGATAGGTACCATCCAGCGTATAGAACCCCACGGGGTCGGCGGTTCCGTTGCCCACTGTTGCGATGCCCGTTGAGGTGTTTAGCGGTGCGAAACGGAACGATACAGTGCCGTCAGCATGTGCTGCGATACCCGTAACACCCCCCTCGTCAGCCACAGGATAGCCCGTATAGAAGCTGAGAGCAGGGCTACTCGTTGTCGTCAAGGCGTTGTTCAGCGCCGTGGGATAGGTGTCATTGTCCTCCGTCTGGTTACTCAGGATATTGTCGGCAGGCACCGTTGTGAACCTCGGATGGCGTTGGAACTTCTGTGCATTGACGGTGTTCTGCGCCCATGAGGCTGCATCATAGTCGACATGCAGCACCAGCAAACCATGCTTAGGCAGTGCTTTGTCCCACCGATAAGCCGACCGATTCTCCAGCAGATAGTATTCATTCTCCCGTTCAGGGTTGTAGATGACGTAAGCATCTCCGCCCTCTGCAAGTCCTTTCAGCGCCTGAACGTCAACCTTCTCCGCCTTCAGCTCCTTCGGTTTGAGCCATCCCATGAACGTTTTCTCGTAGGAATTGTATCCTGCAGGCACTGTTCCGATGCCCGAACCCTCATAAGCGTTGCTCAAACTGGCTGGTCCACCGTTGTAACTACCTGCTGACATGAGGTCGTATTTGCCCGTTCCGACATTCTTTCCACCTCTTGTATCATAGAAATCGGGCAACCCCAGACAGTGAGAAAACTCATGACAGATGGTCCCGATACCCATGTAGAAAATTCTGTCTCTACCGTTATCGTCGGCACGAAGAATCTCATTGCTGCATGCATAGGTGTTGATCTTGATGCCATCAATGGTCATTGGCGATTTTCCGGCGTCACTTAACGCGAACTTATGGGGCCAGATGGTGTTCGGATCACCACCCGTTGCCTCACCCTGACCGGCATAAAGCACATAAACCTGCTCCACTTCCTTGTCACCATCCCAGTCATAATCAGCAAAGTTCACCTGTCCTTTCACGGCGTTACAGGCGTCAATGATCATCTGTGCAGGGTTTTTATCATTGCTATCCTCGGTCCGTCCACCGTAAAACTCCGATGGCTGAGGGAGCGTAACAGGACCAACAACATCGAAAGTGAGGTCGAACGTACCGTTACTCTGGTCGAGGAAATAGTCGTGAACACTACCTATGGCGTTGCTTTTCTCATCCTTATAACCTGGCATGTTCAGCATATGGTCATATAACGTCTTGACATCCTTCTCCGAAGTAGACTTTGTTCGGATGTCAGCAGGGTTCCTGAACTTCGTATCCTGGAACTGAACAAGGATCACCAAGCCCTTTTTCTTCCCTGCCCACGGCTCCGTTCGCGGTTGTCCGAAGGGTGTTGAGCGGGTCAGCGCCTTAGCTTCCAGTCCTCTGACAGTAGCCATGTCAACAGCCGTCTGCGCCTCATTGCCCTGTCGAAGACCCTCCTCATGCGCCAGCACTGTCGATGCCACGAGTCTGCCCTCCTTAGCCTGTGCATAGTAATAGCTGCCCCCACGCGGAACGACGGGTATGCCATCCTGCGTCACACAGTAGTTAAAATGTTCGTCACCAACGGCTTTCACCTTCAGGAAAGTACCGTCAGCCTGTCTCACGAGTCGCCATATTGGTAGTGCAGGAATGGCAAACGATGACGCTGCCATCAGCAATGCAGCACAAAGAGTAGATATTCTTTTCATACTATCAGGTATTGTTGATAATTCTTTTGCTTTACTTTCAAAGGGGCTTTCCCCCTTCACCATCGTGCAAAGATACAACTTTTAAAGAAAAAGAGCCGTCAAAACAACAAAAATATCTAAACCCCTCCACCCGCCATCACCTACCAACCGTCCCCCACTCTCCCCCCGTTCGAGTACGAAAACATCACCCTTTCTGAATAAAAAGACAGGAAAAATCCACCGTTTCATGCCCATTGACAGAGGAGAAGCATAAGGATAACATGCTGATTAGAGCAGAGATAGCAATGTGGGGACAATACTATTACACAAAAAAAGGAGCTCTTGTGAAACAAGAACTCCTGAGAAATAAGTTGCGGGTGCAGGACTCGAACATGCGACCTCCAGGTTATGAGCCTGGCGAGCTACCAACTGCTCCAACCCGCGATATTAAATAACCAAAACAATTCGTAGATAAATCGCTCTATTACTGAATTGCGAGTGCAAAGTTAAGCATTTCATCTTAATTAACCAAAGATACCGAAAGGAAATAACGGATTTTAACAATTAAAAGGTTAAAGACCTATGATAGGTAGATAAGGCAGTAGAGTTAAAGGATAAAACCTAACACCTTTATTATAGGAAAATGTAAGATAAGACACCAATTATACAGAATATTTATGTAACTTTGTCCACAGTGACAACCGTGTTTATCGGTTGATGACCTTTCTGTTCACGTTGGTTTGCGGCACGAGAGAGCCTCCTGTCAGCATCCACAGACAGACGGTTGCGGTTCGTTTTACACCTATTTATAATTAAGGAGGGGCACAATGGAATACTGCAAAGAAGAGAAATTAGAATGGACTATCATCTTCATTCATGAGTTCGGGAAGAGGTTTGGACTCACGATGAAGCAGGCTTTCAATTATCTAAATCGGTTCAGTGGGATTGATTTTATAGACAACCATTACGGATATGTCCATACTCAATCCTTCGAAAGTATGGTAGAGGACATCGCCGGACTGTGCAGAAGGAAGGGAGGACAGTTATCATGAAGCTGTTTCATGGGACGAATATAGACTTCGATAACATAGACCTGAAGATGTCGAAGCCCAACAAAGACTTTGGACAAGGGTTCTATTTATCTGATACACGGCAGCAAGCTGAGGAGCTTGCCATGGCACGAGTGGAGCTGACTGGTGGTAGTCCTGTCGTCATTGAATATGATTTTGATGAAAAACTGCTCCACGATAAGAGCCTTAAAGTGAAGCTGTTTGAGGAATATACAGAGGACTGGGCGAACTTCATACTTACTAATCGGAACAGCACAAATGGTAATATTCACGATTATGACATCGTATTCGGACCTATAGCCAATGACCGCGTAGGCAGACAACTTTGGCGATATCGCAATCATGACATAGACATGTCGACATTAGTAAAGAACTTGAAATTTATGAAAGGAATAACCTTTCAATATTTCTTCGGTACTGAACGGGCAATAAAACACCTCAAGAAAAGATGAATAATACAGACGAAATGAAAAATGATACGGTAAGAGATCTTGCCTGCTTGCTCATGGATTGTGATGCAAACCTCAGCATGGGGCAAGCATTGGAGACCGTGTTTAACTCTGAAACCTACCAGAAATTACAGAATGACCGCACTCATCTGTATTCTCAAAGTGCACGGTATGTCTTCTCTTTCCTGCAACAAGAGCTGGCGACAGGTAAACTCGGATAAACGCCTTACAGCTCCTGTGCATCATGAAAACTAGAAGATAAGATCTCTTTTTAGGCTTCTTCTTTGTAAACATTCTTCCCATTCGTTTTTTAATCTACGCCCTTTTGCAATGCGAAAGGGCATCTTTTGATGTGTAAAAGGGCATGTTTTGCAATGCAAAAGGGCACCTTTTACAAGCCTATTTGTAACCTATTGATACTGCGGAGGTTACAAAGACGGTTTTTAATGATAATGAGTTGATTTGAGAATAATGATGCAGTATAAATTGTAAGGGTATTTCAAAAGCCTGAACATATCCCCGAAGAAGCCTCTCCCCGACTCTCTCCGAAAGGAGAGGGGGGTAAAAAACAGCCTCTCCCCGGCCCTCTCCGAAGGGAGAGGGAGAACAATTAGCGAGATACCCCGTTGTATTTGAGCGGGCATAAATGGATGTTTGAGAGTTTTTGTGGACTGGTTCTGAAGAAGAAAAGTAAACGAGTTACGGGCTCTAAACTACGAATTTACGAATTGAGAAATAGGTTAATTGTGTGTTATAACTACGAATTTACGAATTAAAAAGTAGCTGATTTGCCTGCTATAAACTACGAATTTACGAATTAAAAAGTAGGGGAATTGCAAGCTAAAACCACGAATTTACGAATTGACCGATAGATGAATTGCGGGCTGTAACATAAGATATTACGAGTTAACAAGTAGACAAATTGCGTGTTAGAGAACCCGATTTTATGAGTAAAAAATAGGTAGTTTGTGTGTTTCAAGCTATTAGTTCGAGTTTTAAACTCTACAACATCGAGAATTAAACCTCGAACTGTGAGGTTTAATTCTTCATCTTTTTATCTCCCACCCCCCAGCAATCCGTGTCCCGTCAGGCACATCCCCTCCTTTCGGAGGGGCTTGGGGAGGCTTCCCCCTTAAGGCTCGGAGGCTACCCTACACCAACTCTTCCAACGAGTCAATGATGCGCTCGGCACCTGCTTTCTCAAGTTCTTCACGCGTTCCGTTACCGTAACTGACACCGCAAGTGTGGGCTCCTGCACGACGACCCATGATGATATCAAATTCCGTATCACCCACAACGAGCGTCTCATGAGGTGCTACCTGGAAGTGATCGAGGGTCTTCTCAATGGGTTCAGTATCTGGTTTGCGCCGCACAACATCGTCTGCACCAACAAGAAAGGTGATGTGTTCGCTGAGTTTCATGTCCTTTACGAGCGTATGTAACGAATGATGGCTCCTGTTACTGGCTATGGAGACATGGATTTTCTTGGCTGTCAGCGCCTTAATCGTCTCCGAAACGCCAGGAAAAGGAGGCACTGCGCCAGGCACATTCTTCACGTTGAAGATCTCACTATACACCTCTGCACACTCCTCAGCCTGCTCTTCAGTCATGGGAATGATGCTTGAGAAACACTCAGCAAGCGGCAGTCCGATGGTTCGGACACACTCTTCCCGTGACCGACGGGGCAGCTTCAGCCGTTCAATAGTAGCCAACATCGTGTCTGTGATGAGCCGTTGTGAGTCGCCAAGGGTCCCATCAAAGTCGAAAATCACCAGTTTTATTCCGTCCATTTTCCCTGTTTTTGTCTTTTTACCTCTTATGTAATCCTTCACTCGTCGGTATCCTTCCACTCCCAGAACGGCTACTCCCGTGTACTGGACAGCCTTTGCCAAGCCGAAGAACACAGCCCATAACACACCCTTTGTGCCCACTGACAGGGGTAAAAGCATCTGTGCAAACGACAGGATATAGAAAGGAATACAACACAAAAGGATGATAACTCCCGTTCGGAAGGAGAGCTTCTGGAGCCTTGCTCGGAGCGAATGAATCATTATTTTACTTCTTTTTATTGCCGCAAAGGTAAGCATATTTTATGGATAAAAGGGAGTGTCATGTTACAAAAAGCTAACGAATGGAAAACATCTTTTAACTAATCACTATTCGTTTTTAACATTATTAGGTAACATTTGTTATCTTTCGCCTGCATTATCCTTCGTATCTTTGCACCAGAAAGAATTATAATCAGTGACGAAAAGACTATGACAAATAAGATGAAAGACCATCTTCCCAAGATTGATATGGAGAAGATGCAACGCCTATTAGAGATTGAAAATCAATACGAATCAGGACAGATTTCACTTGAAGAGGCGCATAAACTGATGCGTGAAAAGGTGGGAACGGTGCGTCCGTATCACCTTGCTTACGTGGAACAGACCCTCAAACCAGAGACGGAAGACGAGTGTATACGTGTGGATATGCGTAAGGTCATCGACCTCATGGACGGTTTTATGGACAACAGTAGACCTGAACTTCCTGCCGATCATCCTATCGCACATTATTATAAAGAGAATGATGAGATGCGCAAACTGCTCCTCTCTGTGGAGGATCTGGTGCAATATCCGCTCATCAAGAACCAGTGGTTGGAGCTTTATGACAAGCTGCGTGAGTATCCAATACACTATCAACGCAAGCAGAATCAGCTCTATCCGCTGCTCGAAAAGAAGGGTTTCGACCGTCCAACGACGACGATGTGGAACTTTGATGACCTCATTCGGGACGAGATAAAGGCTGCTTATCAGCTACTGCTGGACGACAAAGACGATGAGTTCATCGCTGCACAGCAGGAGATTATAGCACATACACGCGACCTGATGGAGAAGGAAGAGACCATCCTCTACCCCACTTCGCTGGCGCTGATCACACCGGCTGAGTTCGAAGACATGAAACATGGCGACCAAGAGATTGGCTTTGCATTCATTGATGTGGCTAAACCAACAACCACAACAACGGCACCTGCAGCCTCAACAGACGGTTTTGCAGCTGACCTTCAGGCACTTCTCAGCAAGTACGGATACGCTGCCGGACCACAACAGGAGCTGGATGTGACAACGGGAAAGCTCACATTGGAGCAGATAAACCTCATCTATCAGCACCTGCCTGTCGACATTTCGTTCGTTGATGAGAATGAGTTGGTGAAGTTCTATTCCGATACTGACCATCGTGTCTTCCCTCGTTCAAAGAACGTTATCGGCAGAAAAGTGGAGAATTGTCACCCCCGTAAGAGCGTACACATCGTAAAAGAGATCGTTGAAAAGTTCCGTAGTGGCGAACAGAGTAAGGCTGAATTCTGGATCAACAAGCCAGGAATGTTCATCTACATCATCTATTTTGCCGTGCGAGATGCCCAAGGCAGGTTCCGTGGTGTACTGGAAATGATGCAGGATTGTACGCATATCCGTGCACTGGAAGGCTCACAGACATTGCTCACATGGGCAGGAAAAGACGAAGAACAGCCTACTGAGACAGCTGAACAGACGCCTGAAAAGGAAGAAGAAACACTGAAAACAGTAATAAAAGACATAGAAATAACCCCCGAGACACGCCTTGCTGATGTCTTCGAGGCTTATCCTCACGTGAAAGATGAGCTGGCTTCACGCTATCTACCCTTTAAGATGCTGAAGACACCATTGGGAAAAATCATGTTGAAGAAGGCTACTATTCATGATGCTGGGGAGCGTTCTGGACTGGGCGAGAAGACCGTTATCATAATGATTAAGGAGGCTATCGCCAAGAAAAAGTAATAGCTCACTGTAAGAAAAATTCGCGTTCAGGATTTAATAGATGCCCTTTTGCATCGTGAAAGGTGCCCTTTTGCATTGTCAAAGGGCACCTATTGCGTTGTAAAAGGGCGTCTTTTACATTGCAAAAGGGCATCTTTTACAAGCCTCTTTGTAACTACTTGATAACCTAAAGGTTACAAAGTCGGTTTTTCTTGATTATCCTTCATTTCACCAACAATGGTGCTTCATTTTCTGTAAGGTTATTTCATAACTTCCGTTTGATCACTGACGGACATAGAAAGAGGGGTAGACACATTCGTCTACCCCTTGTTTGTACTATGAAAAAGGTTCCCCCTTCCTTATTGAATAACGCCTCTTACCCTGTCATCGAAGGCTGAAAGAGCTGCTTTCGCACCCTCTCCCATGGCGATGGTAATCTGCTTATAAGGGACCGTTGTCACGTCTCCAGCTGCATAGACACCACTGACGTTAGTACGATTGGTGGCATCAATGATGATTTCCTTGCGTGGTGAGAGTTCCACCTGACCGCTGACAACATCACTGTTCGGCATCAACCCGATCTGAACAAAGATACCATCGAGCGTTATGTCATGCTCTTCCTCGGTCTTACGGTCCTTTACTCGGATACCCGTCAGGCGTGTTCCGTCACCGAGAAGTGCCGTTGTCTGTGTTGAAGTGAAGAGCTCCACATTCGGCAGACTTGCCATTTTCTGCTGCAGAACATCGTCAGCACGCAGTGAATCGGCAAACTCCAGCACCGTCACATGTCGGCATATTCCAGCCAGATCGATGGCAGCTTCGATACCCGAATTACCACCTCCGATGACTGCAATGTCCTTGTCTTTATAGAAAGGACCGTCACAATGCGGACAGAAATGTTCACCATGTCCGATGTATTTCTCCTCGTCTGGCAGTCCTAAACGTCGCCAGTTAGCACCCGTTGCCACGATGACTGCTGGTGCAAGGAAGGTTTCTCCGCCCCTTACAGACACCCTTTTCACGGCTTCCTGCAGGTTGACAGCCATCACTTTACGGTTGTCGAAGATGTCGATAGGATAGTCATTGAGATGCGTTCTGAGGTCGGCAGCCAGCTTCGTACCCGTTGTTTTTGGTACAGAAGTGACGTTTGCAATCTCCGTTGTGTCGTTGACCTGTCCGCCAATGCGCTCTGCAACGACTGCCACACGCAGTCCTTTGCGTGCCGAATAGATAGCCGCTGATGCGCCAGCAGGTCCACCTCCGAGTACAACAACATCATAATTGTGCTCTACGCCACCTGCCTCAGCATCGTGATCCGTACCAAGTTTGTCCTCTAATTTCCCAAGAAGCGTCCCCAGATCGCCCCTTCCTGTGTGGAAAGGTTCACCGTTCAGGAAGACAGAAGGTACACCCTGTATGTTCAATCGCGTCACTTCGTCCTGCCAAAGTCCGCCATCAATCATCTCATGTGTGATGTTCGGATTAGCCAAAGCCATGACGTTCAGTGCCTGAACCACGTCAGGACAGTTCGTACAGGTCAGTGAAACGTAAGTCTGAAGACGTATCTCCTTGCCTTTCAATGCCTTTATTCGTGCCGTGATAGCACTGTCGGGGAGGTTCTTTCCCTTCCCATCAGCGTTGAGAATAGCCAAGAGAAGCGACGTGAACTCATGTCCGTTCGGTATGCCACGGAAGCTGATTCCCGTCTCTTTGCCGTCATGTAAGATGCTGAAAGAGAAGTGATCGCCCTCTGTGTAGGTAGCCTTTACCTTGTCAGAGGTGGATGCTATGTCATCAATGAAGGCTGTAAACTCCTTTGATTGTGCGTCGGAACTGTTACGAATGACGCTAAGTGTTATATCAGAGGTGAGCGAACTGAAGACTTCCCTCACCTGGTTTAAGATGTTTGAATCCAACATAGGCTTGCTTATTTATGATGAGTGGAGAGTTGAACCACGTGTGATTCTTCCCTCCACCCTTACTAATAATGTTTTTATATTATGTCAGTTTAGTCAAAATGCTTAGATCTTTCCAACGAGATCGATGCTTGGTTTGAGGGTTGCACCACCCTGCTTCCACTTCGCAGGACAAACTTCGCCGTCGTGAGTAGCCACGAACTGCGCTGCTTCTATCTTACGAACGAGCTCGTCAGCATTACGTCCGATGCTGTTATCCTGCACCTCTGCAATCTTAATCAAGCCCTCTGGGTTAACGAGGAAGGTACCACGATAAGCCACACCTTCGTCCTCTTTGTACACTCCGAAGCCTCTACTCAATACGCCAGTAGGGTCAGCAAGCATCGTATACTTAATCTTTTTGATTGTATCAGATGCGTCATGCCATGCCTTATGTACGAAATGTGTGTCGGTGCTAACTGAGAAAACCTCTACACCCATGCCCTTTAACTGCTCGTATTTGTCTGCAAGATCTTCCAATTCTGTAGGACAAACGAAGGTGAAGTCAGCTGGATAGAAGAAGAAAAGAGCCCATTTGCCCTCGATATCTTTGTTTGATACGGTTCTAAACTCGCCATTCTGAAAGGCCTGAACAGTAAACTCTGGTGCGTGTGCATTAATGATTGGTTCCATTATATTCTGTTTTTTAATTATTGATGAATTATTTATTTGATGATGCAAAGGTACTTTCTATATTTTTTCTCACCAACAGATAAAATCTATTAGCCAATAGAAAAAATCTATCAAGGTGGTCCTAAGCCTTATAAATCCTGGACTTTTTATGGTCATTCGAATGTTTTTATTTATCTTTGTAAGGATCTATTTATCCCCAAAAGACGATGACACTACAACAATTAGAATATGTAATGGCAGTCTATCGACTGAAACATTTCGCCAAGGCAGCCGACTATTGCGACGTAACACAGCCCACTCTCAGCTCTATGATACAGAAGTTGGAGGACGAACTGGGCGTGAAGATCTTCGACAGGAAGCGCCAACCGATTCGCCCAACACCTGCTGGTATGACGGTGATAGAGGAAGCTTGGAAGGTAATCAACAGGGCAAAGAAGCTCAAACAGACAGTTGAAGAGGAACGACAGTCGCTCACAGGGACCTTCAATGTGGGTGTTCTGCCCACCATAGCACCGTATCTCATCCCGCGATTCTTCCCACAATTGATGAACGAACACCCCGAAATGGATATTCGTATCACGGAGATGAAGACGGAAGGGATGCTCAAAGCACTGCGAAGTGGGGGCATTGACGCTGGCATCCTGGCACAGGTAGAAGGGTTAGAGGAGCTGAATATCACCCCACTTTACCGTGAACAATTCATGGGATATGTGGCAGAAAACGACCCACTCTATAAGAAAGAATACATCAAACCGGCTGATCTCTCGGGCGAATTCCTATGGCTTTTGGATGAAGGACACTGCTTTCGCGACCAGTTAGTGAAGTTTTGTCAACTTAAATCGGCTGCCCGCAGCAAGCGAAGTTATAACCTTGGAAGCATCGAAACATTTATGCGTATCGTTGAACATGGCAAGGGTGTGACGTTCATTCCACAGCTTGCTGTATCCCAACTGTCCACGGAGCAGCATGCGCTGGTGCGTCCTTTTGCCCATCCAGTGCCCACACGTGACATCGTCTTTGCCACGTCCAAGAACTTCATCCGCCACACCCTGCTCAACAAACTGGCTGCCTGCATAAAGGATTCACTGCCCGAAGACGTGCAGAAAATAGAGGAATAAACGAGGGAAAAGGCTGAGAATAAAAGGAAAAAGAGAAGGTATAAAAAAGAAAGAGAGCCCATCTGAGGCTCTCTTTTTTAGTTTTCTATTGACTCAACCGTAGGTTTTTTGATTTCTGGTTTCGGCACTTTGACAGACGGAGTGGCGTCGGGACGATCGTCAGGAACAGTCGGCACGATGATCGGTTCATCCGTTTCGGAGGATTGATCCTCCTCTTTCGGCTTCTTTTCCTCGGTAGATTCCGACTTACGTTCCGCCTTTACCTCCTCGTCTTTCACCTCTTCTTTCGTCAGAACAGGCGTCTTCGGACCATGGTCGATACCAATAACCTCACCCGACATGTCCACTTCATACTTCCGAGGAGGTGCCATCTGGCGCGTCTCCATGAGCACAGCAAGGGTTATTGCACCAACAAAAAGGATGATGGCACACGCTGCGACGGGTTTCTTATAGGTTGGTTTTTGCTTCATTATTCTTATTCAGTGATCTGCATACAGAAAGGTAATGGCATCTGAAGGGTCATGAAAGTGATGGTGGGCTGGTTGTCTTTGGTGCAGATGAGCGTACCTTTTGATGACTTGGCAGCCTTTCCCATGTCGTATCCCATCGCCCTTACCTGTGTCTGAAGACCGGCGAAGGCAGTGCGATTGAAGACATAAACATAGACTGTCTTCCCAGTATTATCAAGTTGAACCATACTGGAATTGCCCTTAGCGAAGGCAGTTGGCACGAAATCTTTCGTCAGATTCATGTTCTTAACCCAGTTATAATCCTTGCCATAGCTGTCTGTTGATATACCTTTATATATATAACCTTGTTTCTCCAGCACCTGTTGTCCGGTGTAGAGGGTCTTGGTTTGGAAAATCTTTATTGCGTCAGCAACTGATACTATGTCGCTTTGTGCGAAGGTTGTCATGCTGACGATGAGTGTCATGATAAGCAGTAGAATCTTCTTCATATTTCTTTTTTGTTTGTTATGTATCACGGTCTGTACAACGATTGTCCCTGCTGCAGGGAGCAGTACACGTAATAAGGTATGTTACAAAATTAAGAAAAAAGAATGAACGACTGCCGTTTGACTGCACTTTTTTTAAGGTTTTTTGGGATAATATGTATCTTTCCGCCCGCTGTTTGCTCTGCTTTCAGTGCAATAGTAGGCGTCCTAGCTATCCTAGGCTTCCTAGTTTAAATGCCCTAATGACCATCCTAGTTATCCTAGGCGTCCTAGTTTCAGCCAACAAAAGCCGAACGTGTGCAGGCTAAGAAATATCCTTACAGAAAACAAACCACGATTCTCTGCAATTCAAGGAAAAACCGTTTAAAACGTCATTCGTAACAAAAAGAGAATCAATGAGTTACAAACAGCAAAGTAAAAGACGCCCTTTTGCATTGCAAAAGGGCGTCTTTTACACCTCAAAAGGGCATCTTTTACATTGCAAAAGGGCACCTTTTAGAAAGCAAAAGGGCGTAGATTGAAAAGCAAATGAGAAATAGTTTTACACTTATCTACATTCAATGGCTTTTCAATCTGCCCGCTATAGGCTGCAGATACTTAGTCGTTAAGCGTCTGTGCTGTTGTTATCTCCTCACCTTTCTTTCCTCTTTCGCAGCCTGCTTCACCTGCTCTCTCTGTTCAGAAAGATTATCAATGAGGTTGTCAAGTTGCGTTGAGAGAACCTTAATATCGTCCATCTGCATGGCTTCAGTAAGTATTCTTTCGAGCATACAAGATGGAATATCCTTCGCTTTCTCCTGCAGTTCCTTGCCTTTTTCAGTAAGGTGGACATACGTTTCACGGCCATCAACCTTTCCTTTCTGCCGTTTTACGAACCCGAGTTTGTCCATACGTTGCACGAGAGGGGTGACGGTATTCGAGTCAAGGAACAGTTTGTGAGCCAGTTCCATCACCTTCATTCCGTCCTCTTCCCATAGCGCCATGAGGACAAGATACTGTGGATAAGTGATCCCGATGTTCTCAAGAATCGGGAAATAAGTCTGCGTTACAAGGCGACTTGCCGTGTAAAGTCTGAAACAAAGCTGGTTTTGAAGCTTTAGTTGGTCGTATACCATAATACAAATCTTTCTTGTGTCTTGTGCATAAACCGCCGGTTCCTATTCACATAGTTGCCGGGTTAATAAGTTAATAATTCTCACATCTGGTGCAAAGGTACAAAAATTTTCCAACTATCGCAGACGACACGCATACTTTTTTAACATTATATAAGCAAAAAAGGCTTTTTAAATGAAGTTTGATTAACGTAACGTAAAAAACTGGAAAACAAGCCCCTAAGACGTGGAAGGTAAAGGATAATTATATAAATTTGCACAATCGCAGTGACGAGATAGTCTCTCTGTAATGATATCATGTGAACATTAATTGTTTCAACGCAGAGCAGACAGTCGTTAAAAGTAACTGTGGTGGCCAAGGATTTAATATAGTTTTATTTACTTTTTATGATAACCTAAAATTACACAAGAATGAAAAAGAATCTTTTAAAGGCGGTATTGCCAGCCTCATTGGCACTGTTTGCCGTCACATTCGGTTCATGTTCGCAGGACGGACAACTCACTGGAACCAAGGAAGACACAGGAGAAAGGGTACTTGACAACACCCGAGAGATTCAAAACTATCTGCGGACGCTACCATTAGCGCCAATGATGTCACGCGCATCGGACCCTGTTCCGTCCGATGATGGTACGACAGTTCCAGTTGACGAAGGTACTTCGAAGACTGAAGAAAAGGGCGTACTGAACGGCATTCCAGGTAGTTGGGTAAAGACAACACGTAGGTATAAGATGACGCAAGCGTTCGATGAGAGCTTCCTTTTCGACCCAACAAGCGACATTATCTACCCTGGTTGTGTGCTCAAAGGTGGTACTATCGCAAACGGTACCTATGCTATCATCACTTCACACGAGACAGGTGACGTGACTTTCTCAATCAATTTGAGCCCTGCAAACCCACAAGAAGCAAGGGAAACATCGGCTACTGTTCACAACATTCGTAAGAGTGAATACCAAGAAGTATGGAACAAGTGGGCGAACATGCAGTGGAAAGAGTCACCTATTACGACCATTGAGAGCGTTGAAAAGATCAACTCTCAGGAGGAACTTGCCACCAAACTGGGTGTCGCAGTGAACTCTCCTGTTGCCAATGGATCGCTGAACTTTGGGTTCAACTTTAACAAAAAGAAGAACCATATCCTTGCTCGTCTGATCCAGAAGTACTTCTCCGTGTCAACAGATGCACCTAAGAAAGGTAACATCTTTGAGTCAATCGACAAGGATGCGCTGGACGGTTACCAGCCAGTTTACATCTCTAACATCAACTATGGACGTATCATCTACCTCTCTGTAGAGTCAGATGAGGACGAGAAAGTTGTGGATGAAGCCATCAACTTTGCGATGAATCAGATCAAAGGTGTGGACGTAAGCGTATCAGCCGACCAGTCTCTGCACTATCGTAAGGTACTTGCTAACTGTGATATCCGCATCACTATACTCGGTGGAGGACAGACAATTCAGAAGGAAGTGCTCAAGGGTGACATCGATGCTTTCCAGAAATTCCTCAACGCAGACATACCAATGGAACAGATGTCTCCTATCAGTTTCTCACTACGTTACGCACTTGACAACTCACAGGCACGTGTTGTAACAAGCAATGAGTTCACTGTTACACAGCGCGACTTCGTTCCTGAGTTCAAGAAAGTACGCATGCAGCTGCAGGTTCTTGGCTTCTCTGGTACGAACACGGGTCCATTCCCTAACCTTGACCGTGAGGCTGGACTGTGGGGAAGCATCAGTCTTTCTCTCAACGGACAGGACAATGAGCTGGTAAAGATCAGTCAAGCTAACCCGTTCTACTTCAGTTATCGTGAGAAAAAGGAGACCATGCACCCAATAGGCTTTGGTGGAATCGTTACCGTTGAGTTCGATAAAGACCCTAACGAGAGCCTTGAAGACTTTGTTGACCACCAGAAGATGACATTTGTTAGCGACCTACATTCAACAAGAAGTATTTACAATTACAACTTCGGACGTACTACCTTTACCCATACACTGGGTACTCTCTACACGAAATACAAGGGCGATGACCCAATATTCGTGCTGGAAAGCAACAACAAGAACGTCAAGATTCACACCTATGTGAAGGTGCTTGATATGAAATTTTTCAATAAGTAATGTGATCTTTTTAAGTGATTAAAACAAGGAGAGGCATATAACGACTTTGTCTCTCCGCCCCCTCAGGACTGTGACAGACTCTCTTTTCTGTCGGAACAGACAGTCTTCTCGGGTAATGAAACAACCCCTAAGAGCCGCTCCCAGGCCCTTAGGGGTTTTTTGTTATAAGGAAAAGAGAGCCTGAAACACACCCGATAGAAGCCTCTCCCCGTCCCTCTCCGAAGGGAGAGGGACGGTAAAAAACAGCCTCTCCCCAGCCCTCTCCGAAAGGAGAGGGAGAACAATTAGCGAGATACCCCGTTGTACTTGAGAAGTCGGAATGAGGAAAAAACAGCCTCTCCCCGGCCCTCTCCGAAGGGAGAGGGAGAACAATTAGCGAGATACCCCGTTGTATTTGAGAGTGCATAACACGGTGTTTGAGAGTTTTAGTAGACTGACTTTGAGATTAAAAAGTAAACGAGTTGCCTGCTAAAAACTACGAATTTACGAATTACAGATAGATGGATTGCGTACTAAAAACCACGAATTTATGAATTACAGTTAGGTGAACTGCAAGCTAAAAACCACGAATTTACGAATTGAGGGATAGGCGGTCTGTGTGTGGTAAAGCATATTTTTGACCTCTAAACATTTGACCTTTGAGAATTAACCCATGAACTTTTAGCTTTAAATCTTCCTCCTTCCATCTCCCCAACCCCCAGCATCCCGTATCCCGCCAGGCACATCCCCTCCTTTCTCATCCCACCGTTTCCTCTCACATCCCCTCCTCCGGAGGGGCTTGGGGAGGCCGCTTCTCTTTGGTGTTTGTTTTTTGTTTTTGTCAATTTCTTTCCTTCTTGTTTTCCCATCTACGCCCTTTTGCGTTGTAAAAGATGCCCTTTTGCAATGTAAAAGGGCATCTTTTGATGTGTAAACAATTAGCGAGATTCCCCATTGTATTTGAGAGTGCATAAAACGGTGTTTGAGGGTTCTTATAGATTGTTTTTTAAGTTGAAAAGTAAATAAGTTGCAAGCTCAAAACCACGAATTTACGAATTAAGAGATAATAAATTGCAAGCTAAAAACTACGAATTTACGAATTGAGAGATAGGTTAGTTGTATGCTATAGAACAAGAATTTACGAATTGAGAGATAGTGAATTCTGTGCTTTAAACTACGAATTTACGAATTCATAAGTAGGCGAATTGCGGGCAATAGCATAAGATATCACGAGTTAACAAGTAGATGATTTGTGTGTTTTAAGGTATTGGTTTGGACTCTTAACTATGGATTTTAGGATTTAAAAGTCAAGCGGATTGCGCTTTAATATTTAGAGGAGTTAAAGTACTTATAGTCATTAAAAACCATTCGTGGGAAACCCTTTCGGATTTCAAACAACGCTTTTGGCGTAACGGTTTTTATTCCTTTTAGAACTCTAACTCCTCCAATTATTCTCATTTTTCATCGGGAATACGTACCCCGTCAGGTACATCCCCTCCTCTGGAAGAGCTTGGGGAGGCGGTTAATAGACTAACAACCTCACCCTTTTTCAGTACATCCCCTCCTTCCAAAGCGGCTTGAAGAGGTCACTCTCGAGGCTTAGTGAGGCGGTTAATAGACTAACAACCCCACCCTTTTTCAGTACATCCCCTCCTTCCAAAGAGGCTTGAAGAGACCACTCTCGGGGCTTGGGGAGGCCGTTAATAGACTAACAACCCCTCCATTTTTCAGTACATCCCCTCCTTCCAAAGAGGCTTGAAGAGACCACTCTCGGGGCTTAGTGAGCCTCCATATCCCACTGTATCCTCTCACATCCCCTCCTTTCGGAGGGGCTTGGGGAGGCTCTTCCTTTTCAGTACTTGGGCTCCTTCTTTTCGGAGCTTGGGCTCTCCTTTCTTACTCTTCACGCTCCCATTCATCCCAATCACCTACCTGATCTTCTTCAAACGGGTTGGGTTTACTTTCCGCATGGTCACCCTGGTCGGACGCTTCAATCATGATTGATTCAATATTTACATGATGAATAGTAGCCAAAGGCTGTATATATATCTTCTTCATTGCTATCTTTTTATTTTACGGTTATCTTCTTTCCATTTACGATGTATATGCCTGTCGGCACGTGGAAGGCGCGTGTCTCACCAGCTTTCACTGTGGTTCTTGCCACCATCTGTCCCGTCAGACTGTGTATTCTCACCTCCGTATCCTTCTTACTCTTGGTGATGATGGTGTTATCAGTTGTGGTAACAGCCAGCGTCACATCGTTGTTCAGTTCGTCAATACCCGTTGGTGTCTTGTCATCCGTAGTATCATCGAAGGCTATTTCCATTGTTGTGAACGCCTTAGCTGCCGCTGCTGGCGACCCGTTAAACTTATAAACGGCACGGAAAGGCCACTGATAGAGCACGTCTTTGCGCAGGTTTCGAAGGGCAACAAACTTATTATATGAGAAGTAGAACACGTCCTGATTCGTTGCTTTGTTCATCCTTACACCCGAATAAGTGTGGTAACTTGTGAGGTTTGCTGCCGCCCCGTCGAGTGTATTCTGCACCGTTTCGCCCGCTATGAGTTGGTTTTTTGAGTTTGTTTTCTCAATGAAAGCCCCCTTCTGACGTACTGTGAAGAGCACCTGCGGAGTGGCATTTGTACGAGGAAGGCGCACCATGTAATCCGTGTTTGCAGCTGCATCAGCCGTCAGTTTACTGAACTGTGCCGTGGCTTGATAGTCCGTTCCCTGCATGGATGGCGTACTGGTGTAAGTCAGTCCGTTGTCTTTCATCTTTCCAACGGTGAACTCATAGAAGCCGCCGAGGTCGTCTTTATGCTCGCCATTGGCATCCACTGTCAGTGCGAAAGGCAGTACAATAGATGCATAAGTGTCGGTACCATAGCCCTGATAAGTCACCTGACGTGCGTATGTAGCATACTTATCTGCAGCGAGCTGGATGCTGAATGGCGCAAAGAAAGGATTCTTATCAATGAGTTGGAAGTCGACAGGTGAGGTGAAATCCGTTGTACTTCCTTCCTTCATAACAGCCACATTGTGTGTCGTAGCCTGTGCTGCTGAACGGTAAGGGAGGTATATGATAGCGTTCTTAGCCAATGGGTTACGGAACGTGTTCATGCTCATTATGCCCGTTGAAGCATCATTCGTGCTACCTATAACACTGAAGAGTTCGGAGTTATCAACGTACAATATCTGGTCGAATGACGCTGGAGCATTGCTTCCACCGAGTGCTGTTGTCATGGCATCTTTTATCTGTGAGAGTGTCAGATAGCCATAGGAAGCATTGCCTTCCGTGTCAAATCCGGCATCAGTGGTTGTGATCTTCGCTCCATACATAGCCTCTTCGTTGTCCTGATCAGCAGCCGTCTTGTAGTAATTGGTCTTGTCATAGATCTTCGTCCACTCCACTTTCGGTGTGTAATTGCCCGTTGTCAGCTCTATATTCGTGGTGTAATAAGCATAGGCATCATGCTGTTCCTTCGTCGTTGGAGCAATGTTGTATCGCGTTTCGTCCTTTGTAAAGAGGTAAAGAGTCTTCGTTTCGCCTATCTGTACCACAGCGTTTGCGGCGTTGAAGTTACCCCCTTGTGCTGTATAAGCAGCTGCACTGAACGGCGTTTCAGTAAGGTAAAGCGTCGAAAGGGTGTTCCTGTTACGGTCGAGCTCCGCTGAATTATTGAACAAGAAAGCCTTGTTACCCGCCACTTTCACGTCTATTTTGTCCAGATAAGAGTGGTCCGGGTCATATCCACTACCGTAAAGATCGTTGCCATTGACGGGTGTATACTTCGAACCTACAAAGCTATAACGCACCTTTCCATCACGAGGATCACAGTTAAGGTAGGTCTCATCGGCAAAGAGTGACTTCAGATTACGGAAGGAGAAGGTACCTTGTGAAGGCGTTGAGAAGCCGAGTGGCACTTTATATACAAAGAGATCGCCACCCATTTTGAAGTCTGTTGCATTCGTAAACGTACGTGTCATCTCCTCACCTTGCGCTCCAGTGCACACGATATCTGCCGTACTGACATACGGATTCAATGGTTCCATCTTCACATCTACGTTCACTAACGCCATACCGGTGGTGTTTTCAATTGCAAACTTCACTGCATCGTTGTTCAAACCACTAATGCTGACAGTGCCATTGCTGTTGGTTGTCGACACGTTTTCAGTCCTTTCAACCGTTGTTCCGGTCTTATCGTATATCTTCAAGGTGAAGTTCTGCGGTGTGAAAGACGACCCTGCAGCCTCACGTTTGGGGTATTCACCACGTGAATAATAGGAAAGTACGGTCTGTGCAGCGGCAGAAGCTGTTGCAGGAACATACGTTAGATAGTATCTTGAACCATAGTTGAGGTTGTAAAGTCTACCTTCTGTATCGAAGAACCAGTTCATACTGGCATTTGAAATGTTTGTTGTCGTCGTGATGGAGTAGTCGTTTGACATTGTGCGTGCCCCTACTGTGAGATAGATTTTCGTCCCACCTGCATTCTGCATGTAGATACGTCCCAAGGCATCTTGCTCCCAACTGGAGGCTAAAGAGGTCCATTGCAGGCTCCTGTTAAGGTATGCATTCACCCCATTTTTCTTGATTCTGAAGCCCCGTTGACCACCAGATTGACTCGTACCATACGTATATTTAAAGGTTGCACCAGTGATACGATAGCCCACAGGGACGGTGTTTGTTGTCCCGTCAGCGTATGTATTCACAATCTTTGTAGGTGCTTCTATGTAGTAAACACCGCTCTTCAACGCATTCCAGTTGGTGCTTTCCGACTGTAAAGCAGAGATGTATTGATTGCTTCCTGTTGTCTTTTTCCATGTTCCGTTCTCAACGGCTGACTCGTGAAAGAGCTTCACCGTGGCTTCCATCTGCTTGATATTACTTGGCATATAAGCCAGGAACTTCTTGCCATTCTTCTCTATTCGTTTGATTTCTCCTACATCAATCTTACGTGTTTCGAAGCCATTCTCCACGAGATTGGTCAACTCTTCCGACACGTTTGACGGTGAAATAGACACTGGGAACTCCACATCCGGGGCGATATCAACCTCGAATGACTCGTATTCAAAGCCCGCGAGTACGTTGGTATGGTCGTGATCACCAATGAAAGTGAAGTAAATCACGTTGCCAAGGTTATCCGTTGTTCCGTTACCACGCGTCAGTTCGTAGGTCTTTGTCTTACCGTCACCAGTGTGATAGATTCTGATTGGCGTACCAATCCAGTGCATATCGGAATTGCCTTTACGCGCATTCTTCGTCGCAACGTCCGTTTGTGGAATCTCACCGAAGTACCAATCCGACGCTTGTAGCCATGTTAGCTTCTGTGAACCATTGGAGTGTTGGAAGGATTTGTTCAGGATTTCGTAGTCAGCCTGCCCATAGCTACCTTTGAGATTGTTCTTGATGCGGATGGTGTACTTCGTGATGCGGTATCCTTTTGGCACTGCCAGAGCAGCAAAAGAGTTAAAGATACCCGTGATGTGTACCACCCTGTCATCGTCAATACTGGTGGTGTTGTGGTCGTAGAAACGAATGTTTCCCGTGTGATTACGCATCAATCCGTCGGCAGAAAACACTGGTTGGTCGGTTGTTGTGTACGTAAGTGGGGCTTGATTGTGGATAAAAAGCGATCCATACCCACCTTCCGAACCAGCCTCAAGTGCACTCTCTGAGCGCGTCGAGATGATGTTTCCTGATTTAGGACTAATGGTTACTTTTACAGCCTTACTGCCAGTTTGTGCAAAGGAGTTGATACATCCCATGACCAGCAAGAATGTAAGGGCATACAACTTGCAATGATGCAAGCCTAAAAATGTCCTTTTTGGTTTCATTTTTTAATCTTCGTTTAAATGTTATTTATAAAAAAAGTAAATGTGTTATTAGTCAAGAAGCAAGTTATTCGGTTGCATAATTATGAATAAAATTGCGTATTATATGTACCAATACAGTGTTATTAATGTTGTTTAACATATTCGTTTAAACCATGAACATTCCTTTCTCACAGCGTTTTACGCCCTCTTTTTGAGTTTCAGAAGTACACTATCATGATTTAATGTTAAATCTTTTTTTATTCATTTATGCATAAATCTGTGTGCCACAGCACTGGCCGCGCTATTGTTAATAAGATTAAATTACTTTTTATCTATGTGATTTTTTGTTTCAATAGGCAAACAATCGCCTCCCCAACCGTACGCATTGCGTGCCCCAAACTACGAATTTACGAATTAACAGATAGGTTATTTGCAAGATAAAAACTACGAATTTACGAATTACAGATAGGTGAATCGTGTGCTTTAAACCACGAATTTCACGAATTACATATAGTTAATTGTATGCTTTAAACTACGAATTTACGAATTGAGAGATAGTGAATTGAATGCTAAAAACCACGAATTTCACGAATTACATATAGTTAATTGTATGCTTTAAACTACGAATTTCACGAATTACATATAGTTAATTGTATACTTTAAACCACGAATTTCACGAATTACATATAGTTAATTGTATGCTTTAAACTACGAATTTACGAATTAAGAGATAGTCAGTCTGCATGTGATAAAGCATATTTTGACCTCAAAAACTTTAGACTTTGAGAATTAACCCATGAACATTTAGCTTTAAAACTTCCCCCTACCACCTCCCCAACTCCCAGCATTCCGTATCCCGCCAGGCACATCCCCTCCTTCGGAAGGGCTTGGGGAGGCTTCCCTTCATGGCTTAGTGAGCCACCCATATCCCACCGTATCCTCTCACATCCCCTCCTTCGGAGGGGCTTGGGGAGGCCGCTTCTTTTTGTCAATTTCTTTCCTTCCTGCTTTCCCATCTACGCCCTTTTGCGTTGTAAAAGATGCCCTTTTGCAGTGTAAAAGGGCATCTTTTGAAGTGTAAAAGGGCGTCTTTTGCAATGCAAAAGGGCACCTTTTACAAGCCTCTTTGTAACTAACTGATTCTCTATAGGTTACAAAGGCGGTTTTTAACGATTATCGTTCGTTATGCAATCAATAAGCCTTTGCCGATTGTAAGATTATTTTATTAATTCTTGTTGCTTACTGTTAACGTCAAAAGAGGGCAACGGGTGCTGGATTCCCGTTCGTGGTTTGCGAAACGGAAGGGCACAAACCGTCTGTGAGAGTATGATCCTCTGCAAGGGCAACGGCGAGTGTTTCTCCCTTAGGCTTAAGTGATTAACATCTGCAGGGGTCGTCATATTCATGACGAACGTGTGTTTTTTAGGTTCAAAACACTTTTTGATTTGCGTCAAGAAGATTGTTGATTGAAATTATTTCAGATTCGATTTTTATTCGTACCTTTGCACCGCTATTTTGATAAATAGTGCTAAATTATCACAGAAAACGTATATTCTATATACATATTTACTAAGGATTCAACTTGTTGGCGGAATTAATTTAATGCATATTTGACATGTCCTAGTGGTCTGTTGTTTATGTAGTTAATGTATTGCAGTACTGTAAACGTACTGATTTT
>QWCZ01000343.1_pt1 | contig 23720 bp, 24 predicted proteins | sample 1972651 | NCBI WGS metagenome assembly QWCZ01 (sample SAMN09866695, study PRJNA288562) | Human oral metagenome isolate pre1_saliva, whole genome shotgun sequencing... | isolation source: mouth | host: Homo sapiens | place: USA: California
GTGAGAAAATAGACGATCTGCAAAAATTCAACTCAAAAGAATTTGTGGATGCACTTTTTAGTAATGAGTAAGACAAAGCTATCTAAAATAGAATCGAGGAAATAAGTAATGAAGGAATTTACATTGGAAAAATTTGAAGAGGCGAGCGAACTTGTACAAAAGGTGACATCGGAGACAAAACTTGTATTCAGTGAGTTTTTCTCGGAGCAGTCCGGAAATAAAGTATATTTCAAGCCTGAAAATATGCAGTATACGGGAGCATATAAGCTTAGAGGAGCATACTATAAGATTTCAACACTTTCCGATGAAGAAAAGGCAAAAGGAATTGTAACGGCTTCGGCAGGAAACCACGCTCAGGGTGTGGCATACGCAGCTAAGCTTGCAGGAATAAAGGCTACAGTGTTTATGCCTACAACAACCCCTCTTATAAAGATAAACAGAACCAAAAACTACGGTGCAACTGTAGAACTCTACGGCGATGTATTTGATGAGGCGGCTACAAAGGCTATGGAGTATGCAAAGGAGAGCGGTGCGACATTCGTTCATCCTTTCAATGACCTTACAGTGGCTACAGGACAGGGCAGTATCGCAATGGAGATAATCAAAGAACTCCCTACAGTAGATATAATACTTGTACCGATAGGAGGCGGCGGACTTTGTGCCGGTGTTGCGACACTTGCAAAGATGTTGAATCCGAATATCCATGTAATAGGAGTGGAGCCTGAGAATGCGGCCTGCATGAAAGAATCCATCAAAGAAGGACATATAGTTACATTGCCTTCAGCCAACACGATTGCAGACGGTACCGCAGTAAAGACACCGGGAGATAAGCTGTTTAACTATGTCAAAGAGAATGTGGACGATATAATCACAATCAACGACAATGAGCTTATAGTATCATTCCTTGATATGGTGGAAAATCATAAGATGATAGTGGAAAACTCCGGTCTGCTTACAGTTGCGGCGTTAAAGCATCTGGATGTAAAGGGAAAAAAGATAGTTGCAATACTTAGCGGCGGAAATATGGATGTTATTACAATGGCATCACTTATACAGCACGGACTTATTGCAAGAGACAGGATATTTACGGTATCCGTACTTTTACCTGATAAGCCGGGTGAACTTGCAAAGGTGGCCGACTTACTGGCAAGCGAGAGAGGAAATGTTATAAAGCTTGAGCACAATCAGTTTATCAGTATCAACAGAAATGCCGCAGTGGAGCTTAGAATTACTATAGAAGCTTACGGAACGGAGCATAAGGAACAGATAGTTGAAAGACTAAATAAAGAGGGATATAGACCAAAACTTGTAAGAAGTAAGGGAACATATAATGCGGGGGGAAAAAGTAAATATAGATATTAACGAGTTTTTAAAAACATTAAATTTTAAAACTAATATAATATATTTTATAAAATGGGGGATACTTTCAGTCATAATAGGAGTGGTTGTAGGATTTGCCGGAGCCAGCTTCGGACATGCGATAAGCTTTGCCACGGATTTTTGGCAAAGCCACCGCTACACACTCTATCTTTTACCGATATTCGGACTTATAATTTCAGCCTTGTATCACTTTATACATGCGGACAATCCCAGAGGAACCAACTGGGTAATAGATTCGATATCTTCAGGGGAGACCATTCCTTTAAAAATGGCACCTACAATATATATATCTTCATTTTTAACACACCTTGGAGCGGGCAGTGCCGGAAGAGAGGGTGCGGCACTACAGATAGGAGGAAGTCTCGGAAACTTTATAGGAAGGAAGTTAAAGCTTGGACAGACTTCATTTTCAGATAAGGCGGATATAAATATTGCAATAATGTGCGGAATGGCATCCTGCTTTTCAGCACTTTTCGGAACGCCGATATCGGCGTCCATATTCAGCATGGAAATATTCAGTGTAGGCGTTATGTATCATGCGGCACTTATACCGTGCCTTCTGTCGTCATATATTGCGGTATATGTGGCAAAACTTATGAATACACCTGTGGAGAAGTTCATAATACAAAGAGCGCCTGATTGGAACTTCAGACTTGTAGGGTTTATGATACTGCTTGCGGCACTTACAGCTATTGTTGCGATATTATTTTCAGTGGCAATGCATGAAAGTGCAAATATTTACAAAAAAGTTTTTAAAAATCCGTATATAAGGATTGTAGTTGCGGCAGTTTTATTTATAATATTAACTATACTCTCAGGAAGCAGAGACTACAACGGCGGAGGATTTTGGCTTATAGAAAGAAGCATGAGCGGAAATGTCAGGTATGAGGCATTTCTTATGAAAATCCTTTTCACTGCGGTGGCAATGGGAGGAGGCTTCAAAGGAGGAGAGATAGTACCTACATTTGTTATAGGTGCGACCTTCGGAGGAGCATTTGCAAAATTTTTCGGACTTCCGTATGAACTGTGTACCGCATGCGGTATGATTGCCTGCTTTGTAGGAGTTACCAACTGCCCTATAGCATCCATTTTTATGGGTCTTGAATTTTGTGGTAGCCTTGGTATAAACTATTATGCTATAGTAGTAGGAGTAAGTTTTGTATTGTCAGGTTATTATGGACTTTACAGTTCACAAAAGTTTGCGTATTCAAAAACTGAAGCAAGATATGTAGGCTCGGATGCGGTGAGCATTAGAAAGAAAAGACAAAATAGTTAGGAGGATTTTATGGCTATATTTGAAGGTGCAGGTGTTGCACTTATTACACCGATGAATGAGGATTTAAGTGTAAATTATAATAAATTGGAAGAAATAATTGAGGAGCAGATTGCAGGAGGTACAGATGCCATTATAGCCTGCGGTACTACAGGTGAGGCGTCAACTCTTACAGTTGAGGAGCATTTGGATGCTATAAAGAGAACTATTGAGATAGTAAACAAGAGAATACCGGTAGTTGCAGGTACAGGTTCAAATTCTACAGAGACCGCAGTGGAGTTTTCAAAGGAAGCCGAAAAGTACGGTGCTGACGGAGTATTGGTGGTTTCACCTTATTACAACAAGGCGACACAAAATGGACTTATTAAGCACTTTACTTCTATTGCGGAAGGTATAGATATTCCGGTGCTTCTTTACAATATTCCGGGAAGAACAGGAGTGAATATCGAGCCTGAGACTATTGCATACCTTGTAAATAATGTGGAGAATATAGTAGGTGTCAAAGAGGCAAGCGGTAATTTCTCAAATGCGATAAAGACTTTAAGACTTTGTCCGCAGATAGATATGTACTCCGGAAATGACGACCAGGTAGTGGCTCTTATGAGTATAGGTGCAAAGGGAGTTATATCAGTACTGTCAAATGTGGCACCGAGACAGACTCATGAAATGTGCAAAGCCGTACTTGACGGAGATATATTTAAGGCAAGAAAGATGCAGATAGAGGCACTTGATGTTATCAACAATCTGTTTGCCGAAGTGAATCCGATACCTGTAAAGGCTGCTATGAACCTTCAGGGAAAGAATGTAGGACCGCTCAGACTTCCGCTTACACCTATGGAGAAGGCACATGAGGAAGTTTTGGCTAAGGCTATGAAGGAGTACGGTATTTTATAATGGTTAAGGTTATTTTAAACGGTGCGAGCGGCGCAATGGGCAAGGTGGTTGCAGACCTTATTTCTGCAGACCCTGATATGGAAGTGGTTGTAGGAGTGGATCGCAGAGCCGATATGGACGCTGCATTTCCTATAATGGATAGTATAAATAAAGTTAATGTGGCTGCTGATGTGGTTATCGACTTCTCATCTGTAGAGGCTGTGGATACATTGCTTGATTTTATAGAACAAAAAAAGATTCCTGCAGTTATCTGTACTACAGGTCTAAGTGAGGCACAGATTGACAGAATAAACGAACTTTCATCAGTAAGTCCTATTCTTCGTTCAGCAAATATGTCACTTGGAATCAATGTATTGTCAAAGGTATTGGCTGAAGTAGCTCCTACACTGAAGAAGGCAGGGTTTGATATAGAGATAGTGGAGGCACATCACAGAAGAAAGCTGGATGCGCCGAGCGGAACAGCTCTTTTGCTTGCAGACTCTATAAATTCAAGTATGGATGAGAAGCTTGATTATACCTATGACAGAAGCGACAGACATGAACAAAGAAGAGAGAATGAGGTAGGCATCTCATCTGTACGAGGCGGTACAATAGTTGGTGATCACGATGTTATCTTCGCAGGAGAAGATGAGGTTATTTCATTTAACCATAGAGCATATTCAAGAAAGATTTTTGCAAACGGTGCAATAGCGGCGGCCAAGTTCTTAATTGGAAAATCTAACGGACTCTATTATATGAGCGATGTGATTAAATAATTTTTTTAGGCAATCAGAATACTGATTGCCTTTTTTAGAGGTGAATATGAAGATTTTGGGGATTATTGCGGAATATAATCCTTTTCACATGGGGCATAAGTATCAGATTAAAAAAGCTAAAGAACTTTCAGGAGCCGACTATGTGGTAGCTATAATGAGCGGAAACTATGTGCAAAGAGGAGCACCGGCTGTTTTTGAAAAAAGTATAAGGACAAAGACGGCATTAAATGCAGGCATAGATGCGGTATTTGAAATTCCGAGCTTTTTTAGCGGTGCAAGTGCAGCCGACTTTGCACGGTACGGCATAAGTCTGCTGGATATACTTGGAGTTGATTATATATCATTCGGTGCGGAAAACAATGACTATGATTTGCTTTGCAGCGTAGCAGGTATTCTGTCGGAGGAAGAGATTGATATTTCAATAAAAAAATATTTAGCTTCAGGTTTAAACTATGCCAAAGCAAGACATAGTGCAATAATTGATAATTTGACAAGTGAAAGTATATCACCGGAGCAAAGAATGCAGATAGAAGATATACTTTCATCCCCCAACAATATACTTGCAATAGAATATCTTAAGAATATAAAACTTATAAAATCAAATATAAAACCGGTTATTATAAGTAGGAACGGAAGCAATTATCACGAAAGGAATATAGAAGAGGATAAATTTGCCTCAGCCACAGCTATAAGAAATGCATTATACAGTGGTAAGAAAGATATACTTGACAATCTCAGAGGAGGAATACCGTTGGAAAATATAGATATTTTAAAGTCATCAAAGCCGATATTTGAAGATGATTTTTTATTTAGCGTACAAAGGAGTATATCGGATAAGTTATATAAAGGAGAAGACTTGTGTGCGTACTGTGATATATCGGATGAGCTAAAAAATACAATAAATAAAAGCATAAACGAGATTAAAAGTAAGGTTTTTGAAGATTTTATTTTAAGCCTTAAGAGTAAGAATTTTACATACACCAGAATAAGCAGAGCAATCTTTCATATTCTTTTAAACCATAAAAAGAAAACCTTGGAAGAGTTAAAGCTTGAGTCGGATATGGCGGCATATCCTTTATTACTTGGATTTAAAAAGGCTTCATCCAATCTTTTGTCCGAACTTAAGCTTAGAAGTAAAAAGCCTTTTATCAGTAAAATCGGAAGTGCAAAAGATATTCTAAGTGAGAACAGTCTTAAAATATTTGAAAATAATATATATTCGGATTTTTTATATAATTCGATTTATTTTGAAAAATATGGTGAGATACTTGATAATCCGTACAGGAGAAAGATTGTGATTTTATAATTTTTTCTTGCCAAAAAGCATCTCGGATGTTAAAGTATCACTTAGCAAAACAGACGGTCGCACAAGTGTGAGGAAAGTCCGGGCTTTATAGGGCAGGATGCCGGATAACATCCGGTGGAGGCGACTCCAAGGAAAGTGCAACAGAAAATAACCGCCGAAAGGTAAGGGTGAAAAGGTGGTGTAAGAGACTACCGCTTGTATGGTAACATACGAGGCCGTGTAAACCCCATCCAAAGCAAGACCAAAGCGAATAAGGGCTGCCCGTCCGATATTCAGGTAGGTTGCTAGAGCCTTGTGGTAACATAAGGACCAGATAGATGACCGTTTAATACATAACCCGGCTTATGTTTTGCTTAGGCTCCCGCAGGGAGCCTATTTTTGTAAGCGGTTTTTCTCATCAATATACATATCTGCTATATAAGAAGGACCGTTATGCCACAGACCGTTTGAATCATCATATAAGGCCTTTCCGGTTTTTGAGGTTAAAAAGTCCATTAAAACTTCTTTGTAGTCCTTACCCGTTTCTTTTGCCAACTCTTCAACTACCATAGTTATAAGTAAATCTACTGTAAAATTCAGTCTTTCCTTTGATACAGTTAAAGTTGACATATTTTTTCTCCTTTTATAAATTTTAAGCAACTGAGGGCTTTTTCAGTTTTGAAACAATATTGATCTTTTAGTTTATTTGGCAATAACTGCTTTATACAAAAGTCATCTGTTGCATCATCTCCGACTTCACCGAAGATTCCGCCAAGATATGCGGTAAGAGTTGCATTTGTCGCATCATTTGCTATTTTACCTACAATAATATCATATTTTGACATTTGATTTTCTACATCAGTAAACAACTGCCTTTTTCTATGAGCTGCTATACAATGTAGCCACTCTTTATTTGCACTTTCAAAGTAATGTACTTTTACTCCTTGTGATATTTTAAATTCAAATGTTGATATATAACCGTAATTTTGTTTTGTATCAGCCTTTCCGGAAACCACAGCTTTTGCTAAAGATGTTTTTAAGAAGCTTTTTGCTTGGCTTTTTGAGGTGGTTAGATAAAATCCCTGACCAAAATCTTTTCGTTTAGCACATTTATTAAGAACAGGTTCTTTTACCTCGCAATAACTTCCATGGTATAATACAAGACCGTCTTCTAATTTAATTATCAATGCCGACCTTCTTTCTTTTAATGAGTTCTTCAATATCTTCAAGAACTGCTTCATCTCCTTCACAATGAAAAATATTATATCCAACCTCAATATATCTTAGAATATCGTTTTCTCTAAAAACAGCTATAATTTTTTCAAGCGGTAAATGCCACTTTGCAGAAGCAAGCCTAATCAATCTTGTCTCCATAAATAAAATTTCTTCTTTTTCGCTCAATATAAAATCCTCCATATACTATATACTCACATTTTATAATTATATTATGCACTATTTTTTTATACAATCAATATACCTTTCATATTATTGCAATACTTTACCTTATCTTAACCTATATATGCTAGAATATACAAAGAAATTATTTTAGGAGAGGGGAATGAAATACTTTGAGAATAAATACACAAGATTTCAGGAAATAAAAAAGAATGCCATACAGGCTGTAGCCACATTGGTGACAAATGCCAATCTGAAAGGATTCTTTGACGGAAAGATATATAAAGGAAATACGAAGGTAGCCTGTGTACCGGGATTAAACTGCTACTCATGCCCGGGAGCAATAGGTTCATGCCCCATAGGCTCACTTCAGGCGGTTATAGGAAGTAAGAAATTCAGTATATCATACTATGTAATAGGTATAATAATACTTATAGGTGCGCTGTTCGGCAGACTTGTATGCGGACTTTTGTGTCCGTTCGGCTTCGTACAGGATTTACTGTATAAGATACCTACACCTAAGTTTAAAATTCCTACAAAATTAGACAGAGTACTCAGATATATGAAATATCTGATATTACTTACATTTGTAATACTCTTGCCGATGTTTTTGGTTGATGCTTTCGGTAACGGAGCACCTTATTTTTGCAAACTTATCTGTCCGGCAGGTACACTGGGAGGAGCACTTCCGTTACTTGCAAAAAATGAAGGACTTAGAAGCACAATAGGATTTTTGTTTTTTTGGAAACTGAGTATACTGATAGTTGTAGCGGCACTTTCCATATTTACATACAGACCTTTTTGCAAATATATCTGTCCACTGGGAGCATTGTATTCTTTCTTTAATAAAGTCGGATTTTACAAGATGGAGTTTGTATCAGATAAATGTGTAAACTGCGGACTTTGTGAAAGAGCCTGCAAGATGGATATAAGTGTAAGAGCAAACCCGAATTCATTGGAATGTATAAGATGCGGAGCCTGCACTGCGGCTTGCAGACATGGCGCTCTGACCACATCATATGCAGGTTTTGGAAAGAAAAAAGAAGAAAGGCCTGTTAATGTAAAAGCTTGCAAGAGTGAGTGCAAAGGATGTGCAAATGTGGAATAGGTTATCTATCAGAGTGAAGCTGACATTGCTTACCGCCATAGTGCTTTGTATCATATCGGTGATATCGTTTCGTATAAATATAGATAATGCCTCAAATATATTTATAATACCTGACGGTGTTAATGTCACAAATACTATGGGTGGAAGATGCTTTAAGCTTGACTTTGATATAGCGCAGAAAACCTTTAGGATAAACTGCTTTTATATCACGGTTTTCTGCTCGATATTCGGAACTGCTCTTATGTGGTTTGTCAGCGGAAGAGTGTTAAAGCCTTTAAGTACATTTACAAAAGCTATAAAGGATATTGATATAAATAATGTAGGCGAAAATATATCGGTGGTAAAAAGCAAAGATGAGGTGGGGGAGTTGCAGGATTCCTTTAACTTTATGCTTGAGAATATCAAAGATTCATATATAAGGCAGAAGAGTTTTTCACAGAATGCGGCACATGAGCTAAAGACTCCGGTAGCCGCAATAAAGACAAATCTTGAAGTTTTAAATATGGACGAAAATCCCGATATCTCAGATTACAAAGATTTTGTAAATGTTGTGTCAAGGCAGATAGATATGATGAGTTCCATAGTACAGGGATTAAGACTGTTAAGCAGCGGCGAGAGCCTAAACTTTGAAAAAATATGCCTGAAAGATTTGATAGATGATATTTTGACTGATTTAAAGACATATATAGAAAGCAGACATCAAAAAGTAGAGGTGTTATTTGATAATACAGACTTTAATATACAGGCTGACAGAGTGTTGTTAAAACAGGCTGTCTTCAATATAGTACATAATGCAATAAGATATTCGGACAATGAGGCGGTTATTAAGATTTCGCAGACAGGTAATATATTGAGTATCAAAAATTTCGGTACAGGGATTGCACAGGCTGATTTAAACAGAGTGTTTGAACCATTTTATTGTATTGACAAGTCCAGATCTAAAAAATACGGCGGCAGCGGTCTGGGTCTTGCTATAGCAAAGGATATAGCGGACAGACACGGATTTACTATTAACGCAAAGAGTAAAGTCGATGAATATGTAGAAATATCAATCAGCTTTTCGGAGAATAAAAATGAGTAAGTTTATAAAAAAAATAGAAAAAAACAAGGCGGTGCCTTTTTGCTTTTTGGCGGTTGCAGTTATTATGATAGGTGTGGGAGTAGTCAGAGGTGAGCACCTTGTGGTACTGCAAAAGGCTGTAAATATCTGCCTTGAATGTATAGGAATAGGATAAGGAGAATTATATGAAGAAATTATTTGTTTTAGGTATGGCAATTATGATGGCGGGAGCAATAAGTGCCTGCAATGCAGGAAATAAGACTGCTAATGAGTCCGTAAGCACAGAGGCACAGACAGATTCAAAGCAGGCCGATACAAGCGAGTCGGCAGATTCAAAGAAGGCTGATGAGAGTAAAGCTGCAGATTCAAAAAAGGAAGATGTAAGCTTCCCTGAGTTCAGTGCAAAGACTGTTGAGGGCGGGGAGATAAGTAACGATGTATTTAAAGACAGCAAGCTTACAGTAGTCAATGTATGGGGCAGCTGGTGCGGTCCATGTGTACAGGAAATCCCTGAGCTGCAAAAGTTGTCAGAAAACATGAAAGATAAGAACGTCAATGTAATAGGAATAGCTCAGGATGCAGGAAGTAACTTCCAGGCGGTAAAAGAAGTACTTGATAAGAGCAAGGTAACTTATCAAAACATCATCCCGTCAGGACCTACAGAGGATTTTGTTATGAGCCTTCAGGCATTTCCTACCACTTTCTTTGTAGACTCACAAGGAAAGATAGTTTATGCAATACAGGGTTCAAAGAATCTTGAAGGATTCACACAGATAGTGGACGATTTATTATCAAAAATGTAATATTAACAGAGGAATGGGCACTAAGTAGCTACAGTGTATCCCATTCCTCTGTTTGTTTTTATAACATCACTTCCAAGTTTTTTTCTGATAGCCGCTATATGGACTTTGATAACATTCGATGCATCACTTGCATTCATATCAATATTATGTTCAAGCAGTTCGGCGGTTGAAACCAATCTGTCTTTATTAAGGCACAGATACTCAAATATGGCGTATTCCTTAGGTGTAAGAGAAATAATCTCGCCTTTTCTTTGTACCTGCTTTTTATTAAGAAACAGTACTATACCTTGAGATTCAAGTCTTATACAGTCGTCATTTTTATTATATGAAGTGCGAAGCAGCGCTCTTATTCTGGCTTCAAGTTCTTTAAAGTGAAAAGGTTTTACCAGATAGTCGTTTGCACCGAGGTCAAGCCCAAGTACCTTGTCGTTTAATGTATCTCTGGCGGACAATATAATGACCTTACAGTCCGCATTATCCTCCCTTACAGCCTTTAACACTTCTATTCCGTCAAGCTTAGGCATATTCAAATCAAGTACAATAAGATCATATTTTGATTCAAAATAAAGCTCCAATGCCTCTTCACCGTCAGCTGCGGTATCCACATAGTAGTTTTGTTTGCGAAGCCCCTTGGCAAGCGCATTTAATATATCTTCTTCATCCTCACATATCAAAAGTCTCATAATCCCTCCAAAATATATATCGGTTATCATTTATTAAGTTTAAGTATATCAATTAAATAGAGCAACCTCAATAGATGAATTTCCACAATTTGCCAAAATTTTAGAAATAGAAAATCAATATATTGTTTTATTTCATAAAATAACATATAAAAATATGAAAAATAATGGAACGGGAAAAGTATATTGAAATTTCAAATCAGTATTCACACATAAAACACTAAAAATGTTAATTTACAGTCAAGCATTGTTAAAATTTTGATTGAATAAATCATATAGAGTTGTATAATTAAGAAGTGAGCCAAATGAAAATTAATAAAAAATCAATTTTAAATAAATGAATATGAAAGGTATTGAGAATTTGACAGATATCCATGCCCACATTATATACGGTGTGGACGACGGAGCAAGGACACCTGAGGAGTCTCTTAAGCTTATAAGTATGGCAAGGGAACAGGGCATAAAAAAGATAATTGCAACCCCGCATACCATGCCTGATCTTACAGGCGATGAGATAGCAACAAAACTGAATATAATAAAGAGTAAAGTAAAAGAAGAAAATATCGACTGCAAGCTTTATACAGGGCAGGAGATATTTTATTCGGAAAAGGCGATAGAAAACTTGAAAAGCGGTAAGTATCTGACACTTGCAGACAGCGAATATATCTTGGTGGAGTTTGATCCGGGAAGCAGCTTCAGTTATATAAAAATGGCGACAAGGGATCTTACATTTGCAGGGTTTATACCTATATTTGCACATGTGGAGAGATACGAATGTCTGAAGAAAAATGACAGACTTGATGAGATAAGAGACATGGGTGCGCTGTTTCAGATGAACTATACAAGTTTAAACGGGGGTGTGTTTAATAAAAATACGGCGTGGTGTAAAGTAAAAATAAAGGAAGGCTATATCTCCTTTATGGCAACGGATATGCATAGAACAGATATGAGAAAACCTGATACAAAAAAGGCCCTTAATTGGCTTTGCAGGTATGTAAATGACGACTTAAGCAAACTGATCTGTGACAATGCAAATAAAGTCATAGAAAATAAGCAAATAGAATGGAGTAGATAAATGGGGGAAAGAATGACAAACGAGGAGACGGAGATAGACTTACTTGAACTTTTTTTTATACTGAAGAGAAAGTGGTGGATGATTGTACTTGCAGGTATAGCGGGATTTGCACTGACAATTGTCTTCAGCATCTTTTGTATTACGCCGCAGTATCAGTCCACATCTCAGATGTATGTACTGTCAAAGGAGACTACATTAAACTCACTGGCGGACCTTCAGATAGGCAGCCAGCTGACAAAGGACTACAAGGTTATGATACAGAGCAGACCTGTGCTTGAGGAAGTGATAGAAAAGCTCGGACTTAATATCAACTATAAGCAGCTCAGAGCCAAATTAAAGATTGACAATCCTCCCGATACAAGAATACTGTCACTGACAGTAACAGATCCGAATCCGAAAAATGCTATGGAGATAGTCAATCAGATAGCATCATCGTCTTCAAAATATATAGGAGACTTGATGGAGGTGGTACCGCCAAAGATTATAGAACTTGGAATAGTACCGGAAGAAAAGTCGGGACCGAGCATAAAAAAGAATGCCGTACTTGGAGGAGTGGCGGCCGCAATGCTTGTAGTATTTATTATTGTTGCAATAGAAATGCTTGACGACACTATAAAGACTGAAGAAGACCTTGAAAAAAATCTGGGACTTATAGTACTTGCAAGCTTGCCTGAGCATAAGAAGAAATAACATTGGAGGAGACAGGTGGAAATATTTTTCAACATAGATGAAACGGAAAAAGGATTTCTATATGAGGAATCCATGAGAATGCTTAGAACCAATCTACAGTTTTCAGGCGGAAACTTAAGAGTAATACTCTTTACAAGCTCAATTCAGGATGAAGGAAAATCTGAGACAAGCTTTCAGCTGGCGATAAGCTTTGCAAAACTGGATAAAAAAGTTTTATATGTGGATGCGGATATGAGAAAGTCGGTATTTACTACCAGATATCAGATAAAGGAGAATGTGCAGGGACTTAGCCAGTATCTGAGCGGACAAAATACCGAAGATATTGTATATAAGACAAATATAAAAAATATGGACGTGGTATTTGCTGGTCCGTATGCTCCGAATCCGGCTGAACTTTTGTATGAGAATAAGCTGGATGAGTTTATAAAAAAACAACGACTTCAATACGACTACATTATAATTGATGCTCCGCCTCTTGCAAATATAGTGGATGCGGCAGTTATAGGAAGATGTGTAGACGGTGCGGTAATAGTGGTAAAGAGCGCCACTGTAAGTCAGAGAATGGTAAAGAGAGTAAAAGACCAGCTTGAAAAGGTAAATTGCAAAATAATAGGGGCGGTATTAAACGGAGTTGAGATAAAAAAGAACAGCTATCACTACAAATATTACGGAGATTATTACGGCAATAAAAAATGAGAACACATGTAAAGAAAAAGATAATCGGATTTTGTGTGTTGCTTATATTGGCTGTATTGCTTACAGCTGTAAATATCTGGCAAAAAAATAAAGACAGTGTGATAGCTACAAGCTTGAGTAGAAAAGCGGATATATCCGCCGATACCGGTACATTAAGCTATAAAGGGAAAAACTACAGAAGAAAAAGCTATGTAAAGGCAATACTTATTCTCGGTATAGATTCAACGGTTGATATGCACTATATACAGGATGCAGGCTCGGGAGGACAGGCTGACAGTATCGGACTGATAGCGTGGGATACAAACAGCGACAGGTTAAATATGGTAATTATACCCAGAGATACTATGGCGGATATACCTGTAACCGACCTTAACGGAAATATTATGGGAAGCACATTGCAACATATAACTTTAGCTTTTGCATTCGGAGACGGAAATGAAATAAGCTCAGATTTTATGAAGGAGTCTGTAAGTAAGCTTTTTGACGGACTGTATATAGACAATTATTTTGCAATGAATACATCGGCTATTGAAAAGATAAATGATGCAATCGGAGGGGTAGATGTAGTAATACCGTATGACGGAATGCAGAGTGCCGATAAGTCATTTATTAAGGGAGATACGGTTACATTGAAAGGTAATATGGCGGAAAAATTCTTGAGATTCAGAGATACAGGCAAAGATTTTTCAGCTATGGAAAGAATAGAGGCACATAAGGAGTATTTAAGAGCCTATCAACAGAAATTAAAACAATTTAAAGGAGATTCAATAATTGTTGATATCTTAAACGATATTGAGCCGTATTCATATACCGATATGCAAAAAGATATGATTTTAAAGCTTGGTGCCTGTGCAATATCCGATGATGACTTTAATGAAGAAAAGATATATGTACTTGAAGGGAAAAATAAAAAAACAGAGCTTTATGATGAGTTCTATATGGACCGCGATAAGGCAATGAATAAAATTATTGATTTGTTTTACACAAAAGAGTAGGACATCAATAAGGAAAGGAATAGAGGTATGAATAAAAAGGGTATAGCAGTGTTGTCATGCATATTGGCTATGTCAATAGCAGGAGGAGCATATGGAGCCACAAGTGTGCAAGGAGGTTTAGGTTCAAATACAGGACACTCAAGAAGAAGCGGTGGCGGAGGTGGCGGTGGCGGAAGTCACAGCAGAGGCGGTGGAGGCGGAAGCGTCCACAGAGGAGCTTCAAGTTCGCATTCAGGTGCAAACACTCAGACAAATACTCAGTCATCTGCAGTAAATACACAGACTAATTCCACAGCGGTAAGATTTATAGGTGCGATTGAAGGCGGACACGCGATAACTCCAAGCGTCGGCAGTGAAACGGCAGGACTTCCTGAAAAGATTGTGGCAAGCATCAACAGTATCAATCAGGGTGGAAGTATAAGCGATGCAACCGGCTTAAAGGAATTTGCCGAATATAAGGCCATGGATAAGACAATGGCGATAATTACAACAGATGCAAACGGAAAGATAGCAGATATTCCTACAAAGTTGTCGATATATGTCCCGAATATAATTGAGGGTAAGGATATAAAAGTAATAGCTTATGCCAATATTACAGGAACATGGGCAGCGATACCGGTACACAGTATAAACTATCAGACAAAGACAATGGATATTACAATAAACGGTTCGTCCACGATTTGTGTGATATATAAATAAAATCTAAGAAGATTGTGTTAATGGGAGGAACAATGCAAGAACAGAATTTTAAGCTGAAGTACTTTAATGGAGCAGTCATTATGCTGTTTATCTATGATATGATTGCGGTAAATTTTTCATATCTTGCAGGATTGTGGCTACGATTTGACTTACAGTTTTCACATATTGAAAGCAGGTATATAACAGCTTGGGCAAAGTTTATTCCGATATATACATTTATAGCTTTGATTACATTTGTTTTATTCAAGCTGTATAAAAGTATATGGAAGTTTGCAAGCTATACGGAGCTGAAACATGTTATGTATACAAGCTTAATAACAGCTATGTTACACACATATTTTATTACATTGTTGTTTGGCAGGATGCCTATTTCATACTATATTCTGGGTGCAATAATACAGTTTTTAGCAATAATAGGAAGCAGATTTTCATATCGTTTTGTACTTTTGCTTCGCTCGGACAGAGAGAATATACAAAGAGCCAAGGGCAATGTATCAAGAGTGATGATAGTGGGTGCCGGCAATGCGGGCAGATTACTTCTTCGTGATATAAAAAGGACTGAGGACTGTAATGACAGTGTTGTATGTTTCATAGATGATGATACAAATAAATGGGGTAAAACGGTAGATGATATACCTGTAGCAGGCGGAAGAGATCGTATACTTGACAATGTAAAATATTATCGCATAGATAAAATCTATGTGGCAATGCCAAGCAGTAAGCCTGAGTAACTGAGCAAAGTTTTAAATATTTGCAAGGAGTCGGACTGCATATTAAAGAACCTGCCGGGAATGTGCCAGCTGGCAAACGGTAAGGTAAAGATAAGAGATTTGAAGGATGTAAATATTGAAGATTTGCTGGGCAGACCTCCTATAAAAGTAGACTTGGAAGAGATTTTTGAATACCTGAACGGAAAGACAATAATGGTAACAGGCGGAGGAGGTTCAATAGGCAGTGAACTTTGCAGGCAGATAGCGGCACATTCACCTAAGAGACTTATCATATTTGATATATATGAGAACAATGCTTATGAGATAGAGCAGGAACTTTTGATGAATTATCCGAATCTGAGTCTTGATACCATAATAGGGTCGGTAAGAGATTTGAACAAGCTTGAGCAGGTGTTTGCTGCATATAAACCTGATGTGGTATATCATGCTGCGGCACATAAGCATGTTCCTCTTATGGAGGAGAGTCCTTGTGAGGCTATAAAAAACAATGTAATGGGAACATATAATACCGCACTTGCGGCACTGCATAATAATTGCAAGAGATTTGTACTGATTTCAACAGACAAGGCGGTAAATCCTACAAATGTGATGGGTGCCAGCAAGAGAATGTGTGAGATGATTATCCAGACCTTTGCAAGGAAGGTTAAGGAGGGAAAAGTAAATGACCTCAGACCTATCGGATTACAAAGGGATAAGAGAATCATAGATATGGATGAATATTGCTACAGTCATTCAAATAATCCTGCTACAGAGTTTGCAGCGGTGCGCTTCGGAAATGTACTGGGAAGTAACGGCTCAGTTATACCGAAGTTTAAAAAGCAAATAGAAGCCGGCGGACCGGTCACAGTCACACATCCTGATATCATAAGATATTTTATGACAATATCTGAGGCGGTATCACTTGTATTACAGGCAGGTAACTATGCAAAGGGTGGAGAAATATTTGTACTTGATATGGGCACTCCGATAAAGATAGATACGATGGCGAGAAACCTGATAAGACTCTCAGGTCTTCGTCCGGATATAGATATCAAGATAGAATATTCAGGCCTTCGCCCGGGAGAGAAGCTTTTTGAAGAAAGATTGATGTCTGAAGAAGGACTTGAGATGACGCCTAACAAATTGATAAGCATAGGAAAACCGCTTGAATTTGATGAGGATAAATTCTTAAGGCAGCTTAGACTGCTCTCTGTATACATGGGAGAAAACAGCGGAAATATCAGAGAGCATATAAAGAGCATTGTGACAACATATCATACAGCACATGTTGACAGTATAAATAGTGAGTTATTTGATAATAAAAGAGAAATTGCAAATGTATTACATCATGAAGACTTACCACAGGCAGCAAATTGATTTTATCAACTTAAGAAGCTTACAGGAGAGGTCTTGTAGGCTTTTTTACTGTGTTTTTGGCATGTTGATAAGCTCTAAAAAAGAGGTGAAAGATGTTTCGAGGAGACAAGGTATTTGGAAAATTTGAAAAAAGAGTTTGGCTGAGCAGTCCAACTATGCACGGCGATGAACTTAAGTATATGAAAGAAGCGTACACTTCAAACTGGATGTCCACAGTCGGTGAAAATATCAATGAGGTGGAGAAAAAGGTTTGTGAGTATACAGGTTCAAAATATGCGGTTGCACTTTCGGCAGGTACCGCATCACTTCATCTGGCGATAAAGGCGGCAGGAATAAAAGTATACGGTATGCCGAAATCCGGAGCAAACGTGCTTGAAGGTAAAAAAGTGTTCTGTTCTGATATGACATTTGCGGCAACGGTAAATCCTGTGGTGTATGAAGGAGGAGAACCGGTATTTATAGACAGTGAATATGATACCTGGAATATGGATCCGAAGGCTCTGAAAAAAGCATTTGAGATATATCCTGAGGTAAAGATAGTGGTAATTGCACATTTGTACGGAACGCCGGGAAAAATAGAAGAGCTTAACAAAATAATAAAGGAACATAATGCCGTCTTGGTTGAGGATGCGGCGGAATCTTTGGGCGCTACATATAAAGGCAGACAGACAGGAACATTCGGTGATTATAATATACTATCTTTTAACGGTAACAAGATAATCACAGGCAGCAGCGGAGGCTGTTTTCTTACAGATGACGAGGAAGCTGCAAAGAAAGTTCGCAAGTGGTCTACACAGGCAAGAGAGGATGCACCTTGGTATCAACATGAAGAACTCGGATATAACTACCGTATGAGCAATGTGATTGCAGGAGTGGTAAGAGGGCAGCTGTCATACCTTGATGAGCATATATCAAGAAAAAGGGAAATATATGAAAGATATAAGAACGGATTGAAAGACTTACCGCTTTTACTGAACCCTTTTGATAACGAGAATTCAAATCCGAACTTTTGGCTCTCATGCTTAATAGTGGACAGTGATGCTATGTGCAGGCAGGTACGCAGTGAAAATGAAACCTGCTATATAAAAGAAACAGGCAAGACTTGTCCTACGGAAATTTTGGAATCCCTTTCTAAAATCAATGCGGAGGGTCGCCCGATATGGAAGCCTATGCATATGCAACCGATATACAGAATGAATCCTTTCATCACAAGAGAGGGAAGCGGCAGAGCAAGAACAAATGCCTACATCTCGGGGAAAATAACGGATATCGGCATGGACATATACAGCAGAGGACTTTGCCTACCAAGCGATATAAAGATGACAACGGATGAACAGGATAGGATAATCGAAGTAATAAGGAGCTGTTTTGGGTAAAGGAGGCAGTGATGCAAGTGAAGAAGCATAAACCATATGGAGTATATGAAAAATATGTAAAAAGGCCGTTGGATTTTATTTGTGCTTTAGGTGCAGTAGTGTGCTTTTCATGGTTATATTTGATAGTTGCTATTTTAGTTAAAATAAAATTAGGATCGCCAATTCTATTTACTCAGTATAGACCGGGAAAGAATGAAAGATTGTTTAAATTATACAAATTTAGGACAATGACGGATAAAAGAGATAGAGAAGGCAATTTGTTGCCTGACAATAAACGACTGACCAAGTTTGGGAAATTACTCAGATCAACCAGCTTAGATGAATTACCGGAGGCGTTTAATATAATTAAGGGTGATATGAGTATCGTAGGTCCAAGACCGCTTTTGCCGTCATATTTAGATTGGTATACGGAAGAAGAAAGGCATAGACATGATGTACGTCCGGGACTGACAGGGTTGGCACAGGTAAATGGAAGAAATTTTATAAACTGGGACAAAAGGTTTGCATTGGATATTAAATATACAAAAAAAATAACATTTTTAAATGATGTAAAGATTATATTTAAAACAATAAGTAAATTTTTACACCACAGCAATATAGCGACCGATTCCGCTAAAGTTGAAGGAAATATGGCGGAGATAAGGGCAAATATCCTGAAAGCAAAGATTTGTGATATTTAACAGACTTAAACGGACGGAGTAATGTTATGAATATATTGATTTTAAGCGCAGGAACAAGAAATAAAATAGTAGAATACTTTGTAAAAACACTCGCCGGTAAGGGGAAAGTAATAGCTACAGATATGAGTAATCTGGCACCTGCAATCTATGAAGCTGACAAATATTATATTGTGCCTAGGATGACAGATGCCGGATACATAGATACTGTTATTGATATTTGTAAAAAAGAAGAAATTAAGGGTGTTTTATCATTGATAGACCCCGAGTTATCACTATTAGCAGAGAATAAAAAGAAATTTGAAGAGATAGGTGCAAAAATAATTGGCTCTTCATATGAGCTATGTGAAATGTCTCTGGATAAATATAAGATGTATTTATGGTTAAGTGACAAAGGATATAAATGTGCAAAGTCTTATATGGATAAGGATGAATTTTATAGGGCTTTTGAGAGTGGCGAAACAGCATATCCTGTATTTGTAAAGCCTGCAAGAGGAAGTGCAAGTATTTCGATTTCAAAAGTATATGATAAAGAGAGTATAGAAATATTATTCTCACACAATGACGGACTTATGATACAGGAATATCTACACGGACAGGAGATAGGTGCAGATGTTTATATTGATATGATATCCGGAGAAATTGTATCTATTTTTACAAAGAAAAAAATAAAAATGAGAGCCGGAGAAACAGATAAGGCTGTTTCATTTAAAGATGAAAGATTATTTGAACTTATAAAAGACTTTGTTTCAAAGGCAGGGTATAGAGGTCAGATAGATATTGATATATTTGATATTGAAGGTGAATACTATATCTCAGAGGTTAACCCAAGATTTGGAGGCGGATACCCACATGCATACGAGTGTGGATGTAATCATATGAAGCTTATATGTGATAACCTTGATGGAAAAATAAACAGTAATACAATAGGCGAATATAAGTCGGGTATTTATATGATGAAATACAATGAGATTTGTATAAAAGAGTTTTGAGGTGGAATAAAAATGAATATTTTATTTATGACAATAGGTAAAATGGACAATATTGAAGACCACACTATATATTGTGATTTATTGAGATGCTTTCGAGATGCAGGTCATAAGGTATATACAATCAGTCCATATGAAAAGGTAACAGGTCTTAAAACAAAGTATGAGAAGAAAAACGGAGTAAATATGTTACATGTTAGAACAGGTAATGTAACAGGGAAAGCAGGTTTGATAGAAAAGGGAATTGCACAATTATCAATAGAACTTGTGTTCATCAAAGCAATAAAGAGATATTACTCCAATGTTAAGTTTAATCTTGTCATGTATTCTACACCACCAATTACATTTTGTAATGTGATTGAATATGTTAAAAAAAGAGATGGTGCAAAATCATACCTTTTATTAAAGGATATATTTCCACAGAATGCTGTTGATATAGGCATGATGCAAAAAAATGGAATTAAAGGCATTTTATATAGGTTCTTTAGAGAAAAAGAGAAGAAACTTTATAAAATATCAGACCATATTGGATGTATGAGCAAAGCTAATATAGATTATGTAATTAGACACAATCCGGAAATAAATAGGGATAAGGTAATCCTTTGTCCGAATTGCATAGAACCAATTGATATGAGCATTTCAACTGAGGTAAGGAAACATTTAAGAGAGAAATATGGTATACCACAGGATAAGACGGTATTTGTTTACGGAGGTAATTTGGGTAGACCACAGGGTATACCGTTTATAATAAAATGCCTAAGGAAACAAAAGGAAAGTAATAAGGCATTTTTTTTAATAATTGGTGACGGTACGGAATTCGAGAAATTAAAAGAATTTTTTGACAAGGAAAAGCCTAAGAATATGAAGCTTATGAGTAAGCTTCCAAAAGACGAATATGATGCAATGGTTGCAGCTTGTGATATAGGACTTATTTTTTTAGACCATAGATTTACAATTCCAAACTTCCCAAGTCGCTTACTTAGCTACATGCAGGCTAAAATTCCTGTTTTGGCAGCAACTGATAAGAATACAGATGTCGGTAAAGTTATTACGGATGGAGGATTCGGCTGGTGGTGCGAAAGCAATAATGTAAATGCTTTTTCAAAGCTGGTTGAAGCTGCAAGCAGTGCTGATTTAACTCAGATGAAAATAAATGAAATAAAGTATTTGATGGAAAATTATACTGTAAGTATGGTGTATGAAAATATTAAGGTGAAAGTAGGGAGTGAGTATTAAGAGAATGGATTTAAAAAGATTAATGGCAAAAATCATTAAAACTATCTGTAATCCTCCGGCCTTAACAAATTGCAAGATAAATGCTAAATCAAAGGTTTGTTCAGGCACGCAAATCAATAATTCTACAATGAATAAATATTCGTATTGTGGGCATAATTGTTTTATTTTAAATTGTGAAATAGGATCATTTGTTTCTATAGCAGATAACTGTAAATTGGGAGGTGCAAAGCATCCTATAGAAAGGGTATCATCTTCACCTGTATTTCATAGTGGATCGAATATTTTGAGAAAAAATTTTATAGAATTTGATGATATTCCTTCAAAAAGAACAATTATTAAGTCAGATGTTTGGATAGGAGCAGGAGCGATAGTACTGTCAGGGGTGACAATAGGGGTTGGAGCTGTTGTAGGAACCGGTAGCGTAGTAACACATGATATACCTGATTATGAGATATGGGCAGGTAATCCGGCAAAGAAATTAAGAAAAAGATTTGATGATGATGTAATAAAAGATTTATTGGATATAAAATGGTGGGAATGGGATGATAAAAAAATAAAGGAGTATTCACGCTTGTTTGATGACCCAATAAAGTTAATATCTAAAGTTAGAGGTAAATAACATGAGAATATTGGTACTAAGCTCAGTTTATAGAGATGAGTCTCTTGGAAGAGCGGATACATCTACTAATGTTGTAAATTTATTTGTGAGAGAGTGGAATAAACAAGGGCATGAAGTATTGGTTATACATAATTCTCATTGCTATCCAAAGATAGTTCATAAAATTCCAAAGAAAGTAAAAAAAATGTTAGCAAGTAAAATGGGATTTGAAATTTCAGATTACGAGGCTGTTAAAGAAAAAGAATTTATGGATTATGGAGTTAAGATATTTAGACTACCAATAAAGAAGTTTATTCCACATTGTAAGCCAAGTAATAACATTATAGAAAAACAGGTAAATAGGATAATTGAGATTCTAGAAAAAGAAAATTTCAAACCGGAAGTTATAACAGGACATTGGGCAAGTCCACAGATGGAAATCATTTCAAAATTAAAAATGAAGTACAATTGCAGGACAGCTATAGTTCTACATGGGGTAGGATATATCGGATCGTCAGGTTATAGGATAAAAGATTATTTGAAAAATATAGATTTACTAGGAGCAAGATCATTATCTCAATCAAGACGGTTAAAAGATATTCTTAAGTTAGAACAACTACCATTTGTGTGTTCATCAGGTATACCTGATGAATATATAGACAGCTATAAACTTAATACTGAGAAATATAATGATATTAAAACTTGGAGAATAACTTATGTTGGGCGACTGGTTTCATATAAGAATATTGATTCAACCATAAGGGCTTTATCTGAAATAAAGGATATAAACTGGGAATTTAACATCGTTGGAGAAGGAGCACAGTATTGCGAACTGGAAAAATTGGCAAGAAGTTTAAACTGTATAGAAAGGATACACTTTTTTGGCCATATACAAAGGAATGAAGTGATGCAAATACTTAAAGACACACATATTTTTGTGATGATAAGTAAAGATGAAGTATTTGGGTTAGTTTATCTTGAAGCTATGGCGGCAAGTAGTTTAGTGGTTGCTTCAAGAAATGGTGGTGTAGACGGAATTATTGTAGACAATGAAAATGGCTTTTTATGTACAGAAGGAGATACAAAAGAACTAAAAGGCATACTTATAAATATAATGGATAAAGACAAAGAATCTTTGAAGCATATTGTAGCGAAGGGATATGAAAGGGTCAAGGATTATTCGGATTATAAGGTTGCTGAGAGATATCTATGTAAAATAATTGAAAAATAGAGTGAAGGATTATCAGATGAATATACATGAAAATCGCTTAATAGAAGATGTTGTATTTGCCAAGACTTTTACATTATTACTAAATACGTTACTGGTAGTTGACTTATTTCGTATGTTGGTGGGAAGTGAAGTAATTGTGAGCATAGTGCAGTATGCTATATATATCGGATGTGCTATATATGTGTATTGGCAGGTCGCAGACTGTAAAAAATTTAAAATAGATAAAAATCTGTTTTATTCTATCTGTTTTTTGATAATTACAATGTCGATTTCATATTTAGTTTGTCCTGATATTAAAAGATCATATAGTTATTACATTTTATTTGTTATAACAAGGAGTATTCCGGCACTATATTTTACACTATATCTTGATAAAAATAAACTGAAATTAACATTTGAGTACATGAGGGAATGTCGATTTATATGGTTGTTATATATAGTAGTAGGTATGTTCTGGATACCAAAACATACAAACTTATGGAATCAGTACTCTATTACGTATGGTTATAATTTACTAATTCCTACATGTATTATTATTTATTATTTATTTAAAGAAAAAAAAATAAAATGGATAATATACACTATTATTTTTTCAATATCCATGTTATGGAGGGGATCAAGAGGTGCAATACTATGTTTATTAGTATTTATAGTATTGATATATATAATGAATTATAAAACGGAAAAAAGATTAAAAAGATATTTAAAACTAATGGTAGCAATAGTATTTGGTATAGT
>QWCZ01000580.1_pt1 | contig 23672 bp, 23 predicted proteins | sample 1972651 | NCBI WGS metagenome assembly QWCZ01 (sample SAMN09866695, study PRJNA288562) | Human oral metagenome isolate pre1_saliva, whole genome shotgun sequencing... | isolation source: mouth | host: Homo sapiens | place: USA: California
GTTGCAGCAGCAACGCGCACGGGTCGTTCCTTTCCCTCATGAGCAGGATTTTATCAGCTACAACACGGAAAACGATTTGGCTCAGCCTTTGTAGTTGGGTAGGTGGAAGCAATAAGTCTCTGATGAACTGAATTGTTTTGCAATAAAGTATTTTATAAAAGCTTTAGGCCGTCTGAACAACAAACAGACGGCCTTTGTTTTGTCATTTTAAAGTTAAATGAATTATAGGCAACCGGCAAAGTTTTCTGCCGCCAATGGTTCCCTGCCTAGTAAAGCTGCAAAATCAGAATAGTCGGCGCATGAGCCTTGCTTGAGCAGGGCAAAGCTGTCGCGGCTGATGATGCCGTTACTGAGGAGGTTGGCCAACGGCAGTGCTGGGTCAATCAGGCGCAGGGGAACGGGTAGGATGTGTTGCGGCGGTTTATGGTGTAGGGTTTGACGGATGGTGGTCAGGTATTCCGCCAAGGTTAGCGTTTGGCTGCCGGTCATATTGATGATGTTATGGTCGGTGTCTGTTTGGACGGCAAGTTTTGCCAAACTTTCGGCAACATCGGCAAGGTGTACAGGCTGTAAGTAAAAGCGGCCGCCTTCCGGCAGGGGAAGTAAAGGGAGGCGGGCCAGTTTGATGAACAGTTCGCAGCTGGTTCCCCCACGCCCGTAAACGACGGATGGTCTGGCTATCGCAATCGGTATGCTGCTTTGGGTTATGGCATCATCTCCACGCCCTTTGCTGCCGACAAAGTTGATGGATTGAGATGGGTCGGCACCCAACGCGGATAGTTGCACCCAGCGTTTTATGCCTGCTGCTTTTGCACATTCGGCAAGCTGTTTGGGTGTGTGGTGGTGTACGGTTTCGAGTATCTCGGCATGACGGCTCATGATACCGATGCAGTTGATGAGGACGTCTTGTCCTTCCAATAAACGGCGTGCGGCGGTTTCATCAGGATGAAGAAAGTCGAAGGCGCGGCGGTCGGGCGTGCAAACTTGGTGACCTTGTTCTTTGAGGATTTGAACGGTACGGCTGCCAATAAAGCCGCTGCCTCCGAAAATAATGATGTTCATATGCTTTTCTTTATATTGTTAATAAGGCCGTCTGAAAACCTTTAAATCGGTTTCATCACCATCAGGAAGTAAATCACGATAGTGGCGCAAAAGGCAGGGTAGCCGAGCAATTCCCAGCGTCTGGCGTAACGCCAGTAGGGTTCCGGAATGGTGTCTGCGTTTTCTTTGTGCGCTTTTTCGGCAATTTTTGCCATGCGGATTTGCAGCCAAACAACAGGCAGCCAGCAAATGCCTGAAAAAATGTATAAGGCCAGCGTCATCCATACCCAATTTTGTTCCAGCATGGTGGCAACAGTGTAGCCTCGTTCATACAGCATCCATAAGCCAGATAAGGGTTGGAAAATGACGGCGGGGGTTGTAAACCACCAATCTGCTTTGATGACCCAATGTGAGACGACCGACTGCGCGGCAACCGAACCGCTGCGGTTTGCCCAAAAGAGGTAAAACGCTGTACCAAAACCGGTACCGACCATTAAGGTAGCCGAGATGATGTGCAGGGTTTTAACGATTAAATAGGTATTCATTTTTTATCTCCTACGGATTGATACAAGAAAAATAAAGTAGCCATAATCGGCAGGTTTTTTACCAAAGGCGCAAATGGATGCGCCCACATTTCAGGCAGCCTGAAGGCGATAATCAGGCTGTATGACGCGACGGTTATCAATTGCAGCAGCCATACTGAGGAATGGGAACGAAGGCGGCTGAAGCATAAAAGGGCAAAACCGATATCCAATAGTGAAGCGGCGATTAATGTAGGCCATTGCAACGGATCGGGAATACCGACCGAATGCAGCAAATCCAATGACATTTCATGCATGAAAAACAGAGGTTGGGTACCGCTCCACAGCCATAGCAGCCCCATCGAGTAAGACAGGTAGGTGGGTAGGGTGTGCGTAGTGCTATCGGACATGCTGGTTTCCTATTTTGTTTTGGTTTAAATATATAATTAGTCTGTAATTTCTATAATTTCTGTTAAAAGAGAAATTATAGGGCAAAAAAATTTAAATAGGCTCCGGGATTGTTTCTTCGGGTGGGAAATCCATATCCAGTGATTCAAAATCTACCAAAGAACATCAAGCTTCAGATAAATATGCCCATGCAAGGCTGCCATGAGTATGTTTCCGTATCCTAAATAGGATTGGCTATGTTTATTGAGAACAAGTCCATTGCCATCATCGGAAAAATTTTTGTATTCCAGCGCCTATTTTCAAAATTTTTACCATGGTTGAAGTAGAAAGCTTCAGCATTTCATTTGCCCACACGGTCAGCGTACTAATGAAATCATGGGTTTGTTGGATTCGCTGCTTGGCAGTTTCATTTTCCTGACTAAATTCAGGGCTGTCGATCAGGCTTTGCAAAAATTGCCGCGTCGGTTCGATTTCACGCTGCATACGCACTTCTGCAATGGTACGGAACAAAGTCCAGACATCATCCGAAGTTTCAAAATGATCGCGCCTATCGCCCAAGATATGCACGGTATGTACCAATCTCAGGTTTTGCAACTCTTTAATACTGTTGCTGACATTGGAGCGCGCCACGCCGAGCGTTTCGGTAATTTCCTCGGCATTCATCGGCCTGCCCAAGATGTAGAGCAGGGCATGGATTTGCGCAACGGTACGGTTGACCCCCCATTTGGTACCCATTTCACCCCAATGGAGGATAAATTTTTCAGTGGTCGGATTCAGTTTCATAGTGATGGTATTCTATTTTTATCTTTTATTTCTGTCAATACAGAAATAAAGAAATTTTAGCGTATGAAGTAAAAATGTTCAGACGGCCTTTTAATGCATTTTTCTAAATACATCAATGGTACATCCAACTATGTCAGCTATTATTTCCTATTAGTAAAAGATATTGTTCGTAAACCGGTATTTTTTGAATAAAAATTTATCCGTACAATCTGCTGGATCAGATAATGAGGAGCAGAACATGAAAAAAATGCCTGTATTGTTTGTTGGGCATGGTAGCCCGATGAATGCATTAGATACAGAGAACCCGTTCAATCAGAATTTCAGCCTAATTACGCAAAAGTTTGCCAAACCAAAAGCCATTTTGATGATTTCTGCGCATTGGTACAGCAGCCGTTTGCAGGTGACATCAGGTAAACACCCTGAAATGATTTACGATTTCTACGGCTTTCCTGAAGAGCTCAGCCAAGTGCAATATCCCGCGCCCGGTTCGCCTGAGTTGGCGGAGCAAGTGAAGTCATTATTACAGCCGGAAAATGTTGAGCTAAATCCAACGCGTGGCTTTGATCATGGTGCATGGGCGGTGTTGAAATTTCTCTATCCAGATGCCGATATTCCTGTGGTGCAACTGAGTCTTAACCGTTTGCAATCGGCAGAATGGCATTTCAATTTGGCGAAAAAGTTAGCTGCTTTACGAGAACAAGGAGTGTTAATTATTGGCAGCGGCAACATTGTGCATAATCTGAGGGCGATCAGTTGGGAGCATATCGACCAAATAGGCGCAGGTTATGACTGGGCGTTTGCCTTCCGTGAAACGGTCAATCAGGCGATTGCAACGCAAGATGATGGAACTTTGGTGCATTATGAGCAACTAGGCAAAAAGGCCGAGCTTTCCGTGCCAACGCCGGATCATTACTTGCCGTTGCTGTACATCATGGCATTACGCGAACCGCAAGACGATATTACGTTTTTCAACGATAACCTGATTGCAGGTTCGCTCAGCATGACGTCAGTTTTAGTGGGATAAAAAGGGAAAAATCAGAACAAAACAAACCATTCTTTATTTGTCCGACTCACGTTGCAGATGGTGCTAAGTTGTTTCAGACGGCATTTTATGTCTATATAAAAACCTTAACCTATAATCGGCAAAGATGAGATTAAGTCTGTAAGTTTAGAATGTAAATAATTTGAGTAGAAGATGAGGTTGTATTTTGAAGAGTTTTAAAATTTTAATCATTTTGAAAAGAGAAAAGGCCGTCTGAATTTCAGACGGCCTTTGTGTCGATAGATTATCGATGTACGACTATTTCGATAATAGGTGCAATCTCTTTGTCACGAGAAGCAGGACACTGCTGGAGGAAGCGGCGGCGTGCGCTGATGGTGTCTTGCGCGTATTTGTGGTGAATGGAATAGAACCTGTGCAGTGCAGGGTTACATTCTTTAGGCGGCGTACCCGGAGAAGTCAGACAGGTAATGGCCTCACAGGCATATTTTTTATCACCTGTCAGCAGCTTGCCGGCAATGTCTGAAGCATTGACGGCAGATGCAGAAAACGGCATCAGGGCTGCGGTTAAAACAAAAATAGATAAATTTTTCATTGTGTCGTACTCGTTAAAATAGAATGAGAAATAGAGGAGGGTTTCAAGGGCCGTCTGAAATTTCGGACGGCCTTTTGTCTATTAGAATTTAGGCATTGAGCAGCCTTCATTTGCAACGATAGAACATTGAGAACTACCAGACGCTTGACATTGCCTTAGTGCGTCGGCCTCAGCAAGACCGGGTTCTTTTGCGCTTGGAAAGGCAGTCCATTTTTTACCAGATTTACCTTGAGCAACGGCAATGCAACCATTCCGAACCCAAACAGCTACTTTACATGGCGCGTTACGACCACCTTGTTCACAGTTTTTGATGGCTGCCTTTTCTGCTGCCGCACGGGAGTCCATATCAATCGCACCACCTGAAACTCCAGTTTTATTGTTGGTAGCCCAAGCACCGTATTTTGAAGGAACATTGATATTGACAACACGTGGCTGGCTCTGAGCGTAACCGTTATTCGAAGACTGTGGTCTTCCTACGTTATATAGAATCTGTCGACCCGAACTATCGATAATGCGACAGGTACCTGTTGCAGGCTGGTATTCTCCGCCACAACCGTTGGCATAAATATTCAGGCTAACTAACCCTAATAGTACTAAAAGCAATTTTTTCATTATAAGTCCAATCTTTTGTTTATTGAATATTTTTAATATTTAATATTTAAATACAGAAATACTAGGATAGCTTACTTCCTTTGTCAGATTGTCCGGGCTGTTTCATGGCATCGGTAGTTGTACTTCCTGTTTGACTACCGCCTATTGTCCATGGATTAGTAGTATAGTTATTATTTGATTGTTGTTTATTTGATTCACTAGAGAAATTCTGCGCATTATAATTAGCCTGCTGCTGTTGACTATTCATCCCCGGAGGCGTAGCAGGCTGACCGTTTCCCCAACCCTGCATTGCATTGTATCCGGAGTAGGATGCCATGATACCGTTAAACCACATTCCTGCCATAGGCGGTACGGTAATCAGCAGGGTAGAGAGCATCAAACCCAAGCCCAGCTGTTGGGTAACGGTTTCCATAATGCCGGTTGTGCCGCCTTCACCGATGACGGTTGCCACAAATTTGCCGGCTGCCGCACCGCCGAATAAGTGGCCCACCAAGTCCATGGAAATCTCCGCCATAACGCCGAGCAAGACGCTGGAGAAGATTCGATGTACGACTATTTCGATAATAGGGGCAATCTCTTTGTCACGGGAAGCAGGACATTGCTGGAGGAAGCGGCGGCGGGCGCTGATGGTGTCTTGCGCGTATTTATGGTGAATAGAATAGAACCTGTGCAGTGCAGGGTTGCATTCTTTAGGCGGCGTACCCGGAGAAGTCAGGCAGGTAATGGCCTCGCAGGCATATTTTTTATCGCCTGTCAGCAGTTTGCCGGCAATATCTGAAGCGTTGACTACAGGTATAGAAAACGGCAACAGTGCCGCGGTTAAAACAAAAATAGATAAGTGTTTCATCGTGTCGTACTCGTTAAAATTAAATTGGTAATTAGAGGGGGATATCAAAGGCCATCTGAACAACAGACGGCTTTGGGTCTATTAGAATTTAGGTAGTGAGCAGCCCTCAGGCGTAGTAATTCTGCATTGTACAGCTCCAGCTGCTTGACATTTTCTTAGAGCTGTCGGTTCCGCTAGATTAGGGTCTTCGATTGCATAGAAAGTTCTTAATTTCTTACCAGTTTTTCCTTGAGCAACGGCAATACAACCATTTCTGACCCATGCTCCTACAACGCAGGGTGCATTTCGACCTCCTTGTTCACAAGCTCGAATAGCTTCTTTTTCGGCAATAGCACGAGAGCTCATATTGAGTACTCCACCTGAAATACCAGTTTTAGGATTTACTGCCCATGCTCCATATTGAGAAGGAACTTTAATATTAATAATTTCTGTAGGCTGGTTCCTATGGTGTTGACGGGATGAGGTACAGTTCGGATTGTAGCCATATTGACATAAACTAGAGTCATTTTGCAATGCACCTCTAGTTGCATCATAAGTTGGATCCGCTGCACAAATATTAAGGCTTATTAGGCCTGATAATACAAAAAGTATTTTTTTCATCGTAGAGTCCAGTCTTGTATTTTTTGGTGTCTTATAATTTTACGTTAATCAGTATTCAAGTCTAATACTAGGTTGAAGTATTGTCTTTACCGGGGTATCCAGGTAGTTTTACTGTATCAGTGGTTGTGCTTCCTGATTTATTTCCACCAGGCAACCATGGATTGTGGTGGTTATTATTTATTTGTTGATTATTGGAATCTCCAGTTTTATTTTGTGAAGAATAGTTAGCTTGCATACTAGCACCACCATCCAAATGAGGTGGTACTTCTTGACGATTTCCGTTTCCATTGCCGATGACCGAGTAGGCACTGAAGCTTGCCATCATTCCGTTAAACCAAGAACCTGCCATAGGCGGTACGGTAATCAGCAGGGTGGAGAGCATCAGACCCAAGCCCAGCTGTTGGGTAACGGTTTCCATAATGCCGGTTGTGCCGCCTTCACCGATGACGGTTGCCACAAATTTTCCGGCTGCCGCGCCGCCGAATAAGTGGCCCACCAAGTCCATGGAAATCTCCGCCATGACGCCGAGCAAGACGCTGGAGAAGATAGTAGCTAATCCGAAGTATAGCCATTTTTGGAACAGCGGAGCGGTTCTTTTGAACAGGAGGCATAAAATAAAGATGGGCGCGAAACCGACAAACAGGGAAATCGCGATACGGTACATGATGAGCATGGTGCCTGCCACGACGGCAGGACCTGCCGTACCTACTCCGGCAAACCATTTGGCTTCGGAAAGCTTATCTTCCAGATGATCATCATCTGCGGTATCGATGGCAGAAAGGCTAGATAGGACAAGTTGAGTGGTTTTCAGGTTTAAGTCGATTTTACAGCCGGTAATATAGGAGGTCTGTTCGGTCAGACACTCGCTGCCGAAATCGTTATTGCCATGCATAACTTGACTGATGCCATTGGCAAGATTATCAGTCAATACACGGACGCTAAAGCTACTGCCTAAGGAGACCCCAAGTGCAATGGCAATAACAACATAGTTTTTACCAAGGTTAAAAATAAATCCTTTGAGGCCTTCCTGACTCCGACCTGTTACGATCAGATAGCCCTGAACCATAATCCATAATGTCAGCAATGCCAAAACCATTGTAAGGGCGAGGTTTAAGTTTTTAGATAAGACTACTTCGGTAAAGTAGCCGATTCGCGCATAAAGATAGTCGCGAATGCCGGTATAAAGGAGTAAATCCATCATAATGAGATGAGCTTTCGATTAATTTTTGTAAAACGATGAGATGATCGATTTGTTTGGGCCGTCTGAAACCGATCCGGTTCAGACGGCCTTATACTCAATTGGGTTTATAAATCGGTTTGGTTTTGCTTTCGATTTCTTTTCTATCATCAACTACGTCTTTTGCTTTTTTTCTAAAGCGATTCGTAGCTTCAGTCAGTTTACCGTATGTAACTCCTTTAGTGATGTTTTTGTTCAAACTGCTGCCGGTAAGCTGTTCTTTGGTCAGCATTTTGCGCATTGAGTTGTAGTATTCAATCTCTTTATCTAGGGTGTCAAGATTATTTTTGTACTGATAATATTTAGCCATTACGGCGTTTACTTGGATCTGTACGTTATTTTCGGCAGTCTCAGCCTTACCTGCCTGATTTGAGAAACTGAATCCAGGCATACCCGATATACCACCAAGAGCGTCTTTTTCTTTGGCCATTCTACCTTGAGAGGAGACTTTGCCGTTGATTCTTTTGAAATCACCTTTGATTTCTTCATCGATTGTAACTAACAAGTTGTACTTTTCTTCTTCCAGTTTAGTAATTTGTAGACAAAGTGTACCTGAAGCAGGGTTGTCACGTTGTATTGCTCTACATTTTTTTTTGCGTCGTTCAAACATACTCTTTACTTGAGTAGATTGTTTGACATTTGTATTTGCTCCACTAACATTGTCTAAGTATCCTCGAGACACACTGTCAAATCGAGCTTTCCAGTTCATCAATTGCTGTATCGCGTTGGTCATCGCTGCTCCATCAAATACCGGAATACCTGTTGCCGTTACGGATGTATTTCCCAGCATTCCTGCGCACACTAAAACTGCTGCCAGTTTTCTCATTGTGTTTTTCATTTGCTTACAATCTTTCTTAAATTAAATTATTTAAACGTATCCAAGTTTTTTTGTTTTTCAGTAAGGATCATCTGAAATACTTGCTGCTTTCAGACGACCTTTGAGTTTATTCGTCTATACGACTAATCCGCGTTGCGCATCACATTGGCGCTTGCTTTCTTACCAGAACCCTTACGTTCATCGTAGAAGGTCTGTAACCAATCCTCCGGTCTTACCGCATCAATGCCGACACCTAAACGTTCAGCTGTTTTCTTAATGATGCCGTCCATGATGTCGATGTTGTCGGTACTGGCGGAGATGACTGCCAATTCATCGTCAAATCCGCGCAGGTTGAGCTGGCATACTGCGGAAGCATGGCCCTGTTTGACCAAGAAGCAGCGGCTGCGCTCGTCCAGGCTTTTAATCACTTGGAACTCTGAGTCGGTCAGCTTCAGTCCATCAATGTAGTCTTTTTTATCTGCATTCGGATTTGGCAGCAGTATCATGGTAGCTGTCTGCTCAATCAGTGCGGCGGAAATATCGCTTTTGAGGGCGTCTTCCGGAGACTGGGTGGCAAAGATACCCATACCGTTTTGCTTACGGATGGTTTTTTGTTTGTTTTTGGCAAACTCTTTCAAGCCGCCTTCGCCATCAAGGATTTTCCAGAATTCATCCATGATGTAGATGAAGCGGCGACCATCGATAAGCTCTTCCATTCGATGGATAAGATAACCGATGACTGGATCGCGTACCTGTGGGTTTTCAATCACGTCGGTGTAGTCGAAGCCGATGATGTTGGCACCACTGAAGTCGATTTTGTCCTGAGGGTTATCAAAGACCCAGCCGAGACTGTTTCCTCTAGTCCATTTGCGGATATTGGCATAGAGGGAATCGTCGCCGGTATTGGGCAGCGATTTTTGGAAGTTGGAAATACTGCGCAGTGCCATTGGGGTATCAAGCATGGCTCGAACGGCGCGCAGGACATCGTCGTCTTCTGCTGCTGAATAGTGCGCCTTGCCACCTAACTGCTTCATAAGGCCACAGAGGAATTGGACATTTGCCTCTGTATTTTCGCATTGGAAGGGGTTAAAGCCGGTCGGCTGACCGCTTTCCAGCGCCATATAAGCACCGCCGCAAGCTCTGACGAAGATCTCGGCACCACGGTCTTTATCGAAGAAGAAGATAGTGGGTTTGGGATCGTATTTTTGTACCTGGCTGAGGAGGAAGTTGATAAGTGCTGTTTTACCGGTACCGGACTTACCGATAACCATGGTGTTGGCAATGGCTTTTTCACCTTCGGAATCTTCACCTTCAAGGGTTGCATGGAAGTTGAAGTAGTAGGGCTGACCATTGGTTGTTTGAAGAACGGTAACGCATTGCCCCCACGGGTTGCCCTCACGTTTGCCTGTGGCAAAGTTGTGGAGGGGGCAAAGACCCAAGAAATTTAACGATGAGAGGTTGGCAATGCGGGTGCGGTAGTTCCAGTTGCCCGGAAGTTGGGCATAATATGCGGAGCAGACGGCCAAGTCTTCTTTAGTCGTTACAAAACCGGCGTTGGAAAGCTCTGCTCGGGCAGCGGCAATGTTTTGGGAAAGCTGCTCTTGGCTGTCGGCGTAAATAGCAAGGCTGAAATGGTAGCCGCCAAGAACAAAATTGCCAGATGCGAGCTGGTCCATTGCATGGTCGAGTTCTGCAATTTGGGTAAATGATTTGTCGCCGGAAGAGATCATCATGCCACGAGTGCGCTCGAGGGTTTTCATAGCATCGTATCGGCTCATTGGGCTGAAGCTATGGGTGATGACGTATTCAACATCCAAATATTTGAGACCATTCAGTATCCCAGGGTAGGTGCCATCAGGATATTCTTTAAGGTTGAGTATGGCACCGTAGTGGTTTTTACCCTCGGGAGTACGGACGATATAGTCGCCGGTTTTGGAAGAAAAGAGATGTCGACTAAGGGGTAAGTAGTTGTAAACTGGGGCTGGTAGTACGGGAACTGGCTCGTTAACGCGGTTAAGGATGTAACCGAAAAGTTCGAGGGTTTCAGAGAATACAGTTCCGTTTTTACCTTCATACATACCAAGTCGGTATGGATGGTAGTCTTTGAGAACAGCCTCAAGGTTGGTTGCTAATTCGTTAAGTGTACCAATAGCTTGTTCCTGCTCGGCTTTGAGACGATCGATATTACCCGATTTATCAACGAATTTTTTGCCATCAACAACTGGGCGATAGATCATGGTCAAGTAAAGCTCGTTATTCATGAGCTTTTCTTGGGAGAGTCGAGAGAAATAACGATCAGAGAGGCTTTGGTTGAAAGACTCTTGAAATTCAGGACGTAAATCGATACTACGATGACGTCGAATGTCATGTACCCAAAAGGCGACATTTACGTAGTCGGGTGCACGCAGGGATTGGAGCAGACGGTTAAATGTATTGTGCTTGTGCTCAAGCTCCCATTCTTCACGACCTACGAAGGGAAGGCCAGATAGATGCCATGTTGTCAGGTAATCTCCACCAGTGGTTTTGACAATGGTTGGAGAGACATGAGTGGAGAGGGATACGAATTGACTGATTGATGCGTCAGGAGTAAACATTTTATTTGTTTTTTGTGTTGGAATTGTCCGACAGACAAAAGCATCTGTCGGACGTGTTGTTGTCATTGTTTGGGAGGATTGTTGCGGTACTCGTTAGGCGAGAAGCACCATGTGTCAGGAAACTCTTCTCGATTTCTGGCTTTAAGCCTGAATTTCAGGCGTAAGCCTAGAAAACGAAAAATCATGTCATCTCGCTTGGCCATCTGCCTCATAATCAGAATGATGAATGGGATGGTTAGCAAAAAAAACAAATTGAAGTACATTCCCATTAATAATCCTGAGCCAGCTCCTATAAAGAAAGGTATATAGGGGACGCCGAGAAAGGTTGCCGGACGTGTACATCCTCGAAAAACGATGTTTTTTTGCATAATGAATAATTATGCGAAGAATTGCAATACTTGCATCATTGCTGAAGTTGTAGCTGCAGAGCAGGAGTCCGCATTACCAACCAGCATTTTTGCGATTTGACCAGCCGCACCAATCAACACACCACCAATTAAAATAGGTGCGACGTCGGAAATGCGTTTGTGCGCAAAAGCAATTTGGTAACCGGCAAAAATAATGGCGATGGTTACAACAGCAACGGACATTAAATTCAATACGGTATGGATGTTTTTAATGAATTTACAGGCACCACCAGAAGCTGAAGTAAAATCATCAGCAGCCATACCTACAGTCGGTGCTAAAAATGCTGCAGCAACAAATGCTGCTGTAGCAACGTTTTCAGCGGTAAAGCGGGACTTTTTTTGAATCTGAGTGTTTTTCATTTGAAATTTCCTATGTTTATTACAGGTTGATGTGGAAAAAAACTATCTAAAAGACTGCTGCGCTATCTTTATAAGTATTGCTTTTCGCTTGTGCAGTACTATTATCTTGCAAGGAATGTTGGCTTTTAGAGACAGTGGCCGAGTATGATTGTGGATTAGCGGTAACTGTCAAATTTGGGCGGTTAGCTTGTTGTGCTGGTATTTGGCCCATAGGACGAGGGGTGTTCACAGTATTGCTGATGACTGGAATGGCATTTTGTGGGATTGCTCTCCCTTTCCCCATAGATGAAAAAATTTTTTGCACATATCCATGTTTATAACCGGTTACAAAGTTACCGGAATAATAACAGCTGAAAGATTTACCCCAGTCTTTTGCACGATTGTAGCATTCTCGCAATATATGCGAACCTGCCTTGACGTTTGGGCACACTTGGAATGCATGTTCGTAGGAATGCAACCCGTATTTTTTTAAATTGTATCGGTTAACTTGAGCTAATCCTAAGGAGAAGTTAAATCCTTTTTGTTCCAACATTTTAGCAGTAGCAACTGCTTCAGCCAAATTTTTAGGCTGTCTTTGTAAGCGTCCGCCTACAACACCTATAGCGTATGGGTTGCCTGAGGATTCAACTCTCACGACATGATGCATAATATCATGCGGGACAGCTAAGTCGGCGCAGGAAAAAAACATGATGTTGAGATGAAAATATGAATTTGTATTGACGTGAAATTTAGCACAGATTAAAATAATTAACAAGATTTTAACCAATAAAAATAACCAAACATGAATTGTCTTTTCTTCATTTTTAATTAAGATGCTTTGGTTGTAACTTAAGTTATTTTATAAGGTACTATGTATGTTTCTTTTAAGAACGCTGTTACTGTCTGCTAGTGTGGGCGCGCTAATGGCAGGTTGTGCAAATCAGTCTGCTCCAGATTTCCCAAGTTCATGGAAGCCATTAAATGAACTACCTGATCAGGTAACTGAGATTCCTCTTGTCAAACCTCATGTTTATCAAGTGACACGACTTGATACAACTGTAAAAGGTTTGTTGGAGCGTTGGGGAGAAGAGGCAAAGATGCCTGTTGTTTATGACTATACGCTTGATTTTACTTTGTATAAGAAAGTATCAACAATACGAAATACCGATCTTGATAATGCCTTAAGTGAATTATCTAAACTTTATGAAGATAAAGGGATGGTTTTCTATGTGCAAAATGGTGTCATTATGGCGCATAAGAGAATGGATGTTGCTGTGAAAAACAGTGGAAAGAAAAAACATGAGAGATCAGCAAAAGCTGATGTAAAAACTCAAGATTAAAATGGAAACATATGTTCAAATCAAGTAAAAATACTACTGATGGCAATATCCAAAAGGCTGTAAAAAGATCTTTGGATTTTGAAACGACCTTGGTTGATATCCGCAAAAAAAGTGAGAAAAGGGCATGGATTGTTGCCGGTATTTCTACCTTCTCTTCTTTGTGTCTGCTTGGCGGATTATTTTATATTTTGCCGCTGAAAGAAAAAGAACCTTATCTTGTTATGGCTGATGTCTATACGGGACAAGCTACTGTTGCTAAACTAGCCGGCGATTGGAATAATTTAGATATTACTAAAAATGAAGCAGTAAATAAGAGTAATATTTCCCACTTTATTATTGCTAGAGAATCTTTTGATAGTCAGATTATTTATGATAATGACTGGGCTACAGTTTATTCTATGTCGGTTGCAGGGGTATCTGACAGCTATCGCAATCTGATGAATAAAAGTAACCCGAATAGCCCATTTAATCTTTATGGGTCTGCTCAGTCAATTCGCGTTAAAATTTTGAGTATCGTCCTTAATAATAGTGGAAAGGCCGATGGTCGCGATGCTAGCGCAACAGTAAGATTCCAAAGATTTTTATTAAATAAGGGTACTGGCATATCAAGATTTATGGATAGCAATGTTGCTACTCTGACCTATACTTATAATAGCAATTTGAAGATGGATGAAAAGTATAGGTTAAAAAATCCCCTGGGATTCCAGGTATTGTCTTATCGTGTTGATCCTGATGCTAGTGAATCACCTGTTCAAGATTTATCTTCAGATTATCTTTCAGCAGGAACATCATCTGAAAGCCAAGCTCAGCAACAAGTACAAAGTGTACCTCAGCCCCAGTTAGAAGCTCCTACATCTGTAGATAATGATGTTCCTAATGCTTCTCCTATATCTGTTGAAAGTGGAAATCAATAATGTTAAGAAAAATGTTTTTAGTAACAGCAGCATCGTGTTTGTTGCAAGGAAGCGTCTATGCTGCAGCTATTCAAGAGTATACGTTTCAAGAAAATACAACTTATCCCGTTCATACGGCACAAGGCGTAGTCACACAAATTGAACTTGACTCTCGTGAAAAGGTTAAAGATTTTGGTGCGGGCCTAAGTGGTGGATGGGATTTGGTACGTAGAGAAAATGTGTTTTATCTGCGTCCAAAGGCTGATGCAGTTGATACTAATCTTATTGTTCGTACTCAGGCTCACCAATATATTTTTGAGCTTAAGGTTATGAAAAATGTTGTTGGTAATTTAACAGAAGCTTCAGACAAAGGGGTGAATTATCAAGTTAAATTCAGATATCCCGATTCTACGGATTTCAGTCTTCGTGCTAGTACTTTGGCTGGTTATAGCCTGAAATATGATTCTTCTAAAATCTATAATACTAATTATGATGTGGCTGCAAATGAAAAATCTCGTTGGCTAGTTCCTTTAAAAGTCTATGATGATGGCAGATTTACCTATGTCCACTTGAATAAGGGCAAGTTCACAGGTGATTTTCCTGCTGTTTATGGCAGAAAATCAGAGAAAGGAGCTGAGTTTGTCTTAAACAGTAATGTTGAAGGTAATGTAGTTATTGTCCATGGGACTTATCCATTCTTAGTTTTGAGACATGGAAATGATGTAGTTGGATTAAAAAGGAATTAAGAATGTCTGATAAGCTAAATAATGAACATCAAAAAGATAGTGAATCATCACAAAATTTATATTCAAGCCAATACGAACAAGAACAATTGGCGGGACTTGAGGAGAATGCTCCTCAACTAAATGCTCCTGTTGATCGCACAGTCAACAAAAAAGCTATTGCGTTTATTGTAGCTGCAGGTTTTGGGTTAGCTGGGCTAGGGGCATTTGCCTATCATCAATTTAGTGGTTCTGATGAAGCTCCCCCTCCAGAACGTCCTCAGGTAGTTACTGTACCAGATTTACCTGCTCCGGAGCCTCAAGTTACTGAGATACCTCCAGTTGACTTAGTGGAAGAGCAGAAGCCTGATCCAGAGAGTTCTAAAACTACCGAATCTGTTAAGCCACCAATAGAAATATCATCTCCACCGATAGTAGAGACCCCTCCGCCTATAATTCCTAATATTCCCGTGCAGCCTGTGGATATGTCTGCCAACACGGATTCTAAATTTGTTGAAGATGGGGAGGCTGCTCAGAAAGAGTCGGGAGCAAGCATAGCTCAAGCTAATGCTGTTCGTTATATGCATAACAGGGATAAATTACTTTTACAGGGTACTTATTTACGCTGCGTATTAGAAACTAAAATTGTTTCTGAAGTAAAAGGATTTACATCTTGTATTATCACTGAGCCTGTATATTCTGCCAGTGGAAAATATCTCTTGTTACCGAAAGGTTCGAAAGTAATGGGACAATATGGTTCCAGTAATCCTACTGGTCCGCGAATGGAGGTTATTTGGAATCGAATCATAACACCAGAAGGCGTTGATGTAACACTGGAATCTCCTGGAGTAGATAATCTTGGTGCAGCTGGCCATGTTGGTAAATTTAAGTCTCATTGGGGATCACGTTTGGCATCAGCTTTATTGATTAGTATGATTTCTGATGCTTTTAAATATGCTGCTACTGAATATGGCCCACAAGGACAAACGGTTACAACCAACACATCAACTACCACGAATCCTTACCAGAGTGATACAGCCAATACATTGAAGCAACAGGCTATCAATCAACTTGAGCGAAATAATGCTCGTCCCAATACAGTAACGATCAATCAAGGGACCTTGATTAATATTTATACTGCCCAGGACATTGATTTCAGTTCGGTTATGCAGTAATTTTAAGGGCCGTCTGTTTTTTCAGACGGCCTAATTATTATGCGTTTATCATAAAGAATAATTGCTGATGAAGCCTCTTGTCCTACTATTATCTATAGTTCTATTACCAACTGTAGTCCTAAGAGTTTGTATAGAGCGGTGTGCATGAGTATTATCAAAATAGCAAAAAATATTTAGTTCAAACATACAGTGAAACTGCCAAGGATAGTACTAAAAGAGAGTGATAAATTTCATAATACACATTAGTAGAACTAACTGAGCTTTCCATTATTACCTTAGGCTGTCTGAAAACTAATATCTTCACTAGAAATCTAAAACAATCTATTCCTTTGACTTACAGGTATTGAAATGACTCTAAAAAACAAATCTATTATTACGGTAGTTTTACTATTAATTTCTTTCATATTAGGCTGTTACCTTTCAGGCTTTATCCTGCTGCAATGGTTAGGCTTAGATAAAACGCCCTTACTACTTACAACATGGTTCAAATACTATAATACGTTGGATATTCCTCAGGTTGCTAAATATTCACTGCAAATTAAAACATCAGGAATTGTTGGATTTGGTTTTACTTTTCTGATTGCCCTGCTTGGTTTAATTCCTATTTGGCGCACTGCCTCCCAAAGTCTTCATGGGGAAGCACGATTTGCAGGGATGGCTGATTTGACAAAAGCAGGATTTTTCAAACAAACAGATACTTCAATTGTCGTCGGTAAATACAACGGCAAATTGTTACATTACAATGGCCAGCAATTCGCATTGTTGGCAGCGCCGACACGTTCAGGTAAAGGTGTCGGTATCGTTATTCCGAACCTGTTAAGTTATAAAGGATCGGTAGTTGTTTTGGACATCAAACAGGAGAACTTCAATTTAACTAGCGGCTACCGCAAAGAAGTATTAGGTCAGGAAGTCTATTTGTTCAACCCGTTTGCCGAAGATGGAAGGACACACCGTTGGAATCCGTTTACCTACGTTTCTTCTGATCCTGACCAGCGAGTATCGGATTTAATGTCGATAGCTGCAATGCTATATCCTGATGGAGATAGCCGTGATAAGTTCTGGGTAGCGCAGGCAAGAAATGCGTTTTTGGCGTTTTCACTTTATTGTTTTGATGAGCATGAAGCAATGGCTGACTTTTCTGTGGAGGGCAAAGAAAATGAGCCAGCTTGTACATTAGGGAAAATATATCGCCTTTCATCAGGTAATGGAACAGAGCTCAAGGAGTATTTTACATCTTTATCACAACAACCATATCTCAGCGAGGCTACAAAAACTGCTTTTTCCGGTTTAATCTCTCAGGAAAAAGAAACCTTTGGTTCTATCATGGGTACGTTTAAAGAACCTCTCAACCCATGGATTAATCCCGTCATTGATGCCGCCACTTCCGCTGATGATTTTCTGTTGACTGACGTACGTAAAAAGAAAATGACTGTTTATATCGGCATTCTTCCTAACAAACTTGCTGAATCAAGAGTCATTGTTAACCTCTTTTTCTCTCAACTTATCAACCAAAATACGAAAGAGCTACCTCAGGATAATCCAGATTTAAAACACCAATGTATGTTGTTAATGGACGAATTCACAAGTATCGGTAAAGTTGAAATTATTGCTCATTCTGTCAGCTATATGGCAGGTTACAACATTCGCCTATTTCCGATTATACAATCAGTTGCCCAGCTGGATGCTGTTTATGGCAAAGAATATGCACGTACTATTATCACTAACCATGCTTTGCAAATCATCTATACACCTAGAGAACAGCAGGATGCAAATGAATACTCTGAAATGTTGGGCTATACTACAGTGAAAAGAAAAAATATCAGCCGTGGTCGTGAACGTAGTGTCTCGGAAAGCGAAGAGCGCCGCGCACTGATGTTGCCGCAAGAGTTAAAGGCAATGAGCCAAGATAAGGAAATTATCCTTTACGAAGGTATGTCACATCCGGCGCAAGTGGGGAAAATCCGTTATTACCAAGATGGGACATTTACTAAACGATTGATGGGGTCAGTAAAGGTCGCCTCGTTAAAAGGAAAACGGTAATAGTAATGAAAGTTCGAGGCCGTCTGAAAATGAAATTTGCAAAATGACTAAAAAGGAATTTATATGAAGCTATTGGCAATTACAGCCATATTAACTGTATGCTTGATGACTTCCTGTACTCCGCAGATTAGTAATAAAAATATTAAGGATTCTTCCAAGATGCAGAATATAGAAAAAGAAATAACTATGGAACAAGTGCGCAATCGTTGCCGAAGTATGTTGCACAAAGTGGAAAATCGGGATGATCTAATCAAGCAGATGTATGATACGGCTTTTAAAGATGACTGCCTGTATGCAATGTATGCGCTAGAATTAGAAGATATTTGGCAAATTCCAGTTGTTGAAGGACATGTTAATAATCATTTCGAAAATTTTACTTCCCCTATTGGATTATATGTGGCAGTACGTCATACCTCATATAAAACCAGTTTCATTATTTTACCGACCAAACAATATTTCAAAGAAAAAATAAGTATTTTTCCTGAAAACAGATTTCCTGATTTTTTACCAAAGCCTAAGGAGAAAGAAATGCCTCCTGAGTATGGAGATTATTATCCACGACGTGGAACTGACCCGATTAAAGAGCTGGTTGATTACTACTGGCGTGAAAATGGTCGTGAAATAATTGCAGCAAACAACGGTTCTGGAGCAATTACAGCATTTACTTTTTATAGTAATACAGAAATGAGTCCAATGGGTTATTGATACAGAGACTAATATATAATGACTAAATTAAACGAAAAAGCAGAAACTCAATTAAGAATATTAGGTTTTCATAATAAACGGTTCAATTCCACTATGTCAGAATTGGACAGGATAAAGGCAGATTATGAGCTGGTTAGACAAATTAATCAGTTTAGCAGTAACGGACAAGGTTTTTTCGAAGCTAAAGATAGCAAGAGTAATGCATACTATAACTCTAAAGATAGAAATATCTATTTTCTACCAGGTTCAAAGTATACTACTGCCACAGCAGTAGCCCATGAAATAGGACATGCATTGGGTAAATATCAGGCTAAATCAGCGAGTTATTATAATACTGCTAAAGCTTATGCTCAAGCACGAGGCTATGGAGAAGCAGAGGCAATCTTTAATGAAGCACGTATGATTGCTTATGAAGAGCGAAATAATGGAAGTGCCTATAGTACTAAAATTAGCGGTGATCTTTATCCTTATATCAAGGGTAAATCTTTTGAGCAAGTTAAGGATTTGATTGCTCGCCAAAATATGTATGGTATGCGTCCAAATTCAGAAGAAAATGAATCGATTAAATTGAGTTATTATGAAAAGGATATTTATTACTTTCTGAATACCCGTACCAATTTTGCCAAAGACTTTTCTGAGGCATTCTTAAGGCCGGAAGATAAACAAGTATTTGTTAAACATATGGCAAATTATGACACTTTTGGAAATAAGGGTAACAATAAAGTCGTTGCTGATGGATCATATAGCCGTGATAGTTTATTAATAGGCAGATCTAAGACTTTCTTAAAAAGTGGTGCATATATGTATGGAGATGCCGGTGATGATATTCTAAAAGGTACTAATCAAAATGACATTTTATTAGGCGGTAGTGGTAATGATGCATTAATTGGTGGTAATGGTAATGATGTTTTAGCCGGTAATTCCGGAAGAGATAAATTATTTGGTGGTAAAGGACATGACAAATATCGTGCTGATAATTTAGATATTATCCGAGATTCAGACGGCAAGGGTGAAGTGTCATTAAATGGCCATATATTACAGGGTGGTGTACGTGATTTATCTCAACCAAACCGTTTCGTTTACCGTAGTGCTAGAATGGTATATGAATGGGATAGAAATACAGGGACATTAGATGTAAATGGTCTTAAAATTGAAAATTTCAAAAATGGTGATTTAGGAATTCATTTAAAAGAACAAAAAACAGGCCAAAAAACAGGCCAATATAATGATGTTGTTAGAGTACATTCTGCTACGGGAATAGATGGTATTAAGATTTTGCGTCAACCTCGGAATACCAACATGGCTCATACTCCAGCTCCTAGCAATGGGGATGATATGTACACTAATCAGCCTTTGAATTTGGAAGCAATCCCACAAAATGCCCAAAATATCTATCAGCAGAGTAAAAAAATTTTTACTGAATTCTGTAATAAAAAAGATATTATCTACGATGAAAGAAGCCTAGATAATATTGCTATGGCGCTGGCTGCTGAAGGGTACGCAAACAAAATGAGAGGTGCATCTCTTATTAATATCAAAGAAAATGGACATATTCTTATTGGTGATAAGGCTCCTGAATTAAGAACTGCTTCTGTGGATATGCAGAAAGCTGCGGTTACTCCGATAGAGGAGAGTATTATCAAAGTACAAGCAACAACTCAGCAATTTGAATTAGAAACACAACAAAAGCAGTTAACACAAGCCAGAGGGCTGAGTATTTCTTAGGCTAAAATGAAAAATACAGCTAAGGTTCAAATATTATTGTAATTAAATTTTTGAATAAACTTATTTTAAATATGGATGAATTAAACTCAACAATTTCAGCAGATTTCTTAGATTATCAATATGAAGTATTGGGAATTACCTCTTTCTTAAAAGATCCTGATGTGACTGAGATTTGTATTAATAGACCAGGAGAGGTATTTTTAGAAACCTCTCAGGGTTGGAAAAAGGTAGAAGTAAATACGCTAAACTTTGATAGGGCACGTCAGTTCTGTACTGCTGTTGTTAATGAAAGTAATACTGGTCAACGAATTACAGAGGCAGAGCCGATGGTATCGTTGACATTCCCAACAGGACAACGTGCCCAATTTGTGATTCCTCCTGCCTGTGATGCAGGAAAAGCTTCAATTACGATCCGTTTGCCATCAAAACACACAAAGAGCTTAAGTCAGTATAGTAAAGATGGTTTCTTTAGTCAGATTATTGAGTTAAATGGAGAATTATCTCCTCAAGATAAGGAATTAGTAGAACTGAAGAACAATCGGAACTACGAAGAATTTTTTAAAAAAGCCGTTGAATATAAAAAGAATATAGTCGTTTCAGGTGCAACTGGTAGCGGTAAGACTACTTTCATGAAAGCATTGGTTAATCACATTCCTTTAAGTGAGCGACTAATCAGCATTGAGGATGCTAGGGAGCTATTTATTCCTCATGAAAATGTAGTTCATTTACTTTACTCAAAAGGTGGACAAGGTAGTTCAAATATTACGGCAAAAAGTTGTATGGAATCCTGTCTGCGTATGAAGCCAGATAGAATTATTCTAGCAGAGCTACGTGGTGACGAATCATTTTATTTTATTCGAAATTGTGCATCTGGACACCCGGGATCTATTACAAGTTGCCATGCTGGTAGCACGGAACAAACATGGGATCAATTAGCATTAATGGTAAAAGCTTCACCAGAAGGAAGTGGTCTGGAGTTTGAAGTTATTAAAAACCTGCTTAGACAGACCATTGATATTGTTGTGCACATTAAAGCTCATGCTGGACAACGTTATATTACGGGTATTGATTTTAATCCTATCAAAACTTGATATTGAACATGATGCAATTGAAGCAATATATCATTTGGATGATACAGAATGTGTGAAACATAAAAAGCAACCGTAGGTTTATGTTGTTAAGGTTGTGGCTTAAAGGCCGTCTGAAAATCTTTCAGACGGCCTTAATGCTTTACTACTTAAAACCATCAGGTTCATTTAGCGGAATTCAAACAGCTCTTGATGCAATGAGAGTGTCTTAAGACTTCCTGCAATTATGACTACCACAAAGCCATAGGCTGCGAGTTTTACTATTCTGAACGCCTTGTGCAATATGATCAGTGGACAATCTTTGAGTTTCAGAAGGAATATAGTAGAACGTAACATTCGCTTGTTGAGCTAAATCTTTCCATTGGTCGATTATTTCTGCAGATAAATTTCTATCGGCATGGAACCAGTCAATCGTTTGAAAGGCGTAAAACCAATACTGTTACTCACCCAAATTTGTTCATTTTTATCTGAAAAATTGAAGCGGCCATATGCACCATCAATTTGAATGGTATCGCTGATGTTCAAACGTTGAGGCAGACGATGGGTGTAGTCTCCCAAGTCTTTGATAATAAGATTGATTTGTTGATTTTCAGGATTCCAGTTGGAAGCGATGGTAAATGGGTGGCTTTCTCCATGTGCAGGTAAAAAGAGGAATTGACCGGCTGGTGCCTTGCCATTTTTGCGCATTCAGGGTAAGTGAAAGAAGGGAGCCGTTTTGGTTCATGGCAGTTACTGTTGCCGTTTGCGGTTTACCAATGCGTTTAAAGAGGGCGGGGAGCGAACAAATACTACCGAAGAATAGGGCGGTAGCCAGCAACCAGCCAAGTGGCTGAGCCCAGTAAGTAAAGTTTGCCAATACAATGGTGTGCCATACAAGTGCAAGATAGACTGGGACAATTAAGATGTGACGTTTGGCAAACCAACGGTAGGGAATAAGTTGGATCAGTGCGATAACCAATAAGACGACTGCAACGTAAAAAGCAATCTCACCCACTTCTTCAGCAAAATGACGCTGGGTAACCAACCAATCTTTTAAAGTCAAGACTTCCTGCATCGGCGGGCGCGGCGGCTTTTTGCCGTCAAACAGTCCGAGTTTTACCAGCCATTTGGGAAATTGCTTACTGGTCCAATGCAGGATACTGCCTGAAAGGGCAATTATGCCCAACCATTTATGCAGGCGGTACATTTTATCCAATCCGCCAAATAGTCCTTCCAACATTTTGGGATGTACTGCAAGAATCATACAAGCACTCATGGCCAGTATGCTGATGCTACTGGTGAACTGTAATAATAGGTTGCGTATGGGAAATACACCCACTTGTCTGGAAATGGCGCGGCAAACAGCCATAAAGCGAATATGCCGCCGAAAAAGACGGCTAAGGTCAGTTTGAGATTTCTCATTTTGGTTGTTCCTTATGGATGGGAATATGAAGCGCGTTTGCGGGGATTGTATGTGGGGAAAATTAGATGGAAATTATTGGTGTGGGTAAGGGTGGGAAGGGTTTACCTGTTGAGGCCGTCTGAAAAGTACAGGCTGCTTTTTGGGTTTCCAGATGACCTCCAAAGCAGCCTGCACCCAGGTATCTTGGATTGACTAACGAGAGCTATCTGCCAAATACTTTCCGCCAGGCATTCGGATTGATTTTAAACTTGGCTTTAAACTGCAAACGTAGGTTTGCCGCGCTGCCGAAGCCGCTTTGTTCGGCGATGCGTTCTATCGGCAAATCCGTATTTTCCAATAAATCCTGCACCTGCCATAGCCTCTCTGTTGTGAGCCACTCACCGAAATTCATGCCTGTGGCTTGAGAAAAATGGCGGATAAAGGTTCGGCGGGAAACAGCTAATTTTTTTGCCAAATCGTCCAAGCGGTATGGGGTCGCAAGGTTTTGGCGCAGTTCGTCCAATAAGTGATTGATTTTGTCATCGGCAGTACGACGTTCGACAGGTCGGTGGATAAACTGTGCCTGCCCGCCTTCGCGGTGTAGTGCCGCAACCAAGGTACGGGCAAGGTCGTTGGCAACGGTTGCACCGTGGATTTTGCGGATGAGGTACAGGCAACAATCCAGCCCGCCCGCCGCACCTGCCGATGTTAAAAAGTTGCCGTCTTCCGCATAAAGGCGGTTGGTATCCAGATGAATTTTAGGGAAACGGCGGACAAAGTCGTCTTCGGCAAGCCAGTGGGT
>QWCZ01000563.1_pt1 | contig 23609 bp, 24 predicted proteins | sample 1972651 | NCBI WGS metagenome assembly QWCZ01 (sample SAMN09866695, study PRJNA288562) | Human oral metagenome isolate pre1_saliva, whole genome shotgun sequencing... | isolation source: mouth | host: Homo sapiens | place: USA: California
GCAATAGCACGCGCCACACCTGCATTGTCTCCTGTCAGCATGACTGTTTTAAGGCCTCGTTTTTTCAACTGACTGATGGCTAGCTTAGCATTTTCCTTAGGGATATCTTGCAGAGCAAGCAAGCCTTTGATTTCATTGTCTACAGCCAAGAACACAACTGTCTTAGCTTCTTTTTCCAGTTCTTCTAGTTTTTCTTGATAAATGCTAGAAATATCCATGCCATCCAGCATTTTAGCATTTCCAAGCAGAACTTGTTTTCCATTGATTTGCCCTGAGACACCTTTTCCGTGCAAAGCTTGGAAATTTTCAACAGTTTGTAACTCAAGTCCAACTTCACTCGCTCGTTTCACAACGGCTTCAGCCAGTGGGTGTTGAGAAGCTTCTTCCAAGGAGGCTGCCAATCCAAGCACTTCTACTTCGTCGCCGATGATATCTGTTACCACAGGTTTCCCTTCCGTCAAAGTTCCAGTCTTATCAAAGACAAGAGTTTGGACTTTCTGGATTTCCTGTAGAACCATTCCATTTTTGAGGAGAACTCCCATCTTGGCACTGCGTCCTGTCCCTACCATAAGGGCTGTCGGTGTTGCGAGTCCCAAGGCACAAGGACAGGCAATGATTAGGATTGCGGAAATTACTTGAAACATTATTTCGTAATCTATTCTGGACCAATATATTCCCGCCAATAAAGTGATACATAATATGCTGATGGTGAAATATCTGCTGATTTTATTCGTGATGGTATCAATTCCTGTTTCGTGTTTTTTAAAGGCTTCCTTATTCCAGAGTTGGGTTAAGTAACTTTGATTAACATTTTTGATGACCTCCAATTCCAGCACCGATCCGATTTGCTTGCCTCCTGCAAATATTTTGTCTCCTGCTTTTTTTGGAATAGTGGCACTCTCCCCCGTGATGAAGGAATTATCAATATTTCCTTCCCCACTAATGAGAATAGAATCCAGTTCGTTGTTGAAATATTTTCCCCGAAAGCATAAAAAACAATAAACCGCAGAGTGTATCAAAATATCCTGCTCCATATCCTGATAAAATTTCATAAACACTTCTTCCGTAGAGCATTCCGATACCAAGTGCCATTGGAACATTCATATCTATTCGGCGATTCTTTATACTAAACCATCCTGCTTTGAAATAATCTCCGGCACAATAAAATATTACAGGAGTGGCCAAAAGGAACATAATCCAGCGGAATAAATATTTGTATTGCTCCATCCAGATATCAGAAGTACCTAAAACACTTTGTGCATATTCTGGAAAACTGAAAAACATACCGTTTCCAAAAGCAAAACCTGCAATTGCAAATTTGATAATCAGTGATTTATCCGTTTTTTCGTCTTTTTTTTCAGAAGTTTCAAGGCTGATTACGGGTTTATATCCCAAATGAGTGATAAATTTTGCTAAATCACTAATTTTTAATAAATTATGATTAAATGAGATTTGGACGGATTTCTTCGTAAAATTAACTTGAGAATAATAGATATGAGGATTCAAGGTATGCAAACTTTCTAACAGCCAAATACAAGATGAGCAATGTATCACAGGGATTTTGAAGGTAACTAAAGTGGTATTTCCCTCTGAGAAATCAACTATTTTTTCAAATATTTCTGGAGTGTCTAGATAATCAAATTGTGTTGTGTCTCTATCAGGACGTATACCAGACTGCTTATTTAGGGAGTAGAAATTGGATAGATTATTCATATTCAGTATTTCATACACCGATTTGCAACCATTACAGCAGAATGTTTTGTTGTCAAATATAATCTCCTCTTTATCAATATCTTGTCCGCAATGGAAGCAGTTTTTTTCTTTGCCCATATCTCTGAATTCTTTTACAAAGATAATGAAAACTCATATTAAATAAAATGAGATGATACCTAAGGTTATACTTACGATAGAGAGATGGCGATATTTGCAATCTTTTTTGTATTTTTGCCTTATTTAAAATATAAAACGAATGGAATTAGCATTAAAAATATTTCAATTTATATTGAGTATTTCAATTTTAGTGGTGTTACATGAAATGGGACATTTTCTCCCTGCAAAATGGTTCAAGACAAGAGCAGAAAAATTCTTCTTATTTTTTGATCCGTATTTTTCTATTTTTTCAATGAAAAAAATAAATGGAAAATGGAAATATAAGTTCTTTTCTAAAAATCTTCCAGATACAGAGGTTATTGTGAGGATGGATGGTAAGAAAAAGGAAGTACCTATAGATACCGACAAACTTCCTGATGGAGATTGGCGAAAATATCCAGATAATACGAAATACGGAATAGGGTGGTTGCCATTTGGTGGTTATGTGAAAATTGCAGGTATGGTTGATGAAAGTATGGATGTGGAGAGATTGAAAAAACCTGCAGAAAATTGGGAGTTTCGGGCTAAACCTGCTTGGCAAAGACTTATTGTGATGGCAGGAGGTGTCACCGTAAATTTCTTTTTGGCGTGGATTATATATTCTTCCATTATGTATTTTAAAGGAGAAACAATATTTGATGCTACAAAAATTAAAAATGAAATAAAATATTCTGAATCAGCAAAAAAAATTGGCTTTGAAGATGGCGACAAAATCTTAAAAGTAGATGGTAAAGTTCAAAATGATTTCAAAAAATTGAGTATTGATATACTTTTAAGTGATAGCGTTACCGTTTTCAGAAATGGCAAAGAAGTTACCTTTCATACCAAAGATGATGGCAAAGCTGAGGTTCTTAGTAATAAGACACAAGCATTCTTCCTCTCTCCGAGAATGACGGCAAGGGTTGATACTATTCTTACAAAATCAGCAATAGATGCGGGGTTGAAACAAGGCGATATTATCAAAAAAGTGGATAATAAACCGATTAAATTTTATGATGAGATTACAACTATTTTAGATTCTAATAGCAAAAAAACTGTAGTGCTGGAAGTGGATAGAAATGGAAAAACTCAAACTTTGGATATTCCACTGACAGATGGGCGTATTGGGATAGCGACCTATAAAGAGCAGGAACAATATATTAGTAATAAGCAATATAGTTTGTTAGAGTCTATTCCTGAGGGATTTGTCAAGTCCATAGAAAGTCTTACTTATCAAATAAAATCGTTCAAATTGGTGTTTAGTTCCAAAGTGCAGGGTTATAAGAATGTTTCTGGGCCACTCGGAATCATCAAACAGATGCCTGTTGCATCAGATGGAAGCAGTTATTCCATAGATTGGGTTGCTTTTTGGGGCTTTACAGCGATGTTCTCTGTTTGGTTGGCATTTTTAAATCTACTACCAATACCAGGATTAGATGGTGGACATATTATTTTTACCCTTTGGGAAATGATAACGAGAAGACCTGTTCCTCAAAAAGTTTTAGAAAATGCCCAAATGATAGGTGTGATTTTCTTAATGGGATTAATGTTGTTAATCTTTGGAAATGATATAGTTAAGTTAATCTTAGGAAAATTATAAGAAAAAAAATAAAAAAAAGTTGTCGAAAAATTTGGAGGTTAAAAAAAAAGTTGTATCTTTGCATCGTCAAAATGAGATAGCGAAAGTTAATCAAGTAGACAGCAAGCCTTTTTAGCTCAGTCGGTTAGAGCATCTGACTGTTAATCAGAGGGTCGCTGGTTCGAGCCCAGCAAAAGGCGCAAGACTTCAACAGAAATGTTGGAGTCTTTTTTTTTGTTGTATATTAAGTTGATAAAAAATAAAATTATTTTACATTCACTAATTCTGTAATTTCTACTTCTAAAGCTTCTGCTAATCTAAAAAGGGTAAATAGTGTAGGATTGGTTCTCCCAGATTCTATCCTTGAAATATTAGTAGGGTCTATTTCACCTTGCATTTTGCCAACAAGTTCCACTTGAGAAATTCCTTTAGATTCTCTCAAGCATTTGATTCTTTTACCTACTAATTTTAGAATGTGAGATTTTTCCAACTTGACTTATTTGACAAGTCAAAAATCTTAATTATCTTTGTCGGATTAAATGTCTAGTTTATAATTAAATAAAAAATATCTTATGGCTTATTTAACCCCCTATTCTTTCTATCAGTTATGTAGAGAATATGAAGTTGAAATGGATTCAAAAAACTTTTATTCTCTTTTTTTAAAGTATATTATTAATGATTATAATATTTATAAACTGTTCAATAAATTTAATCTTCATGATTTAATTCAGAAAGTAATGTTGTCATCAAATGATTTTCCTAATATTAAAATAAAAAAGAGAGAATATAGAAATGTAGAAGAAAGAAAGGATAATTTAAGATATGTTTTTGAAATAAAAGGTAAGGTAAAATACCATCTTTATCAGGATTGTGAATTCTTACATAAAGGTTTTAGGAATTTTAATACTCCTGATGAGTTCTTTGAATTAGAAAATAAAGATGAGGCAATATCTGAACTGAGAAAATGGTTTATAAAAAATGATTTTACTATGGAAAGATTTGAAAAAGGAAAATTTCGTATAAGAACAGTAGTAATGCGGTATAATGCTTATTTTCCTAAAAAATATAAAGGGCTAAAAAAACTTAATGAAGATTATAAATTATTAGAAATAATAGAAGCTAAATCCCCAAAGGAAATAGGTAATGTAGAGAGTATATTAAAGAAATTAGCTGAATATTCAGAAGAAAGAAAGAGCTTGTGCAATATGATAATTTTAGATAAATTCTTATGTAAGCATGATTATTTATGGGATAAAGGAGATGAAGAAATAAAAGAAAAAATAAAGTCTTTTAATATAGATGATAAAGTTTTTTTAAAACATTATACCACTAAATTTATTAGGGGTTTTTGGAAAAAACATTATGAAATTAAAACAGAAGTATTGAAATTATTAAATAAACTTATCGAATACAAATATGATTTTAGAGATAAAAATTTTGAAGATAATTTTCTAGAGCAATATAATTTAGAATGTTGCTATTATTGTAATAACAGAAGAGTAGTGGAAATAGTATTAGGGTTATAGATAAATAAATATATATTCTTTAATATTATGATTAAAAAACAGAAAGTATTTTTCCTTCTGTTTTTTATTTTTTGATTCATTTTATTTTATTTTCGTTTTGTTTTTCAATTTCTTCTTGTCGTTTTTTCTCTGCTTGGTCAAATAGTTCCGTGTCTGATTGATATAGAATTTCTTCATGCTCTGGAGAGTCTAAGAAAATGTCTTGCCATTTCCGTGGGCGGTCTTTGGTATTCCAATTAAAATTAGGGAATTTACGCTTATCAGGAGCAATTTTGCTCATAGGATAAATATTATTATTTGCATCAATATTGCATAATATGACATAGACCTGCTTCTCCTCAAAGAGAGTTTCTATTTCACCACAAATGGAGAGAGCGATGTCCAATCTGTCCGTTGTTTTAGTCTTATTATCTTCACTTTCTGCATAAGTGATGGACTAGGAGTTTTCAGTTACTTTGATAGTTTCCTGAAAATAGATTTCAATCTTGTAAAGACTTTATCAAAGCTCTAAATGGAGACATGATAATCAGTCTACTACCAGAGAAAGATGAAAAAATCAACACTCCTAAAAAGCAAGTTAAAATAGGAAAAGGCTTTTCTTCTATTGCAGGAATGCAAGAACTAAAAGACACCTTAAAACTTGATGTAATTGATGCTCTTAATGATAAAGAACGCTATAAAGAATATGGACTTAGCATACCTAATGGTATCTTACTCTATGGACCTCCTGGCTGTGGAAAAACATTTTTTGCAGAAAAATTTGCAGAAGAAATAGGATTTAATTTTTATCAGATAAAACCTTCTGACATTCAAAGTAAATGGGTAAATGCTTCACAAGAGAATATCAAAAAATTATTTGATGAAGCTAGAGAAAATGCACCAAGTATTATTTTCATTGATGAACTAGATGCCCTAGTCCCTAATAGGGAAAACAACAGTGTAAATCATATGAATACAAGTGCTGTAAATGAGTTTCTTGCACAAATGAATAATTGTGGAGCTGATGATATTTTTATTATTGGAGCAACTAATAGATCTACTTCTATAGACCCTGCAATTATGCGTTCAGGTAGATTAGATAAACATATTATAGGATTTAGATAACATTATTTTATTTGCTATACAATCTGCCCCCCCACAAAGGCAGATTTTTTTTATAAATTTTGTAAAAATTTTTGGGTAAAAATGCATCTGTAATATTCCCTATATCCAACCTCCACTTATTCTTGAAGAGGGAAATTCCCCCTATCTCTTTTAGAGGATTTCCTAACACAGGGGAAATGATTACACTAGAACATAGGTATATTTACCTCCCAGAAGATGTAGAACTGGAGGAAGAACAATTAGCCATTGAGCTAGAAGAAGCCTTTGTGTAAATTGATTTTAAAGGCAAAGAAAAATTACAATAGTATATTTTTATATTTTATGGATATTTTAAGATGGTTTAAATACAAAAATCTTTTGCATATTCAACCAAAATCAATTACATTTGCAAATATTTTTTAGAATTATGGCTACGCATAACAAACAAACAGAAGGAAAGGAAACGGTAGAGTTTTTTCAGGATTTAGATAAAGATGCTCTAAAAACGGAGAAATTTGTAGAGAAGAACGCAAAAATAATCATTGTATTCTTTGTTGTGGCTCTTTTGGGCGTTTTGGGATATTTTGGTTATGAGCAGTTTATTATAAAACCTAAGAATGAAGAGGCCTTGAAGAGTTTTCTTGCTGCAGAGAAAAAACTTAACCAAGGTCAGGAAGAAGATGCTCTTGGAGGAAAATCACCTGTAAATCTTGGATTTGTGGGTACTTATAAAGAATTTTCGAGTACAGCAGTAGGTAAATTGTCTGCTTATAATGCTGGGCTACTAAAATTCAAACAAGGGAAATATAAAGAAGCTTACGATTTATTGGATGGCTTCTCTTCTGAGAATGATATTCTGATGGCTTTGAAATATGGAGCGATGGCAGATTGCCAAGCAAACCAAAATAAAGCTAATGAAGCTTTAGAGTTATTAGATAAGGCTTCTACAATTTCAAAAGATGCTTATACATCGTATTATTTTACGAAAAAAGCAGGTATGTTGGCTCTTGCTCTTAACAAAAAAGTAGATGCAAAAAAATATTTTTCATTGGTAGATGAAAAATATAGAGATTACGACAATGGAATGTCTGATTCCTATATTGAAATGGTGAAATATTTCTAATCATACGAGATTTAATTAAATTAAGAATGTTATTCTGTATAGTTTTATGGAATAACATTTTTTAATATTGTAAAATAATTTTATAATGGCGACAATAAATTTATCAGAGTACAAAGAGTTGAATATTAGTAATATAGAGACTTTTAAAGTAGCGATTGTAGTAGCTGAGTGGAATGCATTCATTACAGAAAACCTATTAAAGGGCTGTGAGGAAACCCTTTTAAAAGAGGGAGTTAAACAAGAAAATATAAAGATAGTGAGAGTGCCAGGAGCATTTGAGTTGAGCTATGCAAGTATGCAATTATGCAAATCTCAGAAATATGATGCTGTGGTAGCTATAGGTTGTGTGATTCGTGGGGAGACAGCCCATTTTGATTTTGTTTGTTCAGGGGTTACTCAAGGGATTACATTGTGCAATACGCAGACAGATACACCGACAATTTTCTGTTTGCTAACTGACGATCACAAAGAACAATCTATCGCAAGAAGTGGAGGAAGCCTTGGTAATAAAGGAATAGAAGCAGGGGTAACGGCACTCAAAATGATAGATTTGAGAAGACAAATGAAATAAAAAATCAAAATATGCTCTACAAATGGGGAGTTTTTGTTATTTTTGTTAATAATTTTGTGAATATGAGAAAAATTTTAGCGTGTTTTGTTGCGTTATTTTTATTGGTAGCTTGTAAAAAAGATAGAGTAGATGCTACTAATCAGAAGACTTTTCAGGAAAGTATTAATGATATGGCTTCTGAATTACCGACTTTTCAGCAGGAGAAATTTAACGAGGCTCTTTATATTTTGAAGACTTTTGGAGTTGAGAGTGAGACTGATATTGCCAAAATGAAATCATTATCAGTATTGTTAAGTGGTAAAAATGTAAATGAAATTTTTCAAATGGCGGATAAAATAGCCAAGGAAAATAATATAGATTGGAGTAGTACAGCACCGCCATCACTCGGAGCAATTAATATTTTTGCAAATTCCACGGCGAAGGAATATGATCCGAATGATGTTAATGCTTCTGCAATTAAGGTGGATATAGAAGAAATAGGAAATACATCTTTGGGGGCAAATGGAGTTACAATTATCCCAAAACTGTTGGATAGACAGGGAAATTTATTGGACTTTTCTAATGCTAGTTTGGAGGTTATTTTAGAAGTATATAGTGGAGGAGCGAGAATTTCTACTGCTAAAAATTTGATGAGGGACAATAATTTTAAAGGATTTAATCTTCAATATTCATCATTCTCGGAAGATAAGGTTTTGGATGGTAAAATTGATATTGCTGTTATCGTAAAAACGACAAAGAAAAAACTGAAAAAATCTGTTTTTGGTCTTGAAGTCAATCAAAATGTATTGAAATCAGCATCAAAAATTGAGAGAGATAGTCTTTTAGTGGATAACGAGGAAGTATTGGAAGAATCCAAGAAAATTACTTCTCCAAAAACTGTTGTGAGTAAGTTTTTATCCAATATTGGTAGCCAGAATCTAAAAGGAGCATTTTCTGCATCTGAGAATCCAGATTGGGGAAATTATGATAAATTCTCAAATTCTGTATCTGGTTTTGGAGGAGTGAAATCTTTAACAATAAAAAATATTACTGCACCGAGTAATACAGAAGAGACCATAGTATCAGTTTCTGCTACTTATGATGTAACGAATGAAGAAGGTGAAGTAACTCAGATTAAGGCTAATTTTAAACTAAAAAATAAAAATGGTGATTGGAAAATTATAGGCTATCAATTAAAATAGACAAAATGACATTAGTAGAAAAATTAAATAACATCATTACGAATGTTCCTGATTTTCCAAAAGAGGGAGTTCTGTTTAAGGATATTAGTCCGATTTTCCTATATCCTGAGGTTTATAAAGAGGTGATTAATCGTTTTGTGAAGGAGGCGAAAGGGAAGGTAGATATAGTCTGTGGTATTGAGAGCAGAGGATATCTTTTTGGAATATCCATAGCAATGGCTCTTAATATTCCATTTATTCTTATTCGTAAAAAGGGAAAATTACCACCGCCGTTTGTTGGGCAAAAATACGATTTGGAATATGGAACTTCTGAAATAGAGATGAAAACTAACCAACTTCAAGCAGGACAAAGAGTACTCATCCATGACGATCTTTTGGCAACGGGAGGTACCACTGAGGCTGCAGCGAAACTTGTAGAGTTACAAGGTGCTATTGTTAGCCAATTTAGCTTCTTAATAGATTTGAAGGATTTACACGGTAAGGAAAAGCTTCAAAAATTCAATGCCGAGATTTTTTCTATTTTGGAATATTAATAATAAGGATTAAAAAAAAACTCCCAATTTTGGGAGTTTTTTATTTATAAAGGTTAATGTTGTTAGTCTTCATCAGCCCAATTGAGCCTATCAGCTTGGTTATATTGCCACGGAGCACCGTTATTTTCTATGTTAGAAATCATCATATTCCATTCTTGTGGAGCAGAGGATTCTTCCATTATCATAAATCTTCTTAGATCAATGATAATGGATACGGGGTCAATGAGGATTGGGCAGGCATCTGTACATGCATTACAAGTAACGCATGCTCTAAGTTCTTCTCGTGTTATGTAGTCATCAAGTAAATTTTTATTATCATCGACAAAAGAGCCATTTCTATTAATATTTTTTCCAACTTCTTCGATGCGGTCTCGCGTTTTCATCATAATTTTTCGTGGTGAAAGAGCCTTTCCAGTGATGTTTGCGGGGCATACAGCTGTACATCTTCCGCACTCGGTACAAGAATAAGCATTAAGGAGTTGTATCTTGTTGAGGTCAAAAATATCGTTTGCTCCAAATTTTTCAGGTGTGGCGTTAGTGTCTGCAGGTATTGCATAGGGGTCAGCGTTAGGGTCAAGCATTAATTTTACTTCCTTTGTGATGGAATCTAGATTATCTAACTGACCTTTAGGCTCTAATTTTGCGAACCAAGTATTCGGAAATGCCAAAATAATATGTAGATGTTTGGAGTAATACAAGTAGTTCATAAAGAATAATATTCCTATGAAATGATACCACCAAGCAACCCTTTCAATAAAAATAAGATTCTCGTTGCTCAATTCGAAAAACTTCAGAATTGGGACGATAGAAATTTTACTAATAGGGTAAACGCCATTGCTATATACAATAAATTCTGCTGAATTTATCAGTAGGAAAGCAAGCATTAGAGAGGTTTCTATCACGAGAATCCAATTAGCATCTTTTTTTGCCCATCCGCGAAGTTCCTCCATATTGAGGCGATTGATTTTTATAAAATTTCTTCTAATAAAAAATGCAATTACAGAGATGAGAACCAGTAGAGCCATTATCTCAAGCACAGCTGTGAATCCATTGTATATTCCGTTTCCAATAATATTTTTAAGGAAGCGGTGTGTTCCAAATATACCATCGATAATAATTTCTAACAACTCTAAATTGATAATCAAAAAACCAGCGTAGACCAAAATATGCAAAATCCCAGCGATAGGTCTGGTAGTCATTTTTCCTTGTCCGAGGGCTATTTTCGCCATTAATTTCCATCGTTTTGAGATGTTATTAAAGCGGTTAATAGATTTTCCGAGCATTATATTTCGGTAAATTTTATTTAGCCCTCTATAAAAAAGTCCCACTCCGACTATCAAGCAGATGAGAAAAATAATATTATCAATAAATTGCATTAAATTGTATTTTAACAGAAATCACGGAGGATTGATTTGCAAAATTAAGTATTATATTGATGAAATATGTTAATTTAAATAATTTATAACTTTTCTAAAAATATTTTAAAAATACCATTCCGAAAGCGAGGGAATGGTATTTTGATGTATTATTTTTTTCCGAAAACAGAAATATTAATGTATTTTTTTGGATTTGTTTTCAGGTCTTCTATCAATTTGTTGAGATTTTGAGTAGTTTCCGACAGATTTTTGTAGAGTTGCTCATCTTTGACTAATTTACCGATATTACCTTCGCCATTTTCTATGTTTGAGAGGATTTTATTGATACTTTCAGTTGTTTTATTTAGATTTTTTATGGTTTCATTAAGTTTTAGAGTGTCGATATTTTCAGCAACTTTTCCATATTTATCTAAGGCGTTTTTAGCACTGATGGTCATAGCATTGGCATTATCTAAAGTTTTTTGGATTTTTGGATTACTTTCTGCCATTACAGTATTTAGTTGTTTAGATGTTTGGTGGAATGATTCTACCGTATTGTTCAGATTTACCAATAGTTGAGCTATCTCGGCTCTATTTTTTTCGTTGAGAATTTTATTGGTATTCACTGCGACAGAATCCATATTTTTTAGTAGTGATTGCATTTGTTTTTTTAGTGGCTCTACTTGATTTGCAAGATTTTTTACCATAGAAATTTCTTGGCTTGCCTTTAATGTGTCACCATCTTTTGCGATTGGATCGCCATAATCTAATTTTATTCTCAGGGCAGTGCCAGATATTAACCCAGATTCATAAATTTCTAACGCTGAGTTTTTAGAGAATTTGTATTTATTATCAATATGTATTTGGACTAAGAAATTTACCTTACCATTTTCAGCAATATTAGGAGTGATTTTATCTACTTGTCCTACTTTTAATCCATTGATATATACATAATTAGATGCTTCAAGGCCTTCTACATTTTCAAATACTGCGTAGAAAATGTTATCTGTAGAGAAAATTCTTTTCCCCTTCATAAATTGGAACATTGTTACGAATCCTCCAATGGCAAAAATAGCGATTAACCCAGCTTTTATTTCTTTCGTTAGTTTCATTCAAAAAAAATTAGAGGGCAAATATACAATTTTTTGCTGAAAAGAAGAGGCCAATGATTTTAAATTTATAGATATTAAAAAAGAAATTTTAAATATTTTTTTATGGATTAAGGATTTTTTATTATTTTTGCCACTAAAATAAAATTGACAATTAAATGAATGTTATAGCAAAAAAACACGACGAAGTAAGTGCATTACTTACCGTAACTCTTAATAAGTCTGATTATAAAGACAAAGTAGAAAAGCAACTTCATAACTATGCTAAAAATGCTCAAGTACCGGGCTTCCGAAAGGGAAAAGTACCGATGAGTATGGTGAGAAGACAATATGAGGTGCCAGCTACTTTTGATGAGATTAATAGACAAGTAGGTGAAGCTATTAATAATTATGTGAATGACAATAAGTTGAGATTGGTAGGACAGCCAGTACCTGTACCAGTGGATAATCTAGATATTAATGCAGAGGAGATTTCATTGCCTTTTGAGGTAGGTTATGAGCCTGAATTCTCAATTGATTTGGCAAAATATGAAGCTACACTTTATAAGGTGGATGCATCTGATAAAGAGGTGAATAAGAGTATAGAAAATATGCAAAGAAGATTTGCAGATAGAGTAGAGGAAGAAAAAATTGGAGAGGAATCTTTTATTTCTGTACAAGTTTCTCAAATTGTAGAAGAAAATGCAGAAGGAGAGCATCATCATCACCCAAAATTTGTAACAATTTCTAAAGAGCAAAATGAGGCTTTTGAATTGGTGAAAAATTTGAAAAAAGATGAGTCTCTTAAGTTGAAGAAAAATGAATTAGCTGAAAAAGAAGAACTTGCTAAGCAATTGAATTTCTCTAAAGAGGAAATAGAGCACCTACATCACGAAGAATTAGAGGTGAAAGTATCGGAAATATACAAACTTAATCTCCACGAGCTTAACCAAGAGCTTTTTGATAAAGTGTATGGTAAAGATGTTGTGAAGTCCGAAGAGGAATTGAAAAATAAAGTGAAAACTGAGCTAGATGAGTATTTCCAACAAAATGCAGATGTATATTTTGTAAATAAAGTATTAGAACAAATCACTGAGAAACAAGAAGTTAAACTTCCTGAGGAGTTTTTGGTGAAATGGTTATTATTCTCTAACCAGAATATTCAGTCTGAGGAGCAAGCAAAAGAAATCTTAGAAAACGAGAAAAAACAGATTAAATATCAAATAATTGAGTCTAAACTTATCAGTGAAAATGATGTAAAGATAGACTATAGTGATATCTTAGAACATTCTATTCAATTAGTGAAAAATCAATTGGCAATCTACGGAATTCACCATCTTTCTGATGAAGAAATTCAGAAATATGCTGTAGAATCATTAAAAGATGAAAACCAGATTAGACAGATTTCTTCTGAGGTAGCAATGGCTAAATTGAAAGATGTAATCTTAGAAAAAGCTACTAAAAAAGAAGCGAAAATATCTCACGATGAGTTTCTTGAAGAAATTAAAAAATAATATTAAATAGTAATATTTATAGGTTTAGAGGCTGAGAATTTTAATATTTTCAGCCTTATTTTATTGTAATAAAAAATTCCAATATTTTTCGTAAAGTACTATAAATCAACTATATTAACTTAATATAAATTAAAATTTTAATTGTTAGATGTTGATTTTCAATTATTTAACTTTTAACATAAAAAATATATTAGGAAGTCTGAAAAAAATACCCTTATCTTTGTAAAAAATTTGAAAATATGATAAGTAAAAAAGTAAGCGATTTAATTAATAGCCAAATAGCAAAAGAACAATATTCGGCTCAGTATTATTTAGCAATGGCAGCTTGGTTCTACAAGCAAGATTTAGATGGTATAGCAAACTATTTTCGTGTTCAGGCAAAGGAAGAATTACAGCACGGTGAAAAAATGTTTGATTATTTAAAAGATGTAGGAGGTGAAATAGTTATTGAAGCTCTAGCTCAGCCTCCGTATGATTTTAAAGATGCAATTGATGTGTTTGAAAGAGCATTGGAACATGAGGTTTATGTAACAAAATCTATCAATTCAATTGTAAAAGCAGCTGATGAGGAAGATGATTATGCTACTAAGGCATTCTTACAATGGTTTGTAAATGAGCAAGTTGAAGAAGAAGCTAATGCAAGCCAATATCTAGCAAAAATGAAGAGAGTAAATGATAACCCATCTGCGTTATACTTATTTGACCAAGAATTAGCTCAGAGAGTATTAGCAACAGAGGAATAGGATATTCACTTAATAGTATTATTGGAGTGATAACGAGAAAAAATTAAGGTTTAATTTTTTTAATTTCATTTTTCTAAATTCTGCCCTATGAAAACTTTCGTAGGGCAGTTTTGTTTTTTATATTTGATAAAAGAAAGCTGTTTTTTTTGAGTGTTTTTGATACTTAATTTTGTATATTTGCCCTATAAAACTTTATTGAAATGTTACAGGTTAATTTTTTAAAAGAAAATAGAGAGCAGGTGCTTGCCGGTCTTAAAAAAAGAAATTTCAAGCAAATGGAGTTGGTAGACGAGGCTATTAGTCTTGATGAAGAGCGAAAAAAACTCCAATTTGAGTTGGATAATCTCAATGCTGAAAAAAATAAAATTTCAAAAGAAATTGGTTTACTTTTGAAAGAAGGAAAAAAAGAAGAGGCTGAAGCTGTGAAAATAAAGACATCAGAGTATGCGGGAAGGATTAAAGAATTAGAAATATTAAAGCCGGAAACGGAAAGGAAATTGCAAAATGTATTGTATCTTATTCCGAATATTCCGTATGAATTAGTAAAAGAAGGAACGACAGCTGATGATAATGAAATAATCTATCAATCTTGTGAGGTACAAGGTCTCGGCGATGGATATTTACCTCATTGGGAATTAGCGAGCAAGTATAGTTTAATTGATTTTGAACTTGGTGTAAAAATTACGGGTGCAGGTTTTCCGGTGTATTTGGGGAAAGGAGCTAGGTTACAGAGGGCATTGGTGCAATATTTCTTGGATAAAAATACAGAAGCAGGGTATTTGGAGGTAAATCCTCCTCATGTGGTCAATGAGGCGTCAGGTTATGGAACGGGACAGCTTCCTGATAAAGAGGGACAAATGTATTATATAAATGAAGATAATTTATATTTGATACCGACAGCGGAGGTGTCTGTTACCAATATTTATCGAGATGTTATCTTAGAAGAAAAAGATTTACCAATTAAGAATACAGCGTTCTCTCAATGTTATAGACGAGAGGCAGGAAGTTACGGTGCTCATGTAAGAGGATTGAATAGACTTCATCAATTTGAAAAAGTGGAAATAGTAAGGCTTGAGAAACCCGAAAATTCTTATGAGGCATTGGAGGAAATGGTTCAACATGTGAAGTCTATCCTTGAAGATTTGGAACTTCCATACCGAATTTTGAGACTTTGTGGAGGAGATTTAGGCTTTACATCGGCAATGACTTATGATTTTGAGGTGTGGAGTGCAGCACAAGAAAAATGGTTGGAGGTGTCTTCCGTATCCAACTTTGAAACTTTCCAAGCAAATAGATTAAAATGTAGATATAAGGCTGATGGAAAACCTCAATTGGTGCATTCTCTCAATGGTTCGTCTATGGCGTTACCAAGAATAATGGCGGCATTATTGGAGAATAATCAAACGCCTGAGGGAATCAAATTGCCGAAAAAGATTGTAGAATATACAGGTTTTGAAGTAATTAATTAATAAAATAATAACTTAAAAAGGAAGATGGAAAACATATAATATGCTTTTCGTCTTTTTTATTGATTGTGAAAAAAAATGAGATTACCTTTTGTGTCTAAAACAGCTTCTGTACTGATATGTATAATAACGCTCGGGTATTTAGTGATTTTGGGGCATACAATATTATCCCCGCTATTTTTTGCTTTTTTGATGGCAGTTCTTTTTACACCATTTGCTAATTTATTAGAACAAAAATTAAGGTTTCCGAGAGGATTATCTACGATATTTTCATTTTTATTGCTAGTGATTTGTTTGGTGGGAGTATTTTATTTTTTCATAACACAATCTCAACATTTTGCGGATGACTTACCGAAATTAAGAATACAGATAATGGATGTTGTTGAGAGAGGTTATCTTAGTATTACGCAGGAGATGAATATAGAACTTTCTCAACAGATGGATTTTCTACAAAAGGGATTGGATAAACTTTTGGGGTCTTCGGGTGAGATTTTAGGATTTACATTATCTATTTTTTCCTCTACAGGCTTGTTTCTAATATATAGTATGTTGTTTTTTATCTTTATATTGAATTATAGGAGGCTGTTGTACAAGTTTGCAGTTGATGTGTTTGATGAAAAGCATAGACCAAAAGTTGAGAAAATAATCATGAAGATTCAGAAGATTATTAAACAATATATTATTGGTTTATTGTTGCAATTTATACTTGTTGGGGGGATTGTTTCGGCATTTTTATTCGTTTTAGGAATAAAATATGCATTGTTTTTTGGCATGCTCACGGGGTTGCTTAATGTTATACCTTATCTTGGAATTACTTTTTCAGGGGGTATGACTATAGTATTTGCGTGGGCTACTAATGGAGTAGATTTATCGATAGTTGTTATGATAGGTTATGTTGTAATTCACATTATAGATGCTAATATTATTTTACCATTTGTCGTGGGCTCCAAAGTGAAGATTAACGCTTTGTTTTCGTTCTTAGGTCTTATCATTGGCGAAAAAATGTGGGGAATATCAGGAATGTTTTTCTCTATTCCATTTTTGGCAATTTTGAAAATTATATTTGAGAATATAGACGGTTTAGAGGCTTGGGGGCAAATCATTGGCTATGAAATATCACCAAGAAAGCAAAAGAAAAAATACCAGATTACCAAAAATATTGTTTTGGAGGAATTGGATTAAGGATATTTTGAAAGAGATTTTATTAAAAAATAATCAAAAATTTGTTTTTTTAGAATAAAAACAATACCTTTGCAAAAGAAATGAGATGTAAGATATGTTAATAGTTCAAGTAAAAGACGGAGAATCTATCGATAGAGCTCTCAAAAAGTACAAAAGAAAATTTGATAAAACTGGTGTTGTGAAACAATTAAGAGCAAGACAACAATTTATTAAACCTTCTGTTATTTTAAGACAGGGTAAAATTAGAGCTGCTCACAAACAAAGAGCTTTAAGTTTAGAGGAACAAGCTTAAGATTGTATTTAATTTAGTTTTTCATAATGTTTAATAATTCTCCTTAAAATATATTAGTATTTTAGGGAGTTTTTTATTTATTAACAATGATAAATAAATTTTTAGAATATATCAAAGTAGAAAAACGCTATTCAAACCATACTGTTAAAGGATATCATCAAGATTTGAATAATTTTTTGATTTTTTTGAAAAAGAGTGAGGGAACAGAAAATCTAATAGATGTAGATAAAAAAATAATAAGAAATTTTATGGTATCTCTTACAGAAAAAGGACTTTCTAAACGGAGTATCAATAGAATATTGTCTTCATTGAGAAGTTTTTATCATTTTTTACTTAAATTGGGGATTATAGAGGTATCTCCTTTGGAGGAAATAAAATCATTGAAATTCAATCCAGAAAAACAAATTCCTATATCAGAGGATGAAATGAATGGCCTTCAAGAAATATATACTTCCCAAAATGTATGTATTTTTGAGATGTTGATTGTAGAAATATTGTATCAAACTGGAATGAGGCGAGCTGAATTATGTAATATGGAGATGAAAAATGTGGATTTTGTGAATGGCCAAATAAAGATTTTTGGTAAAAAAAATAAAGAAAGAATTATTCCAATTTCTAGAGATTTGTCTAAAATGATGGAAGCTTATTTGCAGGAACGGAAAACTTTACCAGAGTTTGAACAATATTTTTTTGTGGGAAAACGAGGAAAAAAATTGAATGAAGGAGTAGTTTATACTATAGTGAAAAAATATTTAACACTAATAAATACTTCAAAAGAGAAGAGAAGTCCGCATATTTTGAGGCATTCGTTTGCTACTCATATTCTCAATAACGGAGCTGAAATTTCGAAAGTAAGAACTTTGTTAGGGCATTCAAGTCTTTCAAGTACTCAAGTTTATACTGATGCAAATATAGAGCAACTTAAAAATATTTTTAAAAATACTCATCCAAGAGCTCAAAAAGAAGATTAAAATAATAGGTTAAAAAGAGGTGTAATTGCTAGAAATACAAAAAATAAAGAAAAAATGATTAAAAAAGAATAAAAATTATTTAATTGATTTTCAGTATATAATATTTTTTATGAGAAAAAATAAAGTTTTTTTTGAAATAAAATTTGGATAATTGATTTTTTTTATCCTATATTTGCAACCGCAAACGAGGAGATAAGTAACCTCAAATAAGATAGAAGTTCTTTAAGTATTTTAAATTGCCTCCATAGCTCAGTTGGCCAGAGCACGTGATTTGTAATCTCGGGGTCGTGGGTTCGAATCCCTCTGGAGGCTCTTTTAAAAAAGTTTGGGGAGATTCCAGAGTGGCTAAATGGGACTGACTGTAACTCAGTTGCTTCGGCTTCGTAGGTTCGAATCCTGCTCTCCCCACTTTTTTTAAAAAATAAAGAAAATATTTGCAAGATATAAAAATAATTTTTACCTTTGCAAATGTAAAATTACCAACAATAAAAAATGCGGAAGTAGCTCAGTTGGTAGAGCGTCAGCCTTCCAAGCTGAATGTCGCGGGTTCGAACCCCGTCTTCCGCTCTAGTAGTAAATCACATCGAGCAAATTGATGTGATTTTTTTTAAGCCGATATAGCTCAGTGGTAGAGTGCTTCCTTGGTAAGGAAGAGGTCTCGGGTTCAAGTCCCGATATTGGCTCATATTAGTTTTAATGTAGAAAATATTTTGGTAGTGCTTTTTGTGTAGTCTTTTGAATAGGAGTAATCATTGAAAATAGTATCAAGAATAATAGAAATAAACTTTTTTTTGATAAAAATAGTTTGGTATATAAATTTTTATTATATTTGCACACCGAAATTAAATAACAAGAATAATTAAAATAACTTAGAAATCATGGCAAAGGAAACGTTTAATCGTACGAAACCGCATTTGAACATTGGTACTATTGGTCACGTAGACCATGGTAAAACGACTTTGACTGCTGCTATCAGTAGTGTATTGGCTAACAAAGGTCTTGCTGAGAAAAAAGACTTCTCTGCTATCGACTCAGCACCAGAAGAAAAAGAAAGAGGTATTACTATTAATACAGCTCATATTGAATATGAAACAGAAAATAGACACTATGCTCACGTAGACTGTCCTGGTCACGCCGATTATGTAAAAAACATGGTTACTGGTGCTGCTCAGATGGATGGAGCTATATTGGTGTGTGCTGCTACTGATGGACCGATGCCTCAAACAAGAGAGCATATCTTACTTTGCCGTCAGGTAAATGTACCAAGAATTGTAGTGTTTATGAATAAAGTAGATATGGTTGATGATCCAGAGTTGCTAGATCTTGTAGAGATGGAATTGAGAGACCTTTTAGCTACTTATGAGTATGATGGTGATAACTCTCCAGTTATTCAAGGTTCTGCTCTTGGTGCTCTTAATGGAGAACCTAAGTGGGTTGAAACTGTTGAAAAATTGATGGATGCAGTAGATACTTGGATTGAACAACCAGTTAGAGATTCTGATAAGCCATTCTTGATGCCAATCGAAGATGTATTCTCTATTACAGGTAGAGGTACTGTAGCAACTGGTAGAATTGAGGCTGGTGTAATCAATACAGGGGATCCAGTAGATATCGTAGGTATGGGTGAAGAGAAATTGACTTCAACTGTAACTGGGGTAGAGATGTTTAGAAAAATCCTTGATAGAGGTGAAGCGGGTGATAATGTTGGTCTACTTCTTAGAGGTATTGAGAAAACTGATATCAGAAGAGGTATGGTTATCGCTAAACAAGGTTCTGTTACGCCACATAAAAAATTCAAAGCAGAGGTTTATATCTTGTCTAAGGAAGAAGGTGGTCGTCACACACCATTCCATAATAAATATCGTCCACAGTTCTATGTGAGAACTACAGACGTAACTGGTGAAATTTTCTTGCCAGAAGGTGTAGAAATGGTAATGCCAGGTGATAACTTGACAATTACAGTGGAATTGTTGCAACCAATTGCTCTTAATGTAGGTCTTAGATTTGCTATTAGAGAAGGTGGTAGAACAGTAGGTGCTGGTCAAGTAACTGAAATTTTAGATTAATCTAAAAAAATAATAATAAAAAGTTCCGTAAGGAATTGCGGAACTTTTATTAAACTACGGGCATCGTCCAATGGTAGGATACCGGTCTCCAAAACCGTTGATCAGGGTTCGAATCCTTGTGCCCGTGCTAAATTTGTTTTATGAGTTCATTAGTAGAATTTATAAAAGGATCATACGATGAATTTAAGAATAAAGTTGAGTGGTCAAAGTGGTCAGATTTGCAATCTTCTACATTGGTTGTAAGTGTAGCTACGGTTCTCTTGGCTTTATTTACTTTTGGAGTTGATTCTGTTTTTAGAAGGGCTATTTCTAATGTCCTTGGAATGTTGATTAAATTATTCAATCAGTAATTTTTTATCTTATTATGAGTGAATTGAAGTGGTATGTACTGAAATCCATCAGTGGTCAAGAAAATAAAGTAAAAAACTATATTGAGAATGAAATGAGAAGGTTGAAACTAGAATCTTTCGTGACTCAGGTAGTTATTCCTACGGAGAAGACTTATACCATTGGGAAAACAGGGAAAAAAATAATGAAAGAAAAGCCTTTTTATCCAGGATATTTAATGGTGGAAGCTAATCTTACAGGTGAAGTTCCTCATATTATAAAAAATATACCAGGAGTGATTTCTTTTTTGAGTCTCACGAGACATGGAGATCCTGTTCCAATGAGGAAGCAAGAGGTAAATAGAATGCTTGGTGTGGTAGATGAATTATCAGAATATGCCTCTATGCAGGAAATACCATTTAAGGTGGGAGATAGTGTAAAAGTAATAGAAGGAATATTTAAAGATTTTAGTGGGCAAATAGAAAAGATAAATGAAGATAAGAGAAGTTTAGAAATATCAGTCCTTATCCTAGGTAAAAAAACTCCTACTGAATTAAATTATACACAAGTAGAAAAAATTAGTTAATATATCAAGGTTGCTTTATTGAAGTAACCTTTTTTAGTATTTATACTTTAAATCATATGAAAAAAATAGGTATTTTATGTTATCCTACATATGGAGGAAGTGGTATTGTAGCAACGGAATTGGGTATGACATTAGCAAATAAGGGATATGAAATTCATTTCATATCAGACCATTTGCCTGCTCGATTGGAAATGACGAATCCTAATATTTTCTTTCATAAAGTTAATTTGCAATTTTATCCGTTATTTCAGTATCAGCCATACGATATTGCTCTGTCTTCTATGATTTATAGGGTGGTATCGCTCTATAAATTGGATTTATTGCATGTACATTATGCTATACCATATGCTTATGCGGCTTTTATGGCAAAGCAAATGTTGAGAGAGGAAGGAAAAGATATTCCTCTTGTTACGACTCTACATGGAACAGATATTACCCTTGTTGGGCAACATCCGAGTTACAAGTGTGCAGTTCAGTTTTCAATCAATCAATCGGATAAAATTACCACAGTTTCCGAAAGTTTGAGAAAAGATACACTACAATTTTTTAATATAAATAAAGATATTCAAGTTATTAATAATTTTATTGATAATGAATTATTTATTCGTTGTACAAAGTGTGATAGGAGTCAATTTGCAACTCCTGAAGAAAAGATATTAATTCATACCTCGAATCTTCGTCCTATAAAAAGAATAGGTGATGTTTTACAGATTTTTAAAAATGTTAATAGTAAGATACCATCGAAATTAGTTATCATAGGAGAGGGACCAGATATGGAAATAGTAACAGAGTTTTTGGAAATAAATCCCGATTTAATTGATAGAATTAGGCTTCTTGGTAAGACAAAAGATTTATATAAAATTCTTGAATTGTCAGATTTATTTTTACTCCCTTCATCACAAGAGAGTTTTGGGCTAGCGGCTTTGGAGGCCATGGCAGCCTATACACCCATAGTTTCTTCTAATGCGGGAGGAATTCCAGAGGTGAATATAGATGGTGAAACAGGATTTTTGGCAAATGTTGGAGATGTTGATAAGATGAGTGCTGATGCTATTAAGATTTTGAGTGATGAAAATCTTTTGCAACGAATGAAAGAAAATGCAAAAAAACAAGCAATCCGTTTTGATATAAAAAATATCATCCCTCAATATGAGACAATGTATGAACAAGTATTGGTAGATTTCAATAAAAAATAAACGGAAATTATAGATATAAAATGACGGAATTTTTATTACAATATCTATGGAATTATAAATTGTTTAATACAGCTAGTTTTAAAGATTTAGATGGAAAGTCTATTGAAATTCTTGATTTTGGAATTTGGAATAAAGATGCAGGGGCTGATTTTCAGATGGCGAAAATTCGCATTGAGGGAATAGAATTTTTAGGAAATATAGAGTTACATTTAAAATCTTCGGATTGGGATTTACATCGTCATTCGGAGGACAGAGAGTATCAAAATGTGATATTACATATTGTTTTTAATCACGATAAAGATGTAGAATTTCTTAAAACTAGGAATATTCCTACAATAGAATTAAAAAATTATATAAAAAGAGAAATTATAGAGAAGTATCAAAATATACAAAAATCAGATTTTGTACCTTGTCAAGATTTGTTCTTAAAGAGACTACAGTCTGCATATTTCCATAAGAAAAATATTTTGGCAAAATTGGAGGAAAAGGCTCAGGAATTTGAAAGTAGATTAGAAGCAAGTAAGAATGATTATGAGGCAGTATTATTCCATCAGTTAGCATATGGTTTTGGATTGAAAGTTAATTCTCATATATTCAGAGATTTGGCAGAGTCTGTGCCATTCTCTATGATACGGAAAATTAGTCATTATCAGTTGCAGATGGAAGCTCTATTTTATGGAAAATCAGGATGGTTACATCAGGTAGAGGATTCACAAATGGAACTTTGGAAGAGGGAATATGAATTTCTCAGACAAAAATTTCAGTTGAATGAAGTCGTGTTTAGTCCCAAATTTCTTCGGTTAATGCCTCCAAGTTTCCCAACAATTAGATTTTCTCAATTAGCAAATTTATACTATCGACATCAGAATTTATTTTCAAAAATAATGGGTGCTAATTCATATGAGTCTATTTTTCAGCTATTTGAAGGAGTGAAGGCTTCTGAATATTGGGATACACATTTTAATTTTGGAAAAATTTCATCTAAGAAATCACCTAAGAAATTAACAAAAGAGTTCATAAATAATTTGATTATCAACATTGTATTGCCGATAAAATATGCATATCAACGGCAAGATAAAAAGTTGATTCGTAGAGTATTGAAGATTTATCGCCAGATACCTGCTGAAAATAATGAGATTATCCGTAGATGGAAAATACAAGGTATTGAGTTTCAGAATGCATTAGAAACTCAAAGTTGTTTATATCAATATAAGGTTTGGCAGAAAGAAAATAGGTGATATAATTAGTTAATGATATGATTTACAATGAATTCTGTAGCATTAGGTTGCTGTTGGATAAATTTTTTGGATTTTTCTCCCATTGAATTGATAATTTGTTTATTTTCAATGAGTTGGGAAATAAAATGAATAGTATCTTTT
>QWCZ01000738.1_pt1 | contig 23555 bp, 22 predicted proteins | sample 1972651 | NCBI WGS metagenome assembly QWCZ01 (sample SAMN09866695, study PRJNA288562) | Human oral metagenome isolate pre1_saliva, whole genome shotgun sequencing... | isolation source: mouth | host: Homo sapiens | place: USA: California
CGCGACGTCGGGCTGCGCCGCCCGGCTCTCATTCCTGGCGGTTGCTTCCATGATAACTGCGCATATCACGAAAGAATAAGAAGGCTTATGTGTGGCAATAGTGGACTTTAATGTATCAGTGGGCGCAGATTTAAAATATGAAGCCGTATTTATGTGGAGCTGGGTATTGCTTTATTCTCAACCATTAACATGTTTTTGCGTCAAAGTGTGCAGATTGGGGGATGCCCTGTTAAGGAGCTGACATACAGATACGCAGATTTCGTCCGTTGCCTATAAAACCCCATGGAAAAATTATAGGGAAGGGATGATTTTGCCTGTATTTGTCTGTCCAACTCCATGTGATAATTGCCCAATGACACCCTCTGCAACCCCCACTGCCGGCGACAAACAAGCGCTGGTGGCCAGGCTTCGTCAGGAGCGCGCGGCGGGTGTGCGCGGCGGAATCTACCACCGCCTGCAGGTGGAGATGACCTACAACTCCAACCATATCGAGGGGTCCCAGCTCACCCAGGAACAGACGCGCCTCATTTTTGAAACCTCAACAGTTGGCGGGGACGGCCTGCGCGTAGATGACATCGTTGAGGCACGCAACCACTTTCGCGCCATCGATCGCGTTATCGACGCCGTCGGTTCACCTATTAATGAAGCCTACGTAAAGGATCTGCACCGCATTCTCAAGCAGGGCACAACCCACTCTGACCTGGACTGGTTCGCCGTCGGGGACTATAAGCGGGTGCCCAACGAAGTGGCCATGCATGAGACCAGTGCCCCCGGCGACGTCGCCAAACACATGGCCCCTTTGTTCGACGCCGCCAACCGCCTTGCTACGCTGGAACAGATTCTGGACTGGCATGTGCGCTTTGAGCGCATCCACCCATTTCAAGACGGCAACGGACGCGTGGGGCGGCTGCTCATGCTGCATCAGTGCCTGGCGGCCGAGATCGTGCCGTTCATAATTACTGACGAACTCAAAGGTTTCTACTATCGTGGCCTGGAACGCTGGGGCGACGAAAATGGTTTCCTCACTGACACTTGCCTGAGTGCGCAGGATCGTTTTGTGGCCTACCTGGAGTACTTCCAGATTCCTGCCGGAATTTCTGGCACTGCTGGCACTGCTGGGAGCGCTGGTAGGGCTGGTAGTGCTGGCACTGCTGGGAGCGCTGGCTGAAAGGGACGACGTCGGTGTAGGAAGTAGCAGGAATAAGGGCCTGGCGGGGGTCGCCAAAGGAAATGCCTCACAAATACTGAGATTTCGTCCGTTGCCTATAAAACCCATGGAAAAATTATAGGGAAGGGATGATTTTGCCTGTGACGTCGTCCACCCCCTACCAACTGCGGGGACCTACTAGAGCCGAAACCGAAGTGACAAATGGACTTTTATACCCTTGATTACATCATCTCGCAGCAGTCGACTGACTGGACCATGCGAGTGATTTCGATCCTGGCGCTACTACTAGTGTGCCTGGTTTTCAGCGTGCTTTACATGCGCGACAGGATGCGCACCCGCTGGCGGGATCTGGGTGTAGGTGCCCTGATTCTTTCGCTGGTGCTGGTGGGGATTCAGACCGAGCAATATCTAGACTTGAGTGACCAAGCGGCCCAGTCAAAGCAGTTAGTGCTTTTCGTTAAGGGCGTTGCCCAGGATCAAAAAATCTCCACAGACGACGTGCTGGTAAATTCAACCACTCTAAAAGACGGCATTATTGTGCGTTTTAAAGACGAGAATTACCGCGTTCACCTGAACGAAGACAACAACTCCTACACGCTTGAGCGTACGCACATTATTGACCACAACGTTTATGTGGATGGGAAGCACTGACATGGATTTCTATACGCTAACCGCAATTAAGTTTGTGCTTGGTATCCTCGTAATGATTATTCAGATTAACATTATGGGGAAATATGAGTTTTCGGTAAATACTCCGCTTAACCAGGGTCAGAACTTTGTGCTGGGTGGAATTATCGGCGGCGTCATTTACAACTCTTCAGTCTCCGTGCTGCAATTCCTGATCCTTGCGCTTATCTGGTCGCTTGTGGTGATCTCGGCAAAGCTACTGATAAGCAGTAACAAGACCTTTAGGCGGGCTATCTCAAGCCAGCCGGAAGTCATCATTTACGACGGCGAACTGAAAGTCGCCAATTGCGCCAGGGTTGGTTTGCGTGCCGAGCAGGTAAGCCGTTGCCTGCGTGAGGAGAACATCTCCAGCATTCGCGATGTGAAGGTTGGCATTATGGAGGCAAACGGTAATCTGATCATCCGTCAGCGTGGTGCACAAAGCAAGATTCCGCTGCTGCCGATCATTAGCGATGGCCAGATCATCAGCCTTGGTCTAGCGCTTGCCAACAAAGACAAGGCATGGGTGAAGCAGCAGCTCAAGGAGCAGGGCTACAGCTCGGCAAAGCACATTTACCTTGGGGAACTTGTAGACGGCAAGCTTGAGGTTGTGCCCTACAAGTAATTAGTTGTACCTACAAGTAAACACAGGCACAGCAGACAAATACAGACTGGGCACAAATACAGGCTGGCATAAATACAGGCAAAATCATCCCTTCCCTATAAAAATTCCATGGGGTTTTATAGGGAAGGGATGAAATGTCAGTATCTGCAGACGCAGTGCACAACATGTAGGCTCCGTGCCGGCGTCGTGCAGATACCATGCAGGCACCGCGCAGATACTGTGCCCGCAGGCTGCTGTATCAGCGGGTACTACTGCACTTATCTGTGCTGCTGTGCGTGTCTATGCCGCAGAGCGCCGTCGGCGGATAACGCAGAGAGCAGAGCGCCGTCGAGCAGAGGGTGCAGATAGCACGAGAGCACAGAAAGCTAAGCGGCCAGGTGATTTTTGGCCCCCAGGCTACCCGGGTTACCCCGGTTACTTAATGTAGCTGGGCAACCATAACGGTCAGGCGATCTATATAAGTCGGCTAAACCAGGCCACTTATTGCGACTGAACTAGAACTACAACTACTGAGTCTTTTTATTCGGGTCAGTTGGCGGTGCAAGCTTATCTAATGGCGCAACCGTAGCCCAATGACCAAAAAGCCCTTTATAAACCGGTTCTTGGATCACTTCATAAGGATCGAAGGCAGGTTTAGTATTTGGGTCTGTGTTGTCATACACTTGTGCGGCGTACTTAAGTGTGCTGTGGCTGGTTTCTTTTAGAGTATTTTTAGCTATGTCTTTACCGGTTGGGAAGACTTCTTTAACTGCTTCCTTAGTCACATATTCCATAGTGTCTACAGTTGGGGCTTTGAAAGCTTGCTTGATTTCACCGGCGCTGGATCGAAGCGTAATATTAGAAGCCTTAGAAAGGCCGGCTAATGTCCCGCCTGCGCCTGCAATGGACACGGCGTCAAAGGCAGTGTCAACTGCAAACTCACGCCAGCCAATATCGCCGTCGTATAATTTCATACCGTTTGAGATAATATCAGTTGATGCCGAGGCAATTGTTAACACTTGCCCAGCCGTGAACAAGCCGGCAGCCAGTGGTGCACCAACACCAGTCAGGGCTATCAGTCCGGCGGCAATAGTGCAGGCTGAAGCCGCTATTTCGGTGACTTTGCTGATGTCGTGCAGCTTGTCTTTGAGCGGCTTGTTCCACCAGTCAGCAATGCTGTCCCCGGCCTTCTCCCACCAATGCTTGGCCTTTTCAGCTGCGGGATCATTGTTCGCCGGCTGCGGGTTGGAAAGCCCGCTTTGAAGCGCCGAGCTGGCCCCCGCGATCGAGGAGGCCTGCTCCTGCTCGTCCGCGTTACGGTTTAGCGTGGCGGCGGCGTCGGAAAGCTGGGTCGCCGCGTTGTTGAGCTGTCCCATGAGGTGACCGTGCCAGTCGGCCTTGAAGCTGTCGGCGTCTTCACCCACCCAGCCGCTGGAATTTAGCCGTGAATTGATCGTAGGAATTACGTCGCCGGTCAGTTTCGACGAGTTATCCGTAAACATTTGCGCCAGTTGACGTAGGGCCTCTACGTCTGCGCCCACTGTGGTCATGGGGCTTACCCTCCCTGTGGCAGGGCCCGGCGTCGTCGCAATGCGGCCCGGGCCAAGTGACATTAACTGCCTACAGGGTATTTATGCTGCCGGTGGCGCGGGTATGGGGATTAAGCCCCGCGTGGGTGGTGAGTGTGGCGGTTAAGTGGTAAATGTGCAGGTTAGGGGCCGACGACGGCGCTCGGCTGGGTGGGGGCAGCATTTGTGTTGCTGGGTGCCTGGGTCTTCTACAAAACTGAACCGGCACCTGGGTCCACAAAAACTGAAATATCGTCCGTTCCCTATAAAAATACACGTATTTTTTATAGGGAACGGACGATTTTGCCTGTGTTTGTCTATGCCTGTATTTGTCTGTGTTGTGCCTGCACCTGCCTGTGTATTGGCAGTGCTTGTCTGTCAGGTGTGGGACTTGTTGCGGTTGGCGAAGAATGCCGACACGATCAAGACCAGGCCAATCGTGCCCAGGGTACTAGCCCCTACCGCCGTCCAGGAGAAGTGCACTCCCATAGCCAGCGCCCCCAAAATTGCGGCTGCGGCCAACATGATCAGGGAAGCCACCAGGGTGGACACGCGCGGACGCTTTAGCTCGGCAGGCTCTTTGCTGCTCTGGCCCCGCCAAACAGCATCTTCCTTAGTGGACTCGGAGGAGCCGCTGGGATCGGAGGAGCCGGTGGAGTAAGCCTCGGTGGAGCTATATGCGCCAGTGGAGTTGTAAGCGGCTGAGCTGGCCGAAGTGGCGCTCGCGCTGGCTGCCGTGGCGCCGGTCCCCGTCTCGTTGGCCGCTCCGTAAGCCCCGTATGTCCCCGTCTCAGTCTCGGTCCCGGTCCCATAGGAGTCAGAGGAACCATTGGAACTGTTAGACCCGTAGGGATCGCCGGAGCTATCGGGGTTTAGGTAACTGCTGTTGATGCTCATTTGCTTGTTTCCTTAGTTACTGGTGGGAGCCGATTCGATGGTGCGCACCTGGCCTACAGCCTGGCCCACCTTGACCGTGATGGTGCCCTTTGAACTGCCTGCATTTGAGCTCTGCGCGCTAGCTGGCGAAGAGAAGATCAGCTTGCTGGCAGAACCTGAAGGCCAACCGTTAACCGTGCTCCTTTCGTAGTAGTACATGGCAAATGGCTGTGAGCTGCCCGAATTGGTGCCATTGTTCGCGCTGCCATTGTTCGTGCTGTTGCCGTTGCTGCCATTGCTCGACGCCGTGGCGCCGGGGCTGGTCACTGCGCTGCCGGGGGTTGCGTTTGCGGTGCCAGAGGGGGTAGCCACTGCTGTACTGGGGCTGGCCACGGCCGTACCAGAGGGGCTGGGGGAGGCGGTCACCCAGTTGCGCGGGGTGGGGGTGCTGGCGTCGTCGTCGAAGTCGTCAGAGTTGTCACCGTCGATAGAGTTGTAGGTGTTGGTGGGCTGCAGGGTGTGCACGACGCCGTTCTCACTGACCTGCCAAGGGGAGTAGGCACTCAGCGTGGCCGCTTCTACACCCTTAGAATGGTCCATCTCAATCCGCACGCTCTGGCCGTAGGCGGTTTTAATAGTCAGCTGGCCAACAAAGGAGTTGACCGTGATGGTGCGGTTTTCGCCGGCTGGAGCCTGGGTCAGGTCAAGGGTTGTTTCGCCCACGAAGTTCGGGATCGAAGGAACCATGTAGTTGTAGTTGGACTTATCTACCCGAACATTTTGCCAATCAATATCCAGCGCGCTTTGCGGCGCCGCCGAAGTGATTGCAGCGATCGGCATGAAACCGAAAATCAGGGAAAACACTGCCATTACGCTGATCCAGCCGCCGTGACGTCCGCGTACTGCGCACACTGCCAGGGCCAGGCCCATCACGCCTGCCGCTAAGGCCGCCGAGATCACCAGGGAGCGCAGGCTCTGCTCAAGCACCATAGGAATTGCGCACATCACCAGCAAACCCAGGGTGATCAGGCTTAACATGCTGCCCGGTCCGGGTGCCCAGTTTTTACGCTGGTAGGGCTGGTAGTTAGGGCGCGGGCCGCCCGCGTTGTAGTTGCCTTGCCAACGCGGAATGGGCTTACCGTTGCTGCCTACGGGCGGGGCGGAAAAAACCTGCTGGCCCTCGCCTCCGTTGTAAGCGCTGTTGGGGCCATAGCTGCCGTTGTAAGTGCCGTTGGGGCCGTGGCCGACGCCGCCGTCGTAGCCTCGGGTTGAGGCGTAAGCCCCGTTTGGGTCGTAGTTTTCTGAGCCGACGCCGCTGTTTCCGTAGCCGCCGTCAGTGCCGCCCCCGTTGCCGCCGTCGGGACCATAGCCAGCGCCGCCGTCGTAACCGCCAGAGCCGTAGGGGTAGCCAGAGTAGTTTTGCGAGTTACGCCGTGAGTTAGCGATGAGCAGCACCGCTACCACAGCGGCGATACCAATAAGGGTGCTATTACCAAAAAAACTGGGTAAGAAACCTAGCGAAACGCTTGCCGGGGCGCCACTAAAGAGCGCTAACACAATCGCGCCAGCCAGGCCGCCGGTGAATTCGCCGTGCAGAGCCTGCTCCACGTGGATGCGCCCATCTTCAACCTCGGGCAGGAAAGCCCAGGCCAGGGAGTAGAGGAAACCGCCAAAACCAAGCAGGGCGGCAACTATAAACAAGATGCGCATCAGGGTCATGTCGATGCCGTAGCGCTGGGAAATCCCCGAGCATACGCCACCAAGCACTCGCGGCTGGGCACGGTAGAGGTTCATGGCGCGGATCGAGTTAAAGAAGCGGTCCATGCCGCTTTGGCCGTAGGTGCCGGGAGCGCCCTGGTAGCCGGGGGCCTGGAAGGTCTGGCCAGGGCGGCCCTGCGCGGAAGTAGAGTCCGCAGCACCCTCGCGCTCGGCGTCGTTGTTAAAGTCTTTGCTGTTCATGCTTCAAGTTTGCAGCTAACCGATGCTTTGGCGATATTGGGGACTACCCTGATATAACCCTGATTAATCCCTACCCACCCCTAATGGCACCCCTTTGCGTGCAACTATATAAACGTGAGTGCCACCCCTAATCAGTCCTCTGACTTGCCGCAGCCTTCCCCAGGGCCGACGTCGTCACTGTCAGGTTCGACGCCACAGTCTGCGGGTTCGACGCCGCTGGCGGGCTCAGCGTCACCTATCCCAGATCCGACGTCGCCGCTCGCCCCAGCACCGCTCGCCCCAGCACCGCTCGCCTCAGCTCCGGCCGCGTCTGCCCCTGCTGGAGAACAGGGCGCCGAATCGGCCCCCGCTGTAGCTCAGCCTGCCCCGGCTGTAGCTCAGCCTGCCCCGACTGCGGACCAGATCGAGTTTGCTGTGGGCCAACCCTGGCGCCCCGACTTCACTCCGCCGCCTAGTTGGCGCAGCCCCCGAGGTAGTGGTCGAGGGAGCGCCGGTTCGCAAGTAGACGGCGCGCGCAGTCACTATGGTCAGCAAAATTGGCCGTGGGACAGCGTCTACGGGCAGGAAAGTCGCGCGTGGGGGAGTGCTACTCATGCCGGCCCACAGGCGGGCGGTAGGCAGCCGGGAGCCAGCCGTGTGACAGGTGACCAGGCAACCCCACCCCACTAGCTGACGGACAAATGCCCCCAGCAGCCCTAATGGGCGGGGTATGCGCGGGCATAGCCACGCACCTGGGCGTAAACGTGTGGCTAGTGCGCGCTATTTTTGTGGGTCTGCTCTTCCTAAACGGGGTCGGCGCGCTGGCATATGCCCTGGCCATAGCCCTAATTCCAGCCGGCAACCCAGCCAGTTCACAGCTAGCCGCCCCCACCCGCCTGGCCGCGCAGCTAAACCAGCTACAGAGCAAAGACGGCAGAGATCAGGCCACCACCATATTTAGCGGCGTAGTGCTGCTAGCCCTGGCCGCAATCCTGGTGGCCTGGAGTCGAGGCTGGCTGGAAAGCAACGCCTACCTGCCGCTGCTGATAATCGGTTGCGGCGCCGCCCTGGCCTGGAGCCAAGCCGAAGAAGTAATGCATACCCCGCGTTCAATGGCGGCAATCGCGCGCTTAGCGGCCGGCCTGGCCCTAGCAGTTTTAGGGGTGTTGATTTGGCTCAGCGACCACACCGACATGTCAGGCATGCTGATCGGGGCGTTCGCGGCCCTAGTGATGCTAAGCGTGGTGGCCCTAGTGCTCGCCCCGCTGTGGCTGGGAGTAATCAGGCAACTATCCCAGACCCAAGCCGCCCAGGCACGCGCCTCCGAACGCGCCGACATTGCCGCCCACCTACACGACTCAGTGCTGCAAACCCTCACCTTGCTGCGCGCCCAAGCTGACGATCCCCAGCGTGTGGCCGCCCTGGCACTAAGCCAAGAACGTGAACTGCGCGCGTGGCTTTACGGGGACAACCATCCCACCAACGAAACCCTTCGCAGCGAGGTAGAAAGCGTTTCACGTGAAATTGAGCAGCTTTACGGCGTGCCTGTAGATAGCGTGATTGTGGGAGACACCCCGGCTACCGCCAAAACCCGCGTGCTCACCTCGGCCCTGCGTGAAGCCCTAGCCAACGCGGTACGCCACGGCAAACCCCCAATCAGCCTATATGTGGAGGTCAGCGGCCAAGAAGTGGAAGCCTACGTGCGCGATCACGGCGCCGGCTTTGACCTAGAAGCCATAAACCCAGACCGCCACGGGGTGCGCGACTCTATCATCGGCCGGATGCAACGCCACGGCGGCAGCGCCACCATCCGCGCGCGCGAACCTGGCACAGAGGTGTGTCTGCGCCTGGCCTTGCAGTAGGTGGCTGGCCTTGCAGTAGCTCTGTAGGAGTTGGCTGGCAGGAGTTGGCTGCACTGGGTGGCAGGAGCTGGCTGCACTGACGGCACTGGCTGGCAGGAGTTGGGGGCAGGAGCTGGCTGCACTGACGGCACTGGCTGCACTGGCTGCACAAAAACTGACATTTCGTCCGTTGCCTATAAAACCCCATGTATTTTTTATAGGGAAGGGATGATTTTGGGTGTAGGGGAGCCAATACAATTAACTACATGGCTGAACCTCTACGCGTCCTGCTCGTTGACGACCACGCCCTTATCCGCGCCGGGGTGCGCGCCCAACTAGAGCGCGTACCACAGCGAATCACCGTAGTGGGCGAGGCCGAGGACGTGCCCGGGGCAATCGCTGCCGTCCACGCCCTAAAACCCGATGTGGTGCTGCTAGACGTGCACCTGCCCGGCGGCAGCGGCTCCGGCGGCGCCCAAGTGGTTCGAGACTGCGCGGATATCACTGCCACCCGCTTTTTGGCCCTAAGTGTCTCTGACGCCGCCGACGACGTCGTAAGCGTTATCCGGGCCGGCGCTCGCGGGTATGTCACTAAAGCCATTGCACCGTCTGACCTGGTGGCAGCCATTGAGCGGGTAGCTAGTGGTGACGCTGCGTTCTCCCCGCGCCTAGCCGGTTTTGTGCTGGATGCGTTTGGTTCCACCCCAGCGCAGGTAGAAGACAGTGAACTAGACTTACTTTCCAACCGTGAACGCGAAGTTATGCGTCTAATTGCGCGCGGCTACACCTATAAAGAGGTAGCCAGTGAACTGTTCATCTCCATTAAAACTGTGGAAACCCACGTCTCTAAAGTGCTGCGTAAGCTGCAACTATCTAACCGCTATGAGCTAACCCGCTGGGCTAACGCCCGTAACCTGGTCTAACCCCAGCCTGCCATCTGCCTGATAAAACGCCCGCTTAAAAGTAACTGGTATGAAACATGGAAAGACAAATTCTTTACCCTAGCGGCCAAGCCGACTTTAGTGCCCGAGTGCCAGCGCTGGTACATCTGGGTTCAGGCCACCTGGTGCTAGTTCATGATCTACGCCCGCGTCCCAAAGGTGAACACTGGCGTTCCAGCGGCGGCGCGCTGCCTGACGACCTGCCCAACCCCAACTCGGTAGTGGTGCGCCACAGCTACAACCACGGCTCCACCTGGGATGACGCCCAGATCCTGGCTGAGGGGGTAGCGCGCGGTTACAGCCTGGACGGTATCGGCTGCGGCTACTCTGACCCCTCCCTGATCTGGGATGGCAGTAAGCTACACCTATTTATTACAGCCTCACGACTAACTGGCCTGTTTGGGGCCAAGCCGGCTCTGCAAGCCCCCGCCCCGGGTTGGCATGAAACTCCCGCCGCCGCTCTAGCCAAACAGGGTGATGAGGAGCTAGCCCTGCTCTACGGGGTCAGCCGGGATAATGGTTACACCTGGAGCTGGCGCCAAATCGATATGGCCGCCGCCGCGACAAACGGCAAACGTAGTTGGCGCACCAATTTCAAGGTGGCTCCCTGCGGCTTTAGCGTCTCGGGTCATGGCGTCTGCCTAAATAGCGGCCGCCTGGTACAGCCCCTAGTGCTGCGGGTAGAGGGCAGCAGTGAGGGGGCGCAGCAGTTGCAGGCCTGCTGTTTGCTTAGCGACGACGGCGGCCAAAGCTGGTTCCTGGGCCAACCTTGTCAGCAAACACAGGCAGGACAAACCGGCAGCCTGGCCGGCGGCACCGCCACCAGCGGCGTCGATGAATTTTGCATAGCCCAAGTAAATGCAGACGTCCTGCTGCTTTCCGCTCGTGACGCCGGCTATAGCGGCCAGCGCCTGTCTGCAGTCAGCGTAAACGGGGGAGTTAGCTGGTCTAAGGCTTCGCCCGATCCTGTGGCCGATCCGGGCTGTAACGCGGGCATGGTTAGCGTGCGCGCCAGTGAATTTGGGTTAGTGATTGTTTCTGACCAACCGCACGTATTTTTAATGCAATCTGAGCTTTACAACACTGTTTACGGCGGTAGGCATGCCGATGACCGGTTCGCACTGCTCACTAACGCTTTTGATGCGCGCCAACGCCGTAATGGCTGGCTGGAAGCCGTGCTGCTACCCCCGGGCGCAGACTATGGTTACACAGAGGGAGAAGAGTATGGGCCGGTGCGCTATCAGTTCCTAGCTGAGCTTGAGCCAGGTAGTTTTGGCTACAGCGATGTGGCCTGGACTGATCGCACCGTGGTGGTTGTTTATGAAAGCGAGGGCGGGCTTAAACAGGTAAGTTTAAGCGCGGGAGAGATACGTCAACGAGTGGTTTAAGTCCCAACGGGCTGGAATAGGTGGCCTGACGGGTGGCAGTATGGGAGAGTGACTATCCCCGTGCAAGCCGCAGTCAGCCATCTTCAGGCCGCTAAAGTGGCGATCATCCCTACCGACACCGTCTATGGAATCGGTGCGTTAGCAAGTGACGCCCGCGCCGTGGCACAGGTCCTGGCCGCCAAAGGTCGGGGACGGCAAATGCCCCCGCCGGTACTAGTTAGCGACATCTGTCAGCTGGACGGCGTCGTCGCCAATATTCCCACCCCTGCCCGCGCCCTCATGGAAGCCTACTGGCCCGGGGCGCTTACCCTGATTCTTCCCGCCCACCCAGATCTAAGCTGGGACCTGGGCGAAACCTGCGGCACCGTAGCCGTACGCCAACCCAACTATCCGCTTACTTTGCAGCTGCTGAGCCAAACCGGCCCGCTGGCAGTTACCAGCGCCAACCTCACCGGCCAGCCGCCCGCCACCGACGCCACCCAGGCGCGCACTTACTTTGGTCCTCAGATCGACTCGGGCGAGATTTACTTGCTCGACGACGGCGCTACCCCTGGCCCGGTACCCTCCACTATTGTTTCTTTCGCAGCCCCCCAGCCTAAGGTGCTGCGTGTAGGGGTGCTCAGCGTGGCACAGATCGAAGCTGTTATCGGCAAGGTAAACGGATAGGGGTCGCCTGTGAAGGTTTACCTACTGATTTTGTTGGTGGCTGCGGCCATTACCTATGTGAGTGTGCCGGTGGTGCGCCACATCGCTTTGGTGACTCACACGCTCACCCCGGTGCGTTCGCGTGACGTGCATAAGGTTCCCGTACCGCGCCTGGGCGGGGTGGCCATGTATGTGGGTATGGTAGCTGCCATTGCGGTGGCCTCGCATATTCCCTATCTGGAGGGCGTGTTTGAAGGTGGCAGCGCCTGGGGCGTGGTGACCTCCGGCGGCCTGCTGTGTGCACTGGGCGTGGTGGATGACCTATTTGACTTGGAATGGTGGGCAAAACTTGCCGGCCAAGCCCTGGCAGCCTCGATTTTGGCCTGGCAGGGTGTGCAACTGGTGTCTTTCCCAATTGCGGGGCTGACTATCGGTTCTTCCGGTTTTTCCATGGTCATGACGATTTTTGTGGTACTTACTGCCATTAACGCCGTTAACTTTGTTGATGGTTTGGATGGTTTGGCTGCGGGAACTGTAGCTATTGGCGCCATGGCGTTTTTTGGCTACACCTATGTGCTTACCCGTAACACGTCGCCTGACTCTTACGCCTCACTGGCGGCCACGTTAGGTGCCGCCCTGATCGGTATCTGCCTGGGCTTTTTGCCGCATAACTTCAACCCGGCCACAATCTTCATGGGCGACTGTGGCTCTATGCTGCTGGGCTTAATGAGTGCGGCCACGGCAATTGTGGTTACCGGCCAGATTGACCCGATTTCGATTAGCTATGGGCGCGCGCTGCCGGCCTTCTTGCCGGTGCTGTTGCCCCTGGCCATGATGCTGTTGCCGCTAACGGACATGATGCTGGCTGTGGTGCGTCGCGTTAGCGCAGGTAAAAGCCCCTTCCATCCGGATCGTATGCACATCCACCACCGTCTGCTTTCGGCTGGTTTGACGCACCGGCGTGTGGTGCTGGTTATGTATATGTGGACGGCGGCGGTGGTTTTCCCGCTGGCGGCTTGGGCCTTCATTGAGACTCGTCAGGCTATTTTGGCCCTGGGACTATCCCTGATCGCGGCCTTCGTGTTCACCGGTTTTATGCGTAAAACTAAGCGTGAAGAGCCCGCGAAGAAGTCCGCAAAGAAAACTGCAAAGAAGCCTAAGAAGAAGCCTGCGCCTAAGCAGGATCTGCCTGATTCGGTGCATCCGACCAAGCTTCCCGACAAGACTGATGCCACTCCGGTGGTGCGTGTGCGTAGCGCCTCCACGCCCGTGGTTGATAGCTCCTCTCTCAGTGCAGCTAGCTCGGCCACCGCTAGTGTGCCTGTTGTGGCTAGTTCTGCTGAGGTTGGCTCTGTTGCGCCCGCTGGTTCTGCTGCTTCTAGTGCGACGACGGCGCCTAGGACCCGCCGCTCTAGGCTTAAGCCGCGCTCGACTACGCCGCCTTGGCTACAGTCAGATGAGTCGGCGCCGGCTAGTGCGGCCTCTGCTGCTTCTAGCGTTAGCGCGGCCGCAACGGCTGCTTCAAGTGCTGCTGTGAATGCGCCTTCAAGCCTTAGCGCACCCTCAACACAATCTGCACCTTCATCTTATTTTGCGACCAACTCGCCCGATGAGGCTGTTGCTGCCAAGCCGGCTGCGCCGCTGCCGCCTGATGCCCAGCCGCGTCGTCGTCGAGCTGGCCGCCACGCTGCTACTACGCCAGAGCAGCCTTTTACCCAGGCCACTCAGGCCGTCCCGGCGCTAACGCAGCCAGCAGTCACTCCGGCTGCACCAGCAGCTGCGTCCCAGCAGGTAGCCCAGGCCGGTGCGCCGCAGCCGCAGCCGAGCCCACAAGGCCCTTACGGAGCCGGCGCTAACAACAACCCGGCGTGGCAGGCCCGGCGCAACCCCAACGTGCGCTACGACGTCGTCCCCAACCAATCCCTATGGGAAGACGAGGAAGACGACGACACCAACCCCACCGGAGTGCCGGCAATTTAGAAGCGCCGGTAGCTAACCAATAAGCGAGCCAAATGAGCCACCTAAGCGCCACCCAGAACTTCCGCCGCACCGCCCGCCGCTGCCTAGCAGTTGGGCTGATCCTTGCCTGCCTAAGCCTGGGGATTTCCTTCGCGCTAGAGGGAGCCAAGGCGGCTGGACTGGCCTGGGCTGGGGGAGCGGGCCTATTGCTGAGCCTAGTGACCGCCGCGATCTTGTACATTCCCTGGGACCGCTACCCACAGCTGGCCGGCTCAGGGGTCATGATCGACTTTGCGCTCAAAGTGCTGGTGATGATCGGCTGCCTGATAGCGCTAAAAAATTTGGGTGATAAAGCAGTTAACCCGCGCTACTTTGTACTGTCTTTAGCTGTAATTTTGGTGGGTTTAACCTTAACTGAAGTAGTGAGCTTAGCCACAGGCAATAAGGTGTATGTAGAGACAAAAGAGTCTAAAGAGGGGCCTAAGTCCTAAGTAATTCTGCTAAAAGAGTTACTAATGTGACTCAAGCTACTGTAGGTAGGTACTAAGGCGTGCTTTTTGTGGCGCATTAGGAGCACAATAGGTACTTGGGAATTGCTGTAAGGTGAATGTCTTAGACGCAGTAGTTCTGTGAAACCTAAACCATCAACCTAAAGGGGGGCTTCGGTGCTGGATGTAACCGCACCCGCTCAGCTGGTCACGGCTGTAGCCGCGAAAGGTGGATTTGTACCGCCGAGCATCGATGACTTCTTTCCTCCGGCATTGGCATTCTTGAACACTCCGTTCGAGCTCAACCGCATCATGTTGGTACGTATCATCATGACGCTGGTGCTAGTGCTGGCATTTGGGATCGGGGCCGCGCGCGCCAAGCTAGTGCCTGGACGTTTCCAAAATATGCTGGAAATGCTGTTGGAATTCGTGCGCAAGAACATAGCTGAAGACGTGCTAGGTGAGCGTCGCGCTGCGCGCTACACGCCAGTGCTAACTGTGGTTTTCCTAGGCATCTTGTTCATGAACCTAGCCGGAATTATTCCGGGCCTGCAGGTGGCAGGTACCTCGGTAATTGGTATGCCGCTAGTGTTCGCCATCTTCGCCTACGTCATTTTCGTGGCAGCAGGTATTAAGGCCTCGCACGGCAACCCGTTCAAATTCTTCAAAGACCAGACCATGCCTAAGGGTGTGCCTGGGGTGCTCTACGTACTAGTAACCCCCATCGAGATCTTCTCCACCTTCATCATGCGGCCAGTCACTTTGACGCTACGTCTTCTGGCCAACATGGTTTCTGGACACATCCTGCTAGCCCTGTGCTTCCTGGCCACAAACGCCCTGTTCTTTGAGGCCAGCGGCTGGATTAAGGGTCTGGGTGTAGTCACTTTGGGGCTGGGCCTGGTATTCATCCTGTTTGAAGCTTTCGTGGCTGTCTTGCAGGCATACATCTTCGCCCTGCTGACGGCGGTCTACATCGACACTTCGATTTCCGCCCACTGATCGCCTAGATACTTAACTTAGGCAAACAAAGCTATCCTTAACTAACAAAGACCATCGGCTTAAACCTAAGCCGGTTTCAACCACAAGGAGAACAATTCCATGACTGGCTCCATCGCTACCATCGGTTACGGTCTGGCTACCCTAGGCCCCGGTATCGGCATCGGTATCGTCGTTGGTAAGACCCAGGAAGGTACTGCTCGTCAGCCCGAGGTTGCTGGTGCGCTGCGTACCAACATGTTCATCGGTGCGGCCCTGATTGAGGCTCTGGGTCTGCTCGGCTTCGCTGCTGGCTTCGCCTTCTGATCATCATGGCATCAGCCAGCGTATACACCGCTGTGCTCGCTGCCGCGCACTCTAGCGAACACAGCGAGCACTCCATCCTGCTGCCAGAGCCAGCTGACCTGATCTGGGGTTCGCTGTGCTTCGTTGTGATCGCCGTCGTGCTACTTAAGTACGCGCTACCTAAGTTCACCGCGATCCTAGATGAGCGTACTGCCAAGATTCAGGCTGGTCTGGACTTCGCTGAACAGGCCAAATCCGACCGCACCCGCACCCAGAAAGAAGCTGCGGAACTGGTTGAAGGCGCTCGTCGCGACGCCGCTGCGCTACGCGACAAGGCCCACGGTGAAGCTGAGCGCATCCTCAGCCAGGCCCGCACCGACGCTGAGGGAGAAGCTGACAAAGCCCTGGCGGCCTCCAAACGCCAGCTTGAAGCTGAAACCGGTGCAGCCCGTGAAGCTCTACGCAGCGAAGTAGGCCTATTGGCAACCGAAATTGCCGAAAAGCTACTGCGCGCCGAGCTGTCGGACCCCAAGGCGGCAGCACGTCTAATCGACGAATCTATCGCCCAGCTTGAAACCGAAGCGAGTGTGCGTTGATGAGCGCCGAGCTCACAGCCAAAGTCTGGGCTAGCCAGCTAGCCACCGGTGGAAAGCGCTCCGTGGTGCTAGGTCACCAGATGCTGGGCGTGGCTCACATCATTGCTGAAAACCGTCCGCTACTTAACTCACTTACCGACCCTGCCCGCTCCAATGCGGATAAGCAGAAACTGGCACGTGAAGTCTTTACCGGCACAGCGGATGCAGCAGTAGTGGAGCAGCTTTGCGAACTGGTGACCGGCCACTGGCTAGACCCCATCAAGCTACTGACACGCATGCACGATCTAGGTATCGAATCGGTTATTGCCGGCTCGGTCAGTGCCTCCGTGCCAGTTGAAGATGAGCTCTTCGCGGTAATCAACGTGTTAAAGCGTGACCGGCAGCTACGTCAAGCTCTGGACCCCTCACGCCTTAGCACCCCAGACCAGCGCGCGCAGCTAGCCGCCAGGTTGTTTGAAAGCCAGCTTTCAGAAGCTGCGCTGACCCTCCTAATGTGGTGCGCCCGCCACGAGGTGCGCGCCGGCATCACCTACAACCTGCGCCGTGTATGCGAGCTTGCCGCACGTCGTCGGGGCCTAGTGATTGCCGACGTGACCAGTGCTGTCGAGCTGACCAAAGCCCAGCAGCAGCGCCTGATCAAGGCCCTAGCCAAGCGCACCGGGCACGACGTCGAATTGCACCTAGAGGTAGACCCTGAGGTAATCGGGGGCCTGCGCATCCTGGTCGACGAGCGTCTATACGACAACACCACCCGCAGCGCCCTCAAGGCACTGCGCACCCAAATCGCTTAAACATTCGTGCCGGTAACGGCAGTAAATGAGGTAAGGAACCGCAATATGGCTGAGCTGAGTATCTCTCCTGCAGAGATTCGCAGTGCTCTAAATGAGTTTGTTAGCTCCTACCGAGCCACCGACGTGGCCGGTGAAGAAGTCGGTCAGGTCGTGTTTGCTGCCGACGGTATCGCCCACGTGGAGGGGCTGGCCGGCACCATGGCCAACGAGCTGCTGTCTTTCGAAGACGGCACCCTAGGCATGGCCATGAACCTGGAAGAGCGCCAGATCGGCGTCGTCGTTCTAGGTGACTACACCGGCATTGAAGAAGGACAGGCTGTACGCCGTACCGGCGAGGTACTGTCCGTGCCGGTCGGTGACGGCTACCTGGGCCGTGTAGTAGACCCGCTGGGTAACCCCATCGACGGTCTAGGCGACATCACCGATCTAGAAGGACGCCGCGCTCTGGAGCTACAGGCTCCCGGCGTTATGCAGCGTAAGAGCGTGCACGAGCCGCTGCAGACCGGTCTTAAGGCCATCGACTCCATGATCCCGATCGGTCGTGGCCAGCGCCAGCTGATCATTGGTGACCGTCAGACCGGTAAGACCGCTATCGCTCTGGACACCATCTTGAATCAGCGTGACAACTGGCTCAGTGGTGACCCCAACAAGCAGGTGCGCTGCATCTATGTAGCCATCGGCCAGAAGGGCTCCACCATCGCCTCGGTGCGTCGCACCCTGGAAGAGGCCGGCGCGCTGGAATACACCACCATCGTGGCCTCGCCCGCTTCAGACCCGGCAGGCTTCAAGTACCTAGCTCCCTACACCGGTAGCGCCATCGGTCAGCACTGGATGTACAACTCCAAGCACGTGCTGATTGTTTTCGATGACCTATCCAAACAGGCTGAAGCCTACCGTGCAGTGTCGCTGCTGCTGCGTCGTCCCCCGGGCCGTGAAGCCTACCCCGGCGACGTCTTCTACCTGCACTCTCGTCTGCTAGAGCGTTGCTCCAAGCTATCCGATGACCTCGGTGGCGGCTCCATGACCGGTCTGCCCATCATCGAGACCAAAGCCAACGACGTTTCGGCCTACATCCCCACCAACGTCATTTCTATTACCGACGGCCAGATCTTCCTGCAGTCCGACCTGTTCAACTCTGACCAGCGCCCGGCTGTTGACGTAGGTGTCTCGGTATCCCGTGTGGGTGGTGCCGCACAGATCAAGGCCATGAAGAAGGTCTCCGGTACCCTCAAGATCACCCTGGCCCAGTACCGCTCCATGCAGGCTTTCGCCATGTTCGCCTCCGACTTGGACGCCGCCACGCGTGCCCAGCTCACCCGTGGTGCTCGCCTGATGGAACTGCTAAAGCAGCCTCAGTACACCCCCTACAAGGTCCAGGACCAGGTAGCCAGTGTGTGGGCAGGTACCAACGGTTACCTCGACGACGTCGCCCTTAAGGACGTATCTCGTTTCGAGAAGGAGATGCTCAACTACCTGCACTCTGAAACCGACGTACTAGAGACCATCGCCACCACCGGTCAGCTGACCGATGAGACTGAAGACAAGCTGCGTAAGGCCGTTGAGGCTTTCCGTACCACCTTCATGGGTGACGGCGCACTGCTAGACGCCGAGGTGGCTGAGCTTGAGGATGCCCCTGCTGCTGAGCACACCGTAGAGCAGATCGAAGTCAAGCGAGGCTGAGGTGGCTGGAGCACAACGCGTTTATAAGCAGAGGATTAACTCCACCCGCACCCTCAAAAAGGTGTTTAGGGCTATGGAGCTAATCGCTGCCTCGCGCATTGGCGCGGCCCGCGATGCCGCCCAGAGCTCGGGTCCTTACAATGCGGCGCTATCTCGCGCAGTGGCGGCAGTAGCCTCCTACTCAGGCTTAGACCACCCCATTACCCGTGAACGCACCGACACCAACCGGGTAGCGGTACTGGTGGTTACCTCTGACCGTGGTATGGCTGGGGCTTACTCGGCCACCATTCTGCGTGAAAGTGAACGCCTCATCGAGCACCTGGTTGAAGAGGGCAAAGAGCCGGTGATCTACACCTGCGGTCGCCGCGCGCAAGGCTACTTCTCCTTCCGCGACCGTCCGGTAGAAAAATCTTGGGTGGGCGAGTCTGACCGTCCCAGTGCGCAGATGATTGACGATATTTCGGCAACTTTGCTCAGCACCTTCCTAGCTAAACCTGAAGACGGCGCCGTAAGCGAAGTGCACATCGTCTTTACGCGCTTCAAAACCATGGTTACCCAGGTGCCGGAAGTACGCCGTATGCTGCCGCTGCGCGTAGTGGATGTGGAAGGTCCCGGTGAATTGGTCCGTGAAGACGTGGCCGCCACCCAGGAGCGCTTCCACGCTGAAGAAACTGCCGCCATGCCGCTGTATGAGTTTGAGCCTTCCAGCGCGGAAGTACTCAACGCCCTACTGCCGCGCTATGTGGCCAGCCGTATCAATGACGCGCTGCTGCAAAGCGCCGCCAGTGAGTTGGCTAGCCGTCAGCGTGCCATGCACACGGCCACCGACAACGCCGAAGAACTCATCACTACTTACACCCGTCTGGCAAACGCCGCTCGACAGGGTGAAATCACCCAGGAAATCACCGAAATTGTTTCCGGTGCTGACGCCCTGGCGGGAAAGTAAACGCCCAGATAGAACACGGAAGAACGATAAATGGCTAATTACCCAAACACCGGGGCTACCGGGCGTATTACCCGCATCATCGGCCCCGTAGTAGACATTGAGTTCCCGCCGGACGGACTACCGGCGATGTACAACGCTTTGCACACGGATCTAACCCTAGATGGGGTTACCTCCACCCTCACTTTGGAAGTAGCCCAGTACTTGGGTGACAACATTGTGCGTGCAATTTCGCTTAAGCCCACCGACGGTCTGGTGCGTGGCGCCCAGGTAATTGACACCGGCGCCCCTATCTCCGTGCCGGTAGGTGACGTTACCAAGGGCCACGTGTTCAACGTGACCGGTGACGTGCTAAACCTCAAGGAAGGCGAGCACTTCGAGGTTTCCCAGCGTTGGCCTATCCACCGCCAGCCCCCGGCCTTTGACGAGCTAGAGTCTAAGACTCAGATGTTCGAAACCGGTATTAAGGTTATCGACCTACTAACCCCCTATGTACAGGGTGGAAAGATTGGTCTATTCGGTGGTGCCGGTGTGGGTAAGACCGTGCTGATTCAGGAAATGATTCAGCGTGTGGCCCAGGACCACGGTGGTGTGTCCGTATTCGCCGGTGTGGGTGAGCGTACCCGTGAAGGTAACGACCTGATCGTCGAAATGGGTGAAGCTGGGGTATTCGACAAGACCGCTCTGGTATTCGGCCAGATGGATGAGCCCCCGGGCACCCGTCTACGTGTTGCTCTTACCGCTCTGACCATGGCGGAATACTTCCGCGATGTACAGCACCAGGACGTGCTGCTGTTCATCGACAACATCTTCCGTTTCACCCAGGCCGGTTCTGAGGTTTCCACCCTGTTGGGCCGTATGCCCTCCGCCGTGGGTTACCAGCCCAACCTGGCCGACGAAATGGGTCAGTTGCAGGAGCGTATTACCTCCGCAGGTGGTCACTCCATTACCTCGCTGCAGGCCATTTACGTGCCCGCCGACGACTACACCGACCCGGCTCCGGCCACCACCTTCGCTCACCTGGACGCCACCACCGAGCTTTCGCGTGAAATTGCTTCACGTGGTCTGTACCCGGCTGTGGACCCGCTGACCTCTACCTCGCGTATTTTGGACCCGCGCTATGTGGGTAAGGAACACTACGAGGTGGCCACCCAGGTCAAGTCTATCCTGCAGAAGAACCAGGAGCTGCAGGACATCATCGCCATCTTGGGTGTTGATGAGCTGAGTGAAGAAGACAAGGTTACGGTTGCACGTGCCCGCCGTATCCAGCAGTTCCTGAGCCAGAACACCTACATGGCTGAAAAGTTCACTGGTGTTGCCGGTTCTACCGTGCCCCTGTCTGAGACTGTGGCCGCCTTCAAAGCTATCTGCGAAGGTACCTACGACCACGTGCCTGAGCAGGCATTCTTCAACATCGGTGGCATCGAAGATCTAGAGCGCCGCGCTCACGAGCTGACTAAGTAGTCGGCTTACGTCCCGCCTGGGGTTACCTGGGCGGGACGGCGACGGCGCCCCTAGCCCCGGCAGCCTAGCTCCGGCAGTGGGGTGGGCGGCGTCGTCGGAAATTAAGTGACGCCCCAGTGACGTAACGGCAGTAAATTAACCAAGCCAGGAGAAAAAAGTGAGCAAGCTAAACGTTGAGATTGTCTCCCTGCGCAGGCAGGTATTCAGCGGGCAGGCAGACAGCGTTTCGCTGCCCACCGTCACCGGCGCACTGGGTGTACTACCTGGCCGCGCCCCGGTGCTGGCCCTTCTTGGTGACGGATATGTGCAGGTGGAGGGGGATAAGCCCTACCGTGTGCATGTGCGTGGGGGATTCTGTTCAGTTGACCATGACCAGGTCACCGTGGCCGCCGACGCTGTGGGTGAGGACGAAGTTGGCAGCCTCGATGTCGAAAGCATCGAAGTAGATACTAAGGTTGAGCACGTCGCTCTCGCTGCTTTGGATGGTGACGACCTAGACTAATACCCATGCACGCTGTCTGGGTATGGGGTCTAATTGCACTGGTTACGGCGCTAATCGCGCTAGTACTGTTTTTTGTTCGTCTGCGTACGCTATCTGCCCGAGTGGGGGCTTTCGAGTGTGCGCTAGCCGTTAAATCTGGTTGGATGGGCGGCATCGCCCAGATGCGTAGTGAAACCCTTGACTGGTATCGCATCGTGTCCGCCTCACCCAGCCCGCGCCTGCGCATTGAACGCAGGTTTGTGGAGCTAAGCCAGCCGCGTCGTCGAGTTAATGGCGGCAGCGTGGTGGAAGTGACCCTCACCTATGGGCAGACCGAATATGAGCTGGCTATGGCTGAAGAATTCCATTCGGCGCTGGTGGCCTGGGCTGATTCAGCTGCTCCGCGTGCAGGCGGCTATGTATAGTTTCAAGGCCTACTAAACACTACACAAAAACTGACATTTCGTCCCTTCCCTATAAAACCCCATGGAAAAATCACCTGTGAAGGATGATTTTGGGTGTAAATGATTGGGTTATCCAATGCGCTTGCTGATTGCTGACTGCTCTGTTGATTACTCTGGCCGCCTAAGCGCCCACCTGCCCAAAGCCAAGCGGCTAATCATGTTTAAAGCCGACGGCTCAGTGCTAATTCACTCCGACGGCGGCTCCTACAAGCCCCTTAACTGGATGATGCCCCCGCTAAGCGTGGAAGAACTAGACATCGACGCTGAGCATGAGCAGGCCGGGGTAGTGCAGCTGCTAGACGTGCGCTCTGCCAAAACTGATGACCGCCTGCGCATCCGTATCTACCAGGTATATGCCGACGTCAACGAAGAGCTAGGGGCAGAGCCTGGATTGACTAAAGACGGCGTGGAAGCCCACCTGCAAGAACTGTTAGCCCAGCAAATTGAGCTGCTAGGCCCCGGCCACCGCCTGATCCGCCGCGAGTACTACACCGCCATCGGCCCGGTAGACATTTTGGCTAAAGACGCTGATGACCACACCGTGGCCGTAGAAATTAAGCGCGTAGGCGGAATCGACGGCGTCGAGCAGCTAACCCGCTACCGTGAGCTGCTAGACCGTGACCCGCTACTGGCCCCAGTCAAGGCTGTGTTCGCCGCCCAAAGTATCAAACCCCAGGCCCGCACATTGGCTGAAGATCGCGGCATCACTTGTCTGATCTTAGACTATGACGCTATGCGCGGTATGGACGACGCCGACTCACGCTTGTTCTAACAGGGCGCCATTAAGTAGCTCAAAAATCACTTTTAACAGGGACTTTAACGCTCTAAAAGCGCACAAAGGGCAGATAAACTAGGCACATGAGCAAAGAAGCCAGTTTCGCCCTACGTGGGCGAGTTGTACTACCCGAAACCATCCTGTTAGACGGCCTAGTCGTTGTTAACGGTTCACACCTGCTGTGGGTGGGGGAAGCTGAGCAGGCCGCAGCTGCCGGTTTTGCCCGCGAACTTGAGCAAGCCAGCCCTGCTCCCGAGGGCGGCTACCTACTGCCGGGGCTAATCGACGTGCACTGCCACGGCGGTGGCGGGGCCGTGCTTGAGCACCGCCGTCACGGCACCACCACCATTGTCACCTCCTGCGTCACTGCCAGCCCCGAGGTGCTGCGTGAACGCACCAAGTTACTGGCAGATTTGGCTGACGAGGGCGAAATTGCCGGTATCCACTATGAGGGCCCATTCGTTTCAGTTGAGCGCTGCGGCGCCCAGGATCCCACCTACATCATTGACCCTGACGCTGAACTAACCCGTGAGTTGCTGCAACTGGGGCGCGGGCACGTGGTCACCATGACTATTGCCCCCGAAAAGCCGGGCCTGCTAGGTGACGACGGCGTAATCGAGGCCCTGCTTGAGGGCGGGGCGCTGCCCTCCTTTGGACACAGCGACTCTGGCGCTGAGCCGGTACGCCGCTGCCTGGAAGAAACCGACCGGCGTATTTGGTCGCGTCTAGCCACCGACAAGCCGGTGCGTTCAGAGCGCGCCACCGCCACCCACCTGTTTAACGGGATGCGTCCCATCCACCACCGTGACCCCGGTCCTGTGCCCGAGGTGGTGGCTGGTGCCCAGCGCGGCGAGGTTATTGCTGAGCTCATTGGCGACGGCGTACACCTGGCGCCAGCTATCGTGCGCGACCTATTCGACACTCTGGGCCCAGCCAACCTGGTGCTGATCACAGACGCTATGGCTGCGGCGGGTATGGCTGACGGCTCCTATGTGCTC
>QWCZ01001956.1_pt1 | contig 23523 bp, 24 predicted proteins | sample 1972651 | NCBI WGS metagenome assembly QWCZ01 (sample SAMN09866695, study PRJNA288562) | Human oral metagenome isolate pre1_saliva, whole genome shotgun sequencing... | isolation source: mouth | host: Homo sapiens | place: USA: California
GCCGGCGAGTTTCGCCATGAATTGCTCTTCGGCATCGACGTGAATCACTTTCACACCCAAGTTGCGGGCGAACATATCCATCACCATTTTGCCTTCGTTCAAGCGCAACAGACCATGGTCAACAAACACGCAGGTCAGTTGGTCGCCGATGGCGCGGTGAATCAGCGCGGCCGCTACAGAAGAGTCCACGCCGCCGGACAGACCTAAAATCACTTCGTCGCTGCCGGCCTGTTCGCGGATTTTGGCAACGGCTTCTTCGATGTAGTTCGGCATCGTCCAGCTCGGTTGTGCGCCGCAAATATCCAAGACAAAGCGGTTTAACAACGCACGGCCTTGTTTGGTGTGGGTCACTTCGGGGTGGAATTGGATGCCGTAGAATTGTTTCTCAGCGTTTTCCATCATGGCAATCGGGCAAGACGGGGTATCGCCGATGATGGAGAAACCGGTAGGCAGTTTGGACACTTTATCGCCGTGGCTCATCCATACGTCGAGTGTGTTTGGTGCATCGTCTTGAATGCCGCGTGTCAGCTCGCTGTCGATGGTTTTAACTTGCGCGTAGCCGAATTCGCGTTGGTTGCCGGGCTGCACTTCGCCGCCCAAGTGGTGCGCCATAAATTGCATGCCGTAGCAAATGCCCAAAACCGGAATGCACAAATCAAAAATACCGGTATCGGCTTGATAGTCGGATTCGTAAACGGAATTAGGGCCGCCGGAGAGGATGATGCCTTTCGGATTGAAGGCTTTGATTTCGTCCAAAGGCATGTCGAAGGAATGCAGCTCGCAGTAAACATGAGCTTCGCGCACGCGTCGGGCGATAAGCTGAGTAACTTGCGAACCGAAGTCGAGGATGAGGATTTTGTCTTGGGTCATCATTGTGTTTTCAATGGGTGGTGTTTGAAAAATGCCGTCTGAACAAAATCAGTGGGCTAAGAGGAGGTTGACGACGGCATCGGTCTGTTGGTCGATGGTGTCGTTGGAATTTTTGATGGTGTATTTGACACGTCTGACTTCGTATTGTGGCGTGCGTATCAGTACGGCGATTTTCTTTATTTGTTTGGTGTTGCCGGTTGAGTGGTAGCGTAGATTGTATTTGCATTCGGGTGTATATAGGCGGCTATCGCCCAAGGTAACGGTTTCGCTGCTGATACCTTTTGCACTAAGGGACGCTGCCAAATTTTGATGATAGGTGGCAGGGGTGCTTTTGCTGTTTGGAATGATGCAAATATGTTTGATTTGGGCAATGTCTTCAGGCTTGCCGGTTTTGATGTAGGTGCTGCTGGAGCAGGCACTAAGCAGGAAAAATGCACCTGTAATAGTCAATAGGGTATATTTCATTATTGTTCCTTTTTCGGTGGTTTCAATTTTAGCCAACCTCGCGGAGATTGGAGTGTTTATGCCGTCTGAAAGGCGGCGGTATCTTTTCCGGAGATGTTCCTCAGCATGGTGTAGTAGCCGTTTTGGGACATGAGTTGATCGTGTGTGCCTTGTTCGATGATTTTGCCGCCGTCCATGACGATGATGCGGTCGGCGGATTCGATGGTGGTCAGGCGGTGGGCGACGATGATGCTGGTACGGTTTTCCATCAGGCGTTCGAGTGCCTGTTGGACGAGGCGTTCGGATTCGTTGTCCAGTGCGCTGGTGGCTTCGTCAAGAAGCAGTATCGGTGCGTCTTTCAAAACGGCGCGGGCGATGGCGACGCGTTGCCGTTGGCCGCCGGAAAGTTTGCTGCCGTTCGCCCCGATGTGCTGGTGCAGTCCGAGCGGGGAACTGTCAATCAGGCTTTGCAGGTTGGCGGCTTGGAGGGCGGACAGGACTTCGGATTCGCTTGCATCGGGACGGCTGTAGCGGACGTTTTCAAACAGGGTGTCGTCAAACAGGAATACGTCTTGGGAGACAAGGGCAAATTGGGCGCGCAGGTAATCGAGTTTGATGTCGGCGATGTCGGTGCCGTCTATGCATATATTGCCGGCAGACGGTTCGACAAAGCGGGGCAACAGGTTGACGACGGTGGATTTGCCGCTGCCGGAACGTCCGACAAGGGCGATACGCTCTCCTTGCCTGATGTCCAAATTGAAGTTGTCGAGGGCTTTGATGCCGTCTGAACGGTATTCGACGTCGATATTGCGGAAGCTGAGGCTACCTTTGATGTGTTGCGGCGTCAGTGTACCTTTGTCCTGTTCCGGTGGGGTATCGAGAAACCCGCATACGCCGTCGGCGGCAAGGAACATAGTCTGCATGGGGATGCTGACGTTGGCAAGGCTTTTGATAGGGGAGAGCATTTGCAGCATGGCGACGATGAATGCCATAAATTCGCCGATGGTGGTGTAGCCTTTTTGGCTTTGCCACAGGGCGGTGAAGATGACGACGGCGAGCGCGGAGGAGGCGATGAATTCGCTGAACGGTGAGCGTGCCGCCGTTGCCTGCGTGATTTTTTTGCTGAGCCGGACAATGGTGCTGTTGATGGCGTCAAAGCGGTTTGCGGCCTGTTTTTGTCCGCCGAAGAGCTTGACGACGCGGTGTCCCTGATGAACCTCGGCAATAACGTTGTTCATCGTGCCTATGCTTTTTTGCGAGTCGGCAATGACATGTTTCAGGCGGTTGCGGTAGTAACGCGACAGCATGGACAGCAGGGGGAACATGAGGACGACGATGAGGCTGAGCTGCCAGTTGAGGTAAAGTAGGACGATGGTCAGTCCGATGACGATCATGGTGTCGCGGGTCAGGACGATGAAGACGCTGCTGGCGTTGCTGATTGCCTGTTCGGTCAGGTTGAGCATATTCATCAGTACCGTGCCTGACGGGGTTTCCTGATGGTAGCGTGAGGAGAGGGTCAGCATTTTGGCGAACATGTCTTTACGGATGCAGCTGATCGCCATGACGGAAACCCAGGTCATGAAATAGGTGCTGACGAAGCGGCAGATTCCTCTGATGATGACGAGGGTGATGAGAAAGAGGGGGACGGTCCAGATTTTGTTTTCCGTTCCCCAAATCATGTAGGTAAACTGTTCGCGCCAGTTTTGCAGGGTGGAGAGGATACCGGAGGCGGCAGACAGTTCGGGCGGCGCGGCGGGTACGGCAAAACCTTGGTTGACCAGGGGGGCGATGAAGGCGGCAAGATAGCTTTCGGTGGCGGCAACGCCGAAGATGGCAATCAGCGCGGCAACAATGCGGATTTTGTAGGGGCGGATATATGCCGTCAGGCGCATGAAGTTACGGGCGTCTTCTTGTTTGAACAGTCCGAAAGTCAGTTTTTCTATCATGTCGGTGGGGCGGAAACTGTAATGGTATCCGCTGTCGGTGGTTTGGTCGTCATCGATTATAGCGCAAATATGCGGCTGTTTGCCGTTCGGATGTGAAAAGCAGCCTGAGGCGTGCAGGCTGCTTTTTGCGGAACGAAGTCAGTGTGCTTCTATAAAGGCGGCAATCTGTCCGGCATCGGTCAGTGCGCTGCACGCGGCGGCCTTGTTGATGCGTTTTGCCAGACCTGCCAAAACTTTGCCCGGACCGCATTCGGCGGATTCGGTGATGCCGTCTGAAACAAGGGCGTTAACGGTTTCCGTCCAGCGTACGGGGCTGTAAAGCTGGCGGACGAGCGCGTCTTTGATTTTGTCGGCATCATCGTAGGCGGCAACGTCGGCATTGTGGATAACGCGGATTTGCGGCTGTTTGATTACAACCGATTTCAGGGCCTCGGCAAGTTTTTCGGCGGCAGGCTTCATGAGGCTGCAATGGGAAGGTACGGACACGGGCAGCGGCAGGGCGCGTTTGGCACCGGCTTCTTTGGCGGCGGTCATGGCGCGCTCGACGGCGGCGGCATTGCCTGCAATCACGACTTGTCCGGGCGAGTTGAAGTTGACAGCTTCAACCACTTCATCCTGTGCGGATTCGGTGCAAATCTGCCTTACCTGTTCATCTTCCAAACCCAAAATTGCCGCCATTGCGCCCACGCCTTGCGGTACGGCAGACTGCATCAGTTCGGCGCGTAGGCGCACGAGTTTGACGGCGTCTGCAAAATCCAATGCGCCGGCGGCGACAAGCGCGGTATATTCGCCGAGACTGTGTCCGGCAACGGCGGCAGGCGTTTTGCCTCCCGCTTCCAAATAGGCGCGGTAAACGGCAACGCCGGCGGCGAGCATGATGGGTTGGGTATTGACGGTTTGTCCGATGATTTCGGAATCGCTACCGTTAATCATCGCCCACAAGTCTTGACCCAATATGGCGGATGCTTCGTCAAATGTGTTTTTGACGACGGCCTGCCCTGTAAAGCCGTTCATCATGCCGAGGCTTTGAGAACCTTGTCCGGGAAAGAAGAATGCAAAAGACATGGTATTCCTTTATTTGGTTGGATAATCAGGTATTCTGCCCGAGTTTTACGAAAAATTCAGGCGGGACAAAATAATAAATCAGGATGAAGGTTGCCAGGACATTGCCTGTAACAGTCAGGAGAAGCATGAATGCAAAACGCTTTTTCGCTGTCTTATGTCTGAAGGTCATGCTGCCGAAATACGCGCCCGCCCAGCCGCCGAGCAATGCGGGCAGGAGCAGGCGGTATTCGGGAATGCGGTACTTTCCCTGTACGGCACGCCTTTTGTCTATGCCGTAAAGTGCAAACGTGTAGAGGGATAATATTGAGTAACACACACCCAATATGGGGAAAAACATCAAGACGACAGGTAAGAATGCCGCACACGCAATCGGTTTGAGGAGGGTTGGCCGCTTCATGGTAAGGGAAATGCCGTCTGAAAACCTGTTTCAGACGGCATCAGGTTAATATTCCATCAATACCGCACCCCACGCGAAACCGCCACCGATGCCTTCGAGCAGCAGATTTTGACCGCGTTTGATTTGTCCGCTGCGGATGCCCGTATCCAAAGCCAGCGGAATCGAGGCGGCGGACGTGTTGCCGTGGTCTTGGACGGTCAGGATGACTTTGTCCATACTCAGCCCCAAATGTTTCGCGGTAGATTCGATAATGCGGCGGTTTGCCTGATGGGGAACAATCCAGTCGATTTGTTCGGCGGTATAACCGGCTTCGCCGATAACTTCATCGGCGATTTTTGCCAGCATTTTGACGGCGAATTTGAATACGCCCGGTCCGTCCATAGTGATATAAGGCGATCCGCAGATTTTTCCGTCGGCGATTTGTCCGGGCGCATTGAGCAGGTTCAGGTAGTTGCCGTCTGCCTTCAGCTTGCCGTGGATGATGCCCGGTTTGTCCGACGCGCTTAAAACCACCGCGCCCGCACCGTCGCCGAACAATACGCAGGTTGTACGGTCGTTCCAATCGACGATGCGGCTGAAGGTTTCCGCACCGATGACCAGTGCGTTTTTCGCCATGCCGCTTTGAATGTAGGCGTTTGCCGTAGTCAGCGCGTACATAAATCCCGCACACACTGCCTGTACGTCGAAGGCGGGGCAGCCGTTGTCTATCCCCAGTTTTTGCTGCACGATGGTTGCAGTAGACGGAAACTGCATATCCGGCGTTGCCGTTGCCACAATAATCAAATCGATTTCGCCGCTGTCCAACCCGGCAGCATCCAGGGTGCGACGGGCCGCTTCGGCTGCAAGGTCGCTGGTTTTCTCGTTTTCGGCTGCAATATGGCGGAACTTAATGCCCGTACGCGCGGTAATCCACTCGTCAGAGGTATCTACCTTTTGGGCAAGGTCGTCATTGCTGACGCGGTTGGCAGGAAGATAGCTGCCCGTGCCGGAAATTTTGGCATACTGCATGGGAACGGCCTTTTTGGAGAGTTGGTTCAGATTCGGCTATTGTAAGCGAAAAACAGATGATTGCCCAATACGGACAGGGTGCAAATGACGGAAACAGGGATGGGGGTGTGGTTTGGGATACAGATGGTTTTCAGATGCAGATTGCCGTGGACAGGCAGGGCGGGGTTGCCGATACGCTGTTTTAAGCGAAGGAAATGCCGTCTGAAAACCAAACCTGCTTCAGACGGCATTTTGATTGTTGGGTTTTTAATCCGGTTTACGCTTGTTTTGATTCGAATTTTTAACTAATTCAAATGCTTCAGATCGATATTGCCTTTGCCATTTTTCCCAATCTAACGGCTTTCCCGAGTGTTCCCAATCTTCTAAAACCGACATTTTGAACATTTCCATTTCACACCAATATTCGGCATATAAACGTGATTGATTGGGAATGTCGGCTTCTGCCCGATCGGCAAAATGCAAAAAATGAGAAATATCGCAAACTATATTATTTGACTGTAACGCTTCAGTCTAATATTTTTCTGTCCATTACTCCTATTTTCAGGCTTTCCTGATGTTTCCCAATCTTCCAATGCAGAGGCATTCAAGACTTCCAATTCCCACCAGCAATCGTAATAACGAGAGGATTGGTTGGGAATCTCATTTCCCGTTTCGGAAACAAATTGGGCAAAACTAAAAATATCCTTAACGATTTTTTCAAATCTATTTTCCATAGCCCCTTAATCTATCAACAAGGATAAAAGGAGAAACCATGAAACTTATTTTCTCACGAAAAGGTTTTGACAGTTCAGCAGGAGGTATACCAAGCCCCATCCTACCTGATGGAAGAATGATTTCCCTGCCTATACCAGCTAACCCGTATGATAAGAAAACCTTACATGATGTTTATTTGGACGGCATCGATCTTCATCAAATGGTTGATGACTTATCTGGAGGAAAGGCCCCGAAACACATCCATTTAGATCCGGAGCTTAGCCGACATCCTCGACAGACTCCTTCTAATTGGCGACCTGCATTTGGGCAGGTAAATGCTGCACAAACTCATTTAAGTAACCATCAGGTGGGTATAGGTGATGTGTTCCTATTTTTTGGCTGGTTTAAAGAGGTAGAACAATCTGCAACCGGACGGTGGCAATATAAAAAAGCTGCTCCTGATATCCAAGTTATGTTTGGTTGGCTTGAAATAGGGGAAATTTTCAACACTATTAAAGATAGAGAACAGGCATTATCAACATACCCATGGCTAATCGATCACCCTCATTTTAATCAGGCAGACTACACACATCCTAGCAATACAGTTTATCTTGCTAAGAACAAATCGGTATATTCTGATACGACTCCATTTGGTGGCGGAGTATTCCCGTCTTTTTCTCCTGCTTTACAATTAACAAAAAATGGAATGGGGCGTAGCGTTTGGCAATTGCCGAAATGGTTTTATCCAGTTGATGGCCATGCCCTATCGTACCATTCGAACTTGGATTGTTGGGAATATTCAGACGATTCCCAAAGTATTGTGCTTCATAGTGCCAAACGGGGGCAAGAATTTGTCATAGACAGTATATATTATCCCCAGCTGGAAAACTGGCTTACCAACATTATTAAAAACCACGTCTAACAGTGCAAGGAGTTAATCATGAAATTAAAACTGAGCAGTAGCAATCGTTTCTACACCTACAAAGTCGCCTACGATTTCGGCACTGCACCAAACCCTGATTTTGATACATGCACCTTAGCCATTTGTAAACCGGTGATCCGGCGGACAGCCAAAGTAGGAGATATCATTGTTGGTTTGGATTGCCTTAAAGATCAGGATCGTATCATCTACTGTATGCAGGTTGATGAGGTTTTAACATGGCCAGAATATGTTGCACGCTGCGAGACCGATAAATCCTTAAACGGGAAAATTCCAAAAAATAAAAACGAAGCAGGAGATTGCATATGGGTAGAAGAAAGATTTGAGAGTTATGAACCACTGCCGTCATGGTCTGGGCATGGTCAAAGCGAATTTAATTCAGATGTTTTGACAGGGAAAAATGTACTATTGGGTAAAAAATTTTGGTATTTCGGCAGAGGAGATAAATATGAAATCCGACTGCCCAAAGAATTGCTCAATATCATTCCTAACCGAGGGCACCGCTCGAATTCCAATAGCGAATATAAAGATGCATTCATTGCTTTCTTCAATATGATATTGGATAAAGAAAAAATTCCGCTCGGGAAAAATGGGACTCCTAAGAACCCGCCACAAACCCAACAAAAACAGAAAACATGCTCCCACAAGGATGTACCACTAGAGTCACCCAAACCTAAGAAATGCTCTTATTAGTTCAATAGAAAGGAAAGGGCTAGACTGCAAGGATCCACATGTTTCAGATCGCCTATTTTCAAATGGCCGGAGCCGGTAAAACTCGAAATCAAGATGCCTTGTTTGACGGTACGGCAGTTCGACAGGTAAAACTGCACAAAACCAGTTTATCTGAAGTAGCCGGCACCGTACGGCTGGCCGTAGCTGATGGTGTATTCAGCAGCCCAGCCCCGCATTTGGCCAGTCGGTTTTGGATGGAAGCCTTTGCTCGCGAAGGCGATGCCGAAGGCCGTTTCCTACGGAACTTGCATGACAGCTTCTGCGACACGTTAGCCGACAGATATTTCGGTTCGGCCTCTACCTTTGCTTCGGCAATAGTCGAAGCAAACGGTTTATGCCGTATCTGTAATGTCGGCGATAGCCGTATTTACCATATATCCTCTCATGGCCGCTGGCGGCAACTGAGTCATGATCACACAGTGTTAGCCGATTTAATTGAACAGGGAGAAGCGCAGCCAGACACGGAATATGCTGGTATTTACTATGCCCTAGCACATTGCCTGGTAGCAGATTATGAAGAAAAGCATTTTAAAATATTTACCAACTCTCTTACCTTGCAAAAAGGTGAGGCAGTTCTCGTCTGTTCCGATGGTCTACATGATGCACTAGCCCATAACCGCTTAGAAGAATTATGGAATGCTTACCATTCATTGTCTGATAAGCTGGAAGCTTTACGCCGAGCAGTAAAACGGTTTCCATTCCATGATGATTGTTCGGTAGCAATATGCCTGATATAAGCCCTGTTTTTGCTAGTATAGTCTCGCAGAACCGTTCTATCAAAAGCCTGAAATGATTGTTGCCTTCTGTTTTAACTGACCATATAATTTACTGAATTTTCTCTGCTTTTTCCATTTCTCAACACATAGGAGCAAATCATGCCTGATATTACTTTACCCCGTGATTGGGTATGCAATGGTAGGGAGTTGAAACCGAAAAGTGGCGCAACATCCAGGGAAACCTGGGTTTTCGACGGTAGGGAAATAAAACCTAAAATTGGTGGCACATCAAAGGATACTTGGCTTTTCGATGGTCGGGAATTAAAACCAAAATTTGGTGGGACCTCTCGCGATATATGGGTCATTGATCGGGATAAATTAAAACCAAAAAACGGGGCTAGTAGCAAAGATAACTACAACCTGAATGGTGAACCCATTTTAGTGGCATTCGCCCAGTTGGTATTAAAACTTTGGTAATAAAATAGTCGGCTGAAGCCATCAACATAATTTGAAACTTTTGGCACAATTGAAAGCTATCCGACAAATTTCTTATGATCTTCAGAGAAAAAAGTTAGTCAGATCTATCTAAATACTGGCAGCAGTAATAGAAAAGGCTACCTGAATTTTAGCTTGGCGGAGCTCCGCTGTGCTAGCTTTCAGGTAGCCTTTTAAATGCTTGGTGTGGAAATCAACAGCGTTGTTTATACTTTTAACTTTTGCTTGAAGACCCGTTTGGGCAGCTATTCGGCATTGTCAAGAATGTCGATAGACACGGGGAACCCGCTCTGTTCTTGATAATGATGGTGGAAAACGGTCGATATGTTTGGCGATCATGGCTTGTGCGGTTTGCCGGAAGAAGGTACTTATGGAAAATCCCCTAAATGTCTTGGTGGTAATTTAGGGGATTTTGGGGGAATTTTGCAAAGGTCTAGGTTTGTTTTTTCTTGCCATGATTGGGTTGGGACGAAGATAAGCAGATGCCGTCTGAAACGGTTGGTTTTCAGACGGCATAGGGTATGTTTCTTTACAAGTCGGCGGCGATTTCGTTTTGGACGGCTTTGGCAGCTTCGAGTGCGGCGAGCTGTTCGGCTACGCCTTGTTCGATTTTGGAAAGGCTGGCAGACTTGGCTTCATGGTAGGCTTCTTCGAGGGCATAGCGGAAACCGGTTTCGTCTGTGCCGCCGTGGCTTTTAATCACGATGCCGCGCAGCCCGAGCAGGATGGCTCCGTTGAATTTGCGCGGGTCGAGTTTGTTTTTCAACCCTTTGAGGGCGGGTAGGGCGGCAACGGCGGCAAGTTTGTTGAACAGGTTGCTTTGGAATTCGCGGCGGATGGCCCCGCTCATGAATTTGACTGCGCCTTCGATGGTTTTGAGCATGACGTTGCCGACAAAGCCGTCGGCGACGACGACATCTGCTTCGCCGTAGAGGATGCTGTTGCTTTCGATGTTGCCGATAAAGTTGAGTTTGCTGTTTTGCAGCAGTTTGTAGGTTTGTTTGACGGTATCCGTACCTTTAATGTCTTCTGTGCCGACGTTGACCAGCCCGATGCGCGGCTGTCCTTTTTGAGGATGGAGTGCATGTACGAGTTCGCTGCCGATAACGGCAAATTGGGCGAGCTGTTCGGGGGTGCAGTCGACGTTCGCGCCAAGGTCGAGTGCAAGGGTAACATGGTCGGTGTCGGACGGGAGGAATTTGGCGATGGCGGGGCGTTCGATGCCGGGTATGGTCTTGAGGACGAAACGTGCGGTTGCCATGAGCGCGCCCGTGTTGCCTGCGGATACGGCGGCTTGGGCTTTGCCTTCTTTAACTTGGTTGATGGCAACGCGCATAGAGGAGTCTTTTTTGTTCTTTAGGGCGGACTGGGGTGATTCATCCATGCCGACAACTTGGGTGGTATGGCAGATGTCAATAAGTTCCATCGGCGCGCCTGCTGCGTTCAGGGCTTGGCGGAGCTGTGCTTCGTCGCCGGTCATAATCAGGCGGACATCGGGGTGTGCTTGGAGGAATGCGGTTGCGCCGGGTACGGTAACGGCAAGTCCTTGATCGCCGCCCATGGCATCTACGGCCAATGTAATCATAGGGGTTTCTCCGGTGGGTGTTTCCGGCAGGTCTTCGGTCTGCGGCGGTAGCGGGGTGGATTGCAGACGGCATATGCTTGCATATGCCGTCTGAAGGCGGTCAGTTTTGGTTGTTTTCGGCAAGGCGGTTGTGTTCGTCTATATCGTGTGCATCCCATGGATAGTTAATCCACCAGTCGTCTACGGTGATGCCGCTGAAATAGGGAATGCCTTCGGGGATTTTACCTGCTTTGGCTTTAATTTTTTCGTGCAGTACGGCGACGCCGATGGTGCCGAAGTCTTCTTTGAGCAGCTCTGTCAGGCAAAATTCCATGGTAACGCGGCTGTCGTCCACTTCGTCGACAACAAGGACGTTTTTACCCCGTAAGGCTTCGGGGACGGGGTCTAGCCATTGGACTTTTTTGACTTCTTCTGTAACCTGTCCTTCGTTGTCGCTGTCGTAATAAGCGGTGGTTACGGCGTAGATAGGAATTTCCAGAAAACAGCGCAGCATACGTGCAGGAATAAAGCCGCCGCCGCCGATAGCGATCATGGCGTCGTATTTGACGCCGGAGTTCCGGATTTTTTCTGCCAATGCTTTGATGACGCGGTGGATATCATCGTAGGTGTACCAGATTTTTTGTTTCATCGGAATTTCCTTGGTGCTTTCGGGTATGTTTTCAAAATACGGGATATTATACGGAACGGTTTGTCTCTGTATATTGACCTATGGCGAAAGTTTGTACGGATGTTGCATCCAATACAAAAAAAGCCAGTAATTGCATGGCAATGTTCTGGCTTTTTCAGTCAGTCGAACGGGATTATTCGCCCTTGGCTTTTACCACTTTGCGGCCACGGTACATGCCGTTTGGAGAAATGTGGTGTGGGCGGTGTACTTCGCCGGTTGCGCTGTCAACGGACAGTGAAGGCGCAGTCAGCGCGTCGTGTGAACGGTGCATACCGCGTTTGGAAGGGGATTTTTTGTTTTGTTGAACGGCCATTTCAAGCTCCTAGATAAATAAACTGTGTCCTAATTAACTGCTTTTCAAACCTGCTAAAACAGCAAAGGGGTTTGGTTTGTCCCGATTGACTTCTTCCAGTGTCCCATTATCGCCGCAGTCTTCGTGTCGAGGGGAGAAGGGGAGCGACATCAGGATTTGGTCTTCGACCAGGGTTTGTACGTCAAGCTCTTTTTCGAGCAGCATGCCTTCCAATTCTTCATCGGCAAGCATGGCTTCGTCCAAATCCCCTTCATCGGCAAACAGGACGATACGGCTGGTTTCGTCGAGCAGAAACGGTACGGGCGTAATGCAACGCTGGCAAACCAGGGGCATATCGGCTTTGACGTTCAAGTCGAGAAACAGGCGTTGCAACCGGTCGCGGCCGCCTTGCAGCGTAAACGACACGCGTGTCTGTTTGTCGGCCGGATAATCGTGCGAACTGACGCGTTCATCCAATTCTTCGAGCAGGAAGCTGCTTTGCAGGTTCTGCCCTTCGGCGGCGAAAACTTCTGGGTCAATCAAATTAGGGTCTGACATAAACGGAGTATGATATAATTTAGACGTTCTAACGTCAATATTTTTAAGAAAAATGTTATGACGCACCGGAGGCGGGTATCCGAGTTTCGGCTTATGTTCGGATTTTAACGCCCGTTTGGGTGTATTTTCAACTACAAGGAGGATGGGATGGGTTTGGCATTGCCTTTAATTTTGGGTACGAGTTCGGTTTTCCGGCGCGAACAGATGGAGCGGCTCGGTATTGATTTTCAGGCGGTATCGCCTGATTTCGACGAAACGCCGATGCTGGGGGAGTCTGCCCCTCAAACGGCATTGCGCCTTGCTGAGGGTAAGGCGAGGTCGTTGGCCGGACGTTTCCCCCAGGCGTTGATTGTCGGTGCGGACCAGGTGGCGTGGTGCGACGGCAGGCAGTGGGGCAAGCCGATGAACCTTGCTAATGCGCAAAAGACGTTGATGCATTTGAGCGGCAGGGAGATTGAGTTTTACAGTGCGGTCGTTCTGCTAAATACGGTTACGGGTAGGATGCGGCAGCATATCGATAAGACTGTGGTCGTGATGAGGAAGTTGGACGAGCTGCATATACTCCGCTATTTGGAGCGCGAGCCTGATGCGGTTTATTGCTCGTGTGCGTTGAAGAGTGAGGATTTGGGTGCATTGTTGATCGAACGGATTGAAAGCAGCGATCCGAATGCTTTAATCGGTTTGCCGGTTTTCCGTCTGGTCGATTTTTTGAAAAATGAGGGAGTGGATGTTTTGTAACTGCCTGTTTATGCCGTCTGAAAGGCTCAGACGGCATTTTTAACTGACGAGTGAGGGAATGATGTCTCCTGTTTTGTATTTGATTCCTACGCCTTTGGGTACGCCTGACACGCCGTGCCTGTTGCCGCATGAACAACAGGCGGTTGTCGGGCTGACGGATTTTGTTGTGGAAGCGGAAAAAACGGCGCGTGCGCATTTGAAACATTTGGGCGTGACTACGCCTATCCGCGAGCTGAATCTGCAAACGTTGAATGAACACACGGATTTGAAGACTTTGCCGGAATTGCTGAAACCTTTGCAAGAAGGGCGCAGTATGGGCATTGTCAGTGAGGCGGGTTGCCCGGCTGTGGCTGATCCGGGTGCGAATTTGGTGGCATTGGCGCATAAACACGGTTTTGAAGTACGGCCTTTGGTCGGGCCGTCCAGCCTGCTGCTGGCGCTGATGGCTTCGGGTGCGAATGGGCAAAACTTTGCATTTAAGGGTTATTTGCCGTCTGAAAAAAACGAGCGGATTCAGAGTTTGAAGGCTTTGGAGCAACGTTCGCGCCAGCAGAATGAAACGCAGCTGTTTATCGAAACGCCGTATCGCAATGATGCTTTGTTGTCTGATGCGGTGGAAAACCTGCATCCTGAAACGCGCTTATGTGTGGCTACGGACTTGACTTTGCCGACACAGGAAATCATCAGCCAGACGATTGCGCAGTGGCGAAAAAGAAAAGAAATGCCGAATTTGAAAAAACGCCCGACGATTTTTGTGTTGCATGCTGCTTAAAACTGGATTGGATTCAATCTCAAACTGTATTTGTTTGAGGAAATAAAAAAGGCCGTCTGAACAACAGACGGCCTTTGTGTTGCCTAAACCTTTATCAAGAAACGACTTCGCCTTGGGCGCGTTGTTTTTCGATACTGCGGTTGATGTGCCATTGCTGAGTGATGGTCAGGAGGTTGTTGACTACCCAGTACAATACCAGACCGGCAGGGAAGAAGAAGAACATGGCTGAGAAAACCAGCGGCATGATTTTCATCATTTTTGCCTGCATCGGGTCGGTCGGCGGCGGATTGAGGAATGTTTGGGCAAACATGGTTACCGCCATAATCACAGGCAGGATGTAGTAGGGGTCGGAGCGGCTAAGGTCGGTAATCCAGCCCAGCCAAGGTGCCTGACGCAATTCTACGGAGGCGAACAATGCCCAGTACAAGCCGATGAAGACGGGGATTTGCAACAACATAGGTAGACAGCCGCCCAGCGGGTTGATTTTTTCGTCTTTGTAAAGCTGCATCATCGCTTGTTGTTGCGCCATACGGTCGTCGCCGTATTTCTCTTTGATGGCTTGCAGTTTGGGTGCGGCGGCGCGCATTTTTGCCATCGAGCGGTAGGACGCGTTGGTCAGCGGGTAGAGTACGGCTTTGACGATGATAGTCAAAACGACGATTGCCCAGCCCCAGTTGCCGATGATGTTGTGCAGTTGGTTCAGGAGCCAGAATAGGGGGGAGGCGAACCAGTGTACTTTGCCGTAGTCTTTTGCCAGTTGCAGGTTGTCGGCGATGTTTGCGATAACAGATGTGGTCTGCGGGCCGGCGTAGAGGTTGATGGATGCTTCAGATTTCGCGCCGTTTTGGATGGCGGCTAAAGGCACGCTGACGCTGGTGCTGTACAGGTTGTCATTGCGGCGTTTGATGTCGATACGGCAGTCGCCAGCGGCACAAACGCTTTGTCCGCCTTTGGGTTGGAGGATCCAGGTGGACATGAAGTGGTGTTCAATCATGCCGAGCCAGCCGGTTTGGGTTTTGCGGGCGTATTCGGCTTCGTTTTTGCCTGATTTGGCATCGTCGGACGGGGCCGAGGTAGGAACGTGTGAAGTAGCCTTGGCCTTCGGGTTGGCTGTGGTCGCGCACGATGCGGTAGTCCGCGCTTAGGTTGGCGGGCTTGCCGCTGGTGTTGGTAATGTCGAAACGGACGTTGACGAGGTAGCTGTCTTTGGTAAAGGTATAGACTTTGTCGATTTTCAGTCCGTTGGTTTCGGGCGCGCTCAGGCGGACTTCGACTTTGTCGCCGTTGAGGCTGTATTGTTTTTGGGAGGCGGTAAAGTTGACGCCTTTCAGGATGTTGTTGCCTTGTGCGTCCAAAAGCTCGGATTGGGCAACGTAGGTGTATTCTTTGCTGTCGTCAAACAGGGAGAAGGGTTTGTTTTCGTTGCCGTTTGCTTTGTATTTGAGCAGGGTCATTTGACGCAGGTCGCCGCTTTTTTCGTCGATGACGGCTTTGACCGTATCGGTCGTTACGGTAATCGGCGTTGCTGGGGCGAGCGCGGCTTCGGCGGAAGCAGTTACGGCCTGTTGTTGTGCTGCCTGTTGGGGAGCGGGGACGGGCTTCGGAGTGGGGAACATCTTTTCCCATCCGATCATAATCACCAGTGCGATGGCGAAAAACGCCGTGAGTCTTTTAAAATCCATAAGAGTTTCCTGAATGGTCGGAAATGCCGCAGGTTGCGGATTCCGATAGACGGGGAATAACGGCAGGCTTTATACCCGGCGGTTGTGCCGCCTGCCCGAAGCTTCAGACGGCATTATATAGAAACCGATGGGAAATAAAAGAAAAGCGTGCAGTTTGAATATCGGGTCAGGGAACGGGGTCGTGTCCGTGTCCGCCGAGGGGGTGGCATCGGGCGATGCGTTTTGCCGCAAGCAGGCCGCCTTTGAATGCGCCATATTTTTTGACTGCTTCGACGGCATATTGCGAACAGGTCGGCGTATAGCGGCAGCGGGGCGGAATCAGCGGGCTGATGCAGTATTGGTAGAGCCTTATCAGAACCAGCAGCAGTTTGGATAACAGAAAGTTCATGGAGGATGCCTTATATGTAAACCCGCCGGCGCATGCCGTATCGCCCGATTTATGCCTGTTTTTTGTAGTTTGGATCCGAACCGCCCAGCATGAGCTGCGCCAGTTCTTCCCGTGCCTGTGCCGCAGTGTCCCTGCCGAATTTCCGATGGGCGCGGACAACGAAATCTTGCGGCGGCAGCTTGTTTTTATTTAATCTGAACCAGTCGCGGATAACGCGTTTCATGTAATTCCGTTCGTTGGCCCGTTTGGCCGTTTTTTTGCCGACGACCAGCCCGAGGCGGGGGTATCCCAGTCCGTTGCCGTCTGAACGGGAGACTTGCAGGAGGTCGCGGCTGCGGCGTTTCCTGAATGCAAAAACGGATGAAAAATCATCCGTTTTTAACAAGCGGTACTGCCTTCCGAAGCGGTAGTCCAAAATTATACCGCCAGGCGTTTGCGGCCTTTGGCGCGGCGTGCGGCCAATACTGCGCGGCCGCCGCGTGTTTTGGAGCGCACCAGGAAGCCGTGGGTGCGTTTGCGTTTGGTAACGGAAGGTTGATAAGTGCGTTTCATGATGTTTCCTAAAAATCGGTAGATAGATAAACTGTGAATTACACTCTAATTTGCTGCTTTTGTCAATCAATATAGAAACTTTGCTGGAGAATCAGCCGATTGCCGCGCATCTCTGTGGATAAATTTTTACGCGGGTTGTGGATAAAATATTCGTGAGTCGGTATAATCGGGCAGTCGCGTTTTAAACCGACGTAGGGTTAAGGTAATTGTTTTCTATATGAAAATATTATCTTTTTTCCATGATTCCACTTTTTACCGATTCGAGCTTATTTATGACACTAGCAGAGTTCTGGCCGATGTGCCTCCGCCGCCTTCGCGATATGTTGCCTCCGGGGCAGTTTGCGCAATGGATTGCACCCCTTACGGTCGGTGAAGAAGGGGAAGTGTGGGTGGTGTACGGTAAAAACCAGTTTGCCTGCAATATGCTTAAGAGCCAGTTTGCCGGGAAAATCGAGGCGGTGATGCAGGAATTGGTGCCTAACCGTGCCGCATTCATATTCAAACCCGGCGAAGGCATACGCTATGAGATGGCGGATGTCGGGGTTGTAGAAAAACCGTCCGTGCACGAGGTGCAGGATGAATTGCCGGTGCAGGCGGAGTTGTCGGATGAAATGCCGTCTGAAGGGCCTGCCAAATCCGTACAGGCGAAAACGGCGGAGGATATTGTGGCGGAACGTATGAAAAACCTCCTGCATGAGCCGCGCCATACTGCCGAACCTGCTTCCCGTCCGGAATCGGAGGTACTTGCGAAAGCTCGGACGGATGCGCAGCGTGATGCGGAAGAGGCGCGTTACGAACAAACCAACCTGTCTCCGGATTACACGTTTGATACGTTGGTAGAAGGTAAGGGCAACCGCCTTGCAGCTGCCGCCGCGCAGGCGATAGCGGAAAGTCCGGGACAGAGTTATAACCCGTTTTTCCTCTATGGCAGTACGGGTTTGGGTAAAACCCACTTGGTTCAGGCCGTGGGTAACGAGCTGTTGAAAAACCGCCCCGATGCGAAAGTGCGCTATATGCATTCGGACGACTATATTCGCAGCTTTATGAAGGCGGTTCGCAACAATACCTATGACGTATTCAAGCAGCAATACAAGCAATACGACCTGCTGATTATCGACGACATCCAGTTCATCAAAGGCAAAGACCGTACGATGGAGGAATTCTTCTATCTGTACAATCATTTCCACAACGAGAAAAAACAGCTCATCCTCACTTGCGATGTGTTGCCTGCGAAAATCGAAGGCATGGACGACCGGCTCAAATCGCGTTTCTCTTGGGGTTTGACTTTGGAACTCGAACCGCCCGAATTGGAAATGCGCATCGCCATTTTGCAGAAAAAGGCAGAGGCGTCGGGTATCAGCATTGAAGACGAGGCGGCATTGTTTATTGCCAACCTGATCCGTTCCAATGTGCGCGAATTGGAAGGTGCGTTCAACCGTGTCAGTGCGAGCAGCCGCTTTATGAACCGGCCGGTTATCGATATCGATTTGGCGCGTACGGCTTTGCAGGATATTATTGCCGAGAAGCATAAGGTCATTACCGCCGATATTATTATTGATGCCGTTGCCAAATATTACCGTATCAAAATCAGCGATGTGCTCGGTAAGAAACGGACACGAAACATTGCCCGTCCGCGCCAGGTGGCGATGAGCCTGACCAAAGAGCTGACCACGTTGAGCCTGCCGTCTATCGGCGATTCGTTCGGCGGGCGCGACCATACGACCGTTATGCACGGCATCAGGGCCGTGTCGAAACTGCGTGAAGAGGATCCGGAATTGGCCCAGGATTATGAAAAGCTGCTGATTCTGATTCAAAACTGATGGAAAACGTTTTCAGACGGCATGATATTGCACAAGCCGTCCGAAGGGTAAAGATACAAACCGATTCAAAGGAGCGAACATGTTGATTTTACAAGCCGAGCGCGACAGCCTGCTCAAGCCGTTGCAAGCCGTTACCGGCATTGTCGAACGCCGCCACACCCTGCCTATCCTGTCCAATGTGCTGATTGAGGGCGGGGACAGTCAAACCCGGCTTTTGGCAACCGATTTGGAAATCCAAATCGATACCTCCGGTCCGGAATGCAGTGCGGCGGATTTTCGTATTACGACCAATGCCAAGAAATTTCAGGATATTTTACGGGCACTGCCGGCAGGTGCATTGGTTTCGTTGGATTGGGACGACAACCGCCTGACGTTGAAGGCGGGCAAGTCCCGTTTTGCCCTGCAAACCCTGCCTGCCGAAGATTTTCCGCAAATGAATATCGGCGAGGATGTCAGTGCCGTTTTCGAGTTGGAACAGGAAGCCTTCAAGTCCATGCTTTCACAGGTTCAATACAGTATGGCGGTGCAGGACATCCGCTATTATCTCAACGGTTTGCTGATGCAGGTTGAAGGCGGGCAATTGCGCCTTGTGGCGACAGACGGACACCGGCTTGCTTATTCGGCTTGCGCCATTGATGCGGATTTGCCGCGAACCGAGGTTATTTTGCCGCGCAAAACGGTTTTGGAGCTTTTCAAACTGTTGAATAATCCGTCCGATCCGATTCAAGTAGAACTCTTGGACAAGCAGGTTCGCTTCCGTTGCAACGGCACAACCATCGTCAGCAAAGTCATTGACGGCAAATTCCCTGATTTCAACCGTGTGATTCCTTTGGATAACGACAAGATTTTCGTGTTGTCGAGGGCGGAATTGTTGGGCGCGTTGGAACGTGCATCGATTCTTGCCAATGAAAAATTCCGCGGTGCGCGATTGTTTTTGCAGCCCGGCCTCTTGAGCGTTGTGTGCAGCAATAACGAACAGGAAGAAGCGCGCGAAGAAATCGAGATTGCCTATCAGGGCGGCGGACTTGAGGTCGGTTTCAATATCGGTTATCTGATGGACGTGTTGCGAAATATTCATTCCGACGATGTGCAGCTTGCTTTCGGCGATGCCAACCGTTCGACCTTGTTTACTGTACCGAACAATCCGAATTTCAAATATATCGTGATGCCGATGCGCATCTGATTGGTTGACCGCAAGTGTGCGTGTGGAAAGAATAACCCCGAAACAGAGGAGACGGTTTCGGGGTTTTCCGTATTCGGCGTATATCGGCACATACGGTGTCCGGTATGGTTTGCCGCGACAAGGTGGATTGGCCGGTAAAACGGATGTCGTCTGAAATCCTGTTTCAGACGGCATTTTGACGGGGCATGGGTCGGCTTTGGTAGGACGGTCAGCCGCCGTGCAAAACCCACAAATCGTTTTGCAGGTCGACTTCGGATTCGCCTTCGGCAGGTGTGGCTCTGATATAGCTGCCGTCCGGCTGCATCAGCCATGCATGGGTGTTGTCGTCCAGTGCCATGGTCAGTCCTTCATGTATAACGCGCTTTTTGAGGGTTGGCGTGGTAACGGGCGTTGCTACTTCAATGCGGCGGAAGAAGTTGCGCCCCATCCAGTCTGCGCTGGAAATGAACGTATCGTCCGCGCCGTTGTTGTGGAAGCAGTAAATCCGTGAGTGTTCGAGCTGTCTGCCGACGATGGAGCGGACGCGGATGTTTTCGGACAATCCTTTTACACCGGGACGCAGGGTGCACATGCCGCGCACAATCAAGTCGACTTGCACGCCTGCCGCGCTAGCTTGGTACAGCGCATCAATCACGCTCGGTTCGATAAGCGAATTCATCTTGGCAGTAATCCGTGCCGGCTTGCCTGCTTTGGCGTGTGCGGTTTCCTGCCTGATGCGGTTGATGACCATTTTGTGCAGGGTAAAGGGGCTCTGATAGAGCTTGTTCAGACGGCCGGGTTTGCCCAAACCTGTGATTTCCATAAACAAAGTGTTTACGTCGGCGGTAATCTGGTCGTCGTCGGTAATGATGCCGAAGTCGGTGTAGATGCGCGATGTGCCTTGGTGGTAGTTGCCGGTACCGAGGTGGGCATAACGTTTGAGCACGCCGTCCTCGCGGCGGATTACCAGTGCCATTTTGGCATGAACTTTGTAGCCGAATACGCCGTAAACGACGTGTGCACCTGCATTTTCAAGCTGTTGCGCCCAGTTGACGTTGTTGGCCTCATCAAAACGCGCCATCAGTTCGACCACGACGGTAACCTGTTTGCCTGCCAACGCGGCCTTCATCAAGGCGCGTACGAGTTCGGAATTGCTGCCAGTGCGGTAGATGGTCATTTTGACGGCAAGGACGGCGGGGTCTGCGGCGGCTTCGCGTATCATATGGACGACGGGGTCGAAGGACTGGTACGGATGGTGCAGAAGAATGGGTGCACGGCGTATCAGTTTGAATATCGAGCCGTTTTTACCCAAGGCTTTCAACCTGCCTTGTGTATGGGACGGAAATTTTAAATCAGGACGGTCAACCAAATCGGGAACGGCGTTGAGGCGTACGAGGTTGACCGGACCTTTGACTTGGTAAAGTTCGGCAGCGGTCAGCCTGAATTGCGACAGCAGGAAGTCGTGGATGTAGGCGGGGCAGGTGTCGGCGACTTCAAGGCGTACGCCGTCTCCGTATTCCCGGTCGTGCAGTTCGTTTTGGATGGCGGCCCGGAGGTTTTTGAGGTCTTCTTCATCGACGGTCAGGTCGCTGTCGCGGGTGAGGCGGAATTGGTGGCAGCCTTTGACCGTCATGCCGGGAAAGAGTTTGCCGACGTGGGCGTGCAGGATGGAGGAGAGGAAGACAAAGCCGCTGCCGCCTTGGCATAATTCTGCAGGCAGGGGGACGACGCGCGGCAGGATGCGCGGTGCCTGGACAATCGCCATACCCGAGGGTCTGCCGAATGCGTCTGTGCCGTCGAGTTCTACGGCAAAGTTCAGCGATTTGTTCAGCGGGCGTGGGAACGGGTGGGAGGGGTCAAGGCCGATGGGGGTCAGAATCGGCAACAACTCACGGTCAAAATAGTCTTCAATCCATTTTTTCTGTGTGTCTGTCCAATTTCGGCGGCGGTAAAAAAAGATGCCTTCTTGTGCCAGTTCTGGTTGAAGGACGTTGTTAAACAGGTCGTATTGGTGCTGAATCAGCGAACGTGCTGCCTTAGTAACGTCCGCAATGGTTTCAGACGGCATTTTGCCGTTGTCCAGCTTGCGCCGGGGATGCAGTTTGTCCTCCCTTTTAAGCCAAGCCATGCGGACTTCGAAGAATTCGTCGAGGTTGGATGAAACGATGCACAGGAAACGCAGACGTTCCAGCAGGGGGACGTTTTTGTCTTCTGCCTGCGCCAAAACACGGCGGTTGAATTCCAGCAGGCTCAGTTCTCGGCAGAGGATGCGGTTTTGTTCGTGCATAAGGTTCTCCCAGGTGCTGTCTGATTGTTCTGTTGGAAAAGGCGGTAATACCCCCTGAAATCTTGAAGGTGTTTTTAACGTTTTTCAGACGGCATATGCATGGCTTTTATCAGGATTTGGGGCATGATGTGAAAACGGATACCGCTATATACGGTATCCGTTTGTTTAAATTACTTCCAATACAAAATAATGGCGCAGTTTTTCGTATACCGCGTCGCTTACGTTGATGCAGCCGTTGGTCATAATCCTGTCGGACACAACCGAAGATGCGATACGTTCGCTCCGTCTTTCCGACGGTATCTGATTCCAAACGCGGTGCAGGGCAAACAGGAAGTCGCCTTCCTGTTTGAAGCCGATAACTTCGCCGCCGTATCCGGGTTTGTTGGTACTGTTCAGTGTCAAACCAAACTTCCCTTTGGGTGTGGAAACGCCGAGAAGGACGGGATGGCACTGATGGTCATCGGCAAAACAGAGTTCCGCTTTGGATGTGTTTACGATGACTTTTTTCTTTTGAATATAGGCGTTGACCGCATCCGGTTGCCCCTGTGCATATACGGGGGCAACCATTGACAGGCCGCATAATATCCCTAAAAACAGGCGGAACGGCATGTCGGATTATTGGCGGATACGTTTAGGCGTTGCCGGTACGATTTCGCGGATGATGACTTGCGGCTCGGCTTTGGGTGCGGGCGGCGGGCAGACGGCATCTTTCGGGAATACTGGATTCCAGTAGAAGCTGCGGGCAAATTTGTCTTTATCGAAAATAATTTTGTATTGACAGGTGGTAACGCCTTCTACGCCGGAAGTGTTTTCAGGATCGGTACCTACGCCCGGGGTGTAGAAGTGGAACAGGTAATCCCATTCGCGCACGCCGTACATGCCTTCGTTGTAATGCGGGCGACCCAAGATTTTGTAGATGTCGTCTTTGGTCAGGCCGGGACGCATCAAGTCTAATTCGTCATAGGTCGGGAATGTGCCGCGATCGTTGTTGAAGGTCAGGGAGTAGGGTTTCGGGAAGACCGGATTGTCGGTCGTGCCGTCGGCTTTGACGTTGCTTTTGGTCGCACAGGCAGACAGAACGCCAGCCGCCAATACTGCCAAGCCAAGTTTAACGATTTGTTTTGTTTTCATATGCAAAGTCCTTTTTGTCTGATACCTGTTTGCCGTCCGATTTGGCAGACTTGCTGCAGGTAGTTTAAATGTTTGATTCTGTTTCGTGATATTAGCATAAAAAAGTGTATATATCAGTAAATTTTGTATAATTAAATATCATATATTAATGATGTGTGCCCGAGTATTATTTTAAGTTGGCTGATTCTATTTATATCTGATTTATATAATGTTTTTTACGGGCTATTTTTAAGTGAACTTAGATCGGTATGAGTGATTTTCGGATAAGTCGTGTGCAAAATAATGTAATACGCCATGTTTTGGGAATTATCTGTTTTGTGCGGCACTGCTGCATTTTGCCGTCAATTTACCGATTCTCCAATCTTGGCAACCTGCTATAATTCACACTTTATATTTCTAACGTTTTCAAGCGAAAAACAGAATGACTATGCAAGAACAATATCAACCCGCTGCCATTGAGCCTGCGGCGCAGAAAAAATGGGATGACGCCCGTATTTTCAACGTCTCCGAAGACGCTTCCAAACCCAAATACTACTGCCTCTCCATGTTCCCCTACCCCAGCGGCAAGCTGCACATGGGGCAT
>QWCZ01000352.1_pt1 | contig 23481 bp, 24 predicted proteins | sample 1972651 | NCBI WGS metagenome assembly QWCZ01 (sample SAMN09866695, study PRJNA288562) | Human oral metagenome isolate pre1_saliva, whole genome shotgun sequencing... | isolation source: mouth | host: Homo sapiens | place: USA: California
GTTTTGGATGTCGGACACAATCCCCACGCCGCCCGCGCCCTGCGCCGCAGCCTGATTAATTTGGCGTTTGCGCAAAAACGCACCGCCGTGTTCAGCATGTTGTCCGACAAAGACATAGACGGAGTGTTGGAAATCGTTAAAGACCAGTTTGACGAATGGTATATCGCGCCTTTGGACGTGCCGCGCGGCATGACGCTCGAGAGCCTGCAAAACAAACTGCACGAACACAGCATCGAAAACATACAGACATTTGCCACCGTCCGCGAAGCATACCGGGCGGCAGCCTCAAAAGCGGGCGAAAACGACAGAATCGTCGTATTCGGCTCATTTCATACCGTTGCCGATGTCATGTCGGTACTGTAAAAGGAATCTTCCATGTCCGAAAACAAGCAAAACGAAGTCCTGACCGGTTACGAACAACTCAAACGGCGCAACCGCCGCCGCCTCGTAACGGCAAGCTGCCTGGTTGCCGCCTCCTGCCTGTTGCTGGCGGCCGCACTCAGTTCCGATCCTGCCGAAAATCCCCCTGCCGCACCAACTGAAGAAACAGGCAGCATGGAAAACCAAGCGGCAAGCACGGTACAAACCCCGACCTTAAAATCCGCCTCAGAAGGTGTAGAACCTGCTGCCGACAAACCCCAAGACCTGGCCGGTGAAGAACAAGCACCTGCCGCCGACAACGGAATCAGCGAACCTGAAGACGTAGGCGCACCATTGGTCATCATCAACGACCGACTCGACGACAGCAATATCAAAGGCTTGGAAGCATCCGAAAAACTACAACAGGAAGAAGCTGCCAAAACCGCACAGGCGGAGGCAAAACAACGCGCAGCCGAAAAAGCGCAGGTAACGGTTGACAACAAAGATACGGCTGAAAAACCGAAACAGGCAGCCGAATCCAAACCGCAAAAAACGGAACGCGCATCCGAATCCAAACCCAAAACCAAAGAGCCGGCACAAAAAACCGCCGACAAAGTCTCCGAGAAGCCCAAAACCTTACCCGAAAAAAGCAAATCGGACTCAACCAAATCAGACAAAACAGTAAAAGAACCGAAAAAATCTGATAAGGCTGAAAGCAAAAAACCGGTTGAAAAAGAGGGTTCTGACGGTAAAAAACACGAAACAGCATCCAAGGCAGACAAAGCCAAAACGGCCGAACACGGAAAAACTGCCGAAAAAGAAAAATCCGAAAAATCCGGTAAAAAATCCGCCATCCAGGCAGGTTATGCCGAAAAAGAACGCGCCTTGAGCCTCCAGCGCAAAATGAAGGCAGCCGGCATCGACTCGACCATTACTGAAATCATGACCGACAACGGCAAAGTTTACCGCGTCAAATCAAGCAACTATAAAAACGCGAGAGATGCCGAACGCGATTTGAACAAATTGCGCGTACACGGTATCGCCGGTCAGGTAACGAATGAATAACCTCCCCGTTGCCGACATCCTCATCTTCGCCATCATCGCCGCCTGCATCGTCATTTCCACGATGCGCGGCGTGATTGCGGAAGCAGGTTCGATGGTGGCATGGGTGGTTTCCTTCTTTTTTGCCAAATTCTTTGCCGCCTCCTTCGCAGAAATTGCCTTTGCCTCGTTCCAGCCGCGCCTGTTCGCACTGGCATTGTCGTTTATTTCATTATTCATCCTCGCCTATCTGATACAGAAAATACTCCGCTCGCTGCTGACACAAGCAGTTTCCTCCGTCGGCTTGGGCTTTGCAAACCGCATTTTGGGCGGCGTATTCGGTGCGGCAAAAGGGATATTGGCCGTTACCCTGCTGGTCATGCTCGCTTCAAAAACCGACCTTCCCGATACGGACGAATGGCGGGATGCCTATACCCTGCCGTTTTTCGTATCACTTTCCGAAGCGGTGTTAAACCATGCGGACGACAATCATGGGGCTTTGGAAGACGATTGATTGCCATACGGACATTTCAGACGGCATCCCCTTTTATGCCGTCTGAAATGTTTTTTCCTTTCCTCAGCCATATCACAGATTAAATCTTATCCTCCGCAAACCCACCTATCTGTCCTTCGCGCAAATATTGTCAACAATTCAGGCAAAAAACCGCCGTTTGCTTTATAATTCCGTTTTACCCTTAAACCTCGAATCGGAGAAGACGATATGTGCGGTGTATTAGGTTTGGTCAGTCATGAGCCGGTAAACCAGCTTCTATATGACGGATTGCAGATGTTGCAGCACAGGGGACAGGATGCGGCGGGCATTGTAACGGCCGAAGGCGGCACGTTCCATATGCACAAAGGCAAAGGCATGGTGCGCGAAGTGTTCCGTACACGCAATATGCGCGATTTGGTCGGCAACGCCGGCATCGCCCACGTCCGTTATCCTACTGCGGGCAACGCGGGCAGCAGCGCTGAGGCGCAGCCTTTCTACGTCAGCTCGCCTTTCGGCATCGTTTTGGCGCACAACGGCAACCTCACCAACACTGCCGAACTTTATGAAAACGTGTGCAACAAACACCTGCGCCACGTCAACACCAGCTCCGATTCCGAAGTCTTGCTCAACGTATTCGCGCACGAACTGCGTCGCGAAGTCTCCAAAAACGCCGAACCTTACCGGCTCAATATCGACAATATTTTCAACGCCGTTGCCGAAGTCCACCGCCTGGTGCGCGGCGCATACGGCGTGGTTGCCATGATTGCGGGCTACGGCATGGTCGCCTTCCGCGATCCTTACGGCATCCGCCCGCTGGCATTGGGTTCGCAAACCGATGAAACCGGCAGAAAATCCTATGCCGTCGCCTCCGAATCCGTTGCCTTCAATGCGCTTGCCTACGATTTGGAACGCGATATCCGGCCGGGCGAAGCGGTATTTATCGGCTTTGACGGCACAATGATTGCCCGCCAATGCAGCGACCGCGCCAAACTCAGCCCCTGCCTTTTTGAATACGTCTATTTTGCCCGTCCCGACTCCGTGATTGACGGCGTGTCCGTTTACCAGTCGCGCATGGACATGGGCGTGTCGCTGGCGGAAAAAATCAAACGCGAGCTGCCCGTGGACGACATCGACGTCGTGATGCCCATTCCCGATACCAGCCGCCCCAGTGCAATGGAGCTTGCCGTCCACCTCAACAAACCCTACCGCGAGGGTTTGATTAAAAACCGCTATATCGGCCGCACCTTTATCATGCCCGGTCAGTCGACGCGCAAAAAATCCGTGCGCCAAAAACTCAGCCCGATGGAAACCGAATTTGAAGGCAAAAGCGTGTTGCTGGTGGACGACTCCATCGTACGCGGTACGACCAGCCGCGAAATCGTCGAAATGGTACGCGCGGCTGGCGCGCGCAAAGTCTATATCGCCTCCGCCGCACCCGAAGTGCGCTATCCCAATGTGTACGGCATCGATATGCCCACGCGCGAAGAGTTGATTGCCAACGGGCGCAGCGCAGCGGAAATTGCCGCCGAAATCGGCGCGGACGGCATCGTTTTCCAAAATTTGAGCGATTTGGAAGCCGTCGTCAAAGCACTCAATCCGAAAATCGAATCCTTCGATTCGTCCTGTTTCAACGGCATCTATCAAACTGGCGACATTGATGATACCTACCTTGACCGGCTTTCTGCCGAGAAATCCGGCTGCGGCGGTCTGAAAATCCATCCGAGCAGGATGGAACACAATATCAGCATCAGCGATGCCGGCGACGAAGAATAAAGCTTTCTGAAATGCCATGCCGTCTGAAATCCGAACGTCAGGTTTTCAGACGGCATTTTCCATGTAAGAATCTCATTTCCCGTTTCATCCGCACACGATATGAGTACCGAAACCAAAAACTACATTACGCCCGCCGGCTGGCAGGCATTGAAAGACGAGCTGTATCAGCTGGTCAATAAAGAACGCCCCGAAATCGTCCAAATCGTCAACTGGGCGGCAGGCAACGGCGACCGCAGCGAAAACGGCGACTATCTTTACGGCAAACGCCGTATGCGCGAAATCGACCGCCGCATCCGTTTCCTGACCAAACGTTTGGAAGCTGCCGTCGTCGTTGATCCCGAATTGCGCGAAGCGACCGACCAAGTGTTTTTCAGCGCGACCGTCGGTCTGTTGCGCGGCGACGGACGCGAGCAAACCGTCAAAATCGTCGGCGTCGATGAAATCGATACCGCGCAAAACAAAATTTCTTGGATTTCGCCGCTGGCTCGTTGTCTGATTAAAGCACGCGAAGGCGACGAAGTGGTTTTAAACACGCCTGAAGGGCGTGAGGAAATTGAAATCCTTTCTGTCGAATACATCAAAATCGACTGATCGGGAATGCCGTCTGAAACGGTGCAAGCGCGCCGTTTCCCAAATAAAGGAATACCGCATGAGAAAAATCCGCACCAAAATCTGCGGCATCACCACACCGGAAGACGCACTGTATGCCGCCCACGCCGGCGCAGACGCATTGGGACTGGTTTTTTACCCCCAAAGCCCCCGTGCTATCGACATCATTAAAGCACAAAAAATCACCGCCGCACTGCCGCCGTTTGTCAGCGTTGTCGCCCTTTTCGTCAATGAAAGTGCGCAAAACATCCGCCGCATCCTTGCCGAAGTACCGATACACTTAATCCAATTCCACGGCGACGAAGACGATGCATTCTGCCGGCAGTTCGACCGCCCCTATATTAAAGCCATTCGTGTTCAGACGGCATCAGACATCCAAAACGCCGCCCACCGTTTTCCCAACGCTCAGGCACTTCTGTTCGATGCCTACCACCCTTCGGAATACGGCGGCACGGGACACTGCTTCGACTGGACGCTGCTGGCGGAATATTCGGGCAAACCGTGGGTGCTTGCCGGCGGGCTGACCCCTGAAAACGTCGGCGAAGCCGTCCGCATCACCGGAGCGGAATCGGTCGACGTATCCGGCGGCGTGGAAGCATCGAAAGGAAAAAAAGATGCCGCCAAAGTCGCCGCCTTTATCAGGGAGGCCAACCGGGTATCCGCATAACCCAAAAAAGAAAATGCCGTCTGAACGTTCAGACGGCATTTTTCTTTAAAACTTCATTTCAAGCGCAAGGCTGAAGTTTCTGCCCGGTGCGGCATACCTTCCATAGTTGCTGTCGTCGCCGCGTCGGTTTGCCGTGCTTTCCGCAGTCTGGCGCAACGATTCCCAAGTAACGTAGCGGTAATTGCCGATATTGTAGATACCCGCCCTCAAGGTCAGCCGTTTTTTCAGATTCAGATAAGCGGAAACATCTGCCGTTTTCCAAGAAGACGTAACCCTTCCTGCCGAATATCGTTTTTGATCACCTGCCAGATAAGCAAGTTCATCGGGATTTTTCCCTTTGGAATAGGTCAGCATAATGTTTGCCCCCCATTTTCCATCGGGCCTGTCGTACCCCAATCCTAAAACATAACGTGCAGGCTGTACCGCATCCAAAGCATAGCTGCGCAGGGACAGGCCCGGCCGGTTAGATACGGATTTCGGTTTGATACGGTTGTACGCCAATGTGGTGTACAGACCTTCGGGCAGTTTGCCGTACACGCCGTTCCAGTCGATTTTCCCCAAGATGTTGATGCCTTGAAGCGACATATTTTGGGCATTGTGATAATCGCGCACCGCTATTTTGGTTCCGTTACCCATTTCGACATACTGGTCGGCAACGGCAATCAAATCGGCGTAACGGTTGCGGAAACTGCTGATTTCCAAAAAGCCGAAGTCGCCCTTCCACTGCAAACCGATTTCCCGGTTGGCTGCCTTTTCCGATTTCAGGGTGGGACGCTGCCAGCCTTTCGGATAATCGTGATAAATGTCTATACCGAAAAGCTCTTGGAAGGAAGGTGTCCTGAAACCGCTGGAGGCGCGGTAAGACAAGGAAAGGTGGCGGCTCGGTTTGAACACGATGCCCCCGTTCCACGAACGGTTGGTATATCGTCCGCTGCGGACGAGTTCTTCCGACGTGGTAAAGTTTTGCCGGTCGTACCTGCCGCCCAAGCTGAAATCAAAATATTTGCCGATTGAAAAACGATCGTTCAAAGCAATATGGACATTGCTGCCTTTAATCGTCCTCGGCTGGCATTTGCGGGAACGCAGTGTCTCAATGTAATCGCAGACCGATCCTTCAACCACTACCGGACTACCCAAACGGTATATGCCGTAATTACCTGATTCCTTACCGGTATGTTCTGAAATCATTGCCGCATTGTGGGACAACTGCTCCGGACGGGATACCGCTTTGGATGCATCGTAACCGAAACCGAACGTCAGATGATGCTTCATCACCTCATTTTTCAGGGATTTTTCAAACGAGGCATTCAAGACATTATGCTGTTCTCGATAATGGAAACGGTCGCTGCGGTCATACGAATACGGATTGGCCGCCGAAGCGCGGCAGGCTTTGTCCACGGAAGGATATACGGCGCAATGCAGAAGCAGGGTGTTGTTGTCGATATCCACGCTCTGTTTGTCAAACGACAACACCGCCTTGTCCGCCCAATTGTCAGAATACGCTTCGTTTTCATAACGGTACAGCAAACCCGTGCGTTGGCGGCGGTGATGCTCGTCTATAAATTTCGTGCGGGAATATTTCAGCCCTATGCCTTTGACCAAACCGGCATCACCTTTCCACGGCTCCGCATTCGGTATGAGATAAAGCCCGTCGCGGAAATCGCTTCCCGCATACACACCGCTCCTGCCGCCAAATTTTCCTGCTTCGTCGGTACCGTAATACTGCCTTTCCGTCATATCGCGGATGTCGTAACGCTGTTTGGTATCCTCAAACACGCCGCCTAAATAATGGCGGCCGCCAAAACGGTAACCCAACTTGGCAAGCCAAGAGCCGCTGCGGTAATCCATCGGATCGGGCAATATCCTGCCGCCTCCCGTGTAAGCTTGGGCGGACAGGTTTTCATGGCGCGGCTGCGCCTCACGGACCATTGCCTCCTCTTCGCTGCTTAAAGGTTTGTTATTTGAACGGCGTTCTCCCACCCAGCGGTTGAGTTGGTTGTTCAAATAATTCATATTGCCCGCCACTTTTGCTACAGGCTTGGGCGTACTGCCGCCATCTTCCGTCAGGAAATATTCCCCCTCCTTATCCGGATTTTGGATATTGTATGTTTGGCGGAACGCATCCAAACGGTCTATACCGTATTCAAACGCCTCTGAAATATCGTTGTGCGGGCTCGTTTCCCGTGCCTGACGCTCGGTCCGTATCAGCAGCCCTTCCCAACCGTCCTTACTGAAACCCGCGCCGAGCGACTTCATAAATTGGCGGTTTTTGCTGCCGTAGGCGGTTTTTGCCTGTATCCCCCAACTTTTGCCGTCTGAAATCAGGTCTGCCGCCTCTTTGGTGCGGAGGGAGACTGCTCCGCCGAGCGCACCGCTGCCGTGATCGGAAGAACCGGCACCTTTATCGATTTCTACCGTACCGATGTTTTCATATTCGATTTCGTTGATTGCACCGCTGCCGCCGCGTCCGCCGTATCCGCTCAATGCACCCTGCACGGTAAACGCCTGTATTTGGGCAACACCGTCGACCGAAACCGCCACACGGTTTTTATCCACGCCTCGTATCGAATAACCGCCGCTCGCGCCGTTACCCTGTTCGACGACGGCCACGCCCGGATCGTAGCGCGTCAGGTCTCGGATACCGAGTACCTGTTCTTTGTTCAAAGTTTCCGACGTTTTGACGATTTTGCCCAAACCGGTTACTTCTTTTGTTCGCCGTCCCACTTTGGTGGCACGGACGGTAACCTCTTTCAAGGATTGGGTCTGTGCGGCATCATGCGCCGCCGTTTCAGGGTTTGCCGCATATGACGGGAAGGCGGCTGCAACAGCCAAGGCAGTCAGGGTAAGCGGGAATGTATGCCTTCTGTTCATCGTGTTGCCTCCTTGTCATCTTTCCTCGCGCCAAATACCACACCGATTTTTTGTTGAGGTTCGGCAAAGCTGCCGCCCAATTCCGATGCATGAGGACCGTAGAAGCCCCCCGTTACATGAAGGTTCTCGGCTTTAAACGGTTTGGAGGATGTCGCACCCCTGCCAAGCAGGTCGATACCTGTATCACGGGTACGTGCCACTGCATGGAAACCGTTGTGCTCAATAGTACCGTTTTCAATATAGAAGGCAGGTTCTACGCCATTTTTCTCCGTCAGGGTACCGGAAAGGGACTTGTTGGCAAAGTTAACGTCGAATTCGGCTTTTGCCGCTTTATCCGCATGGTTATCCCATTGGATCGGCGCGCCGATACGGGCTTCCCATGAACCTCTATAGTGGACATTCCCAATTTTGGGGATGTCTGCCTCGGAAGTGCGGATACCTTTTATGAAAAGGTCGATATCCCTGTATGCAGAAGCGGGTTGGACAGGTGGTTTTCCATCCGTACCTACGCTTTCCGCGTTGTTTCCTTCATTTTTTCCTGCTGTATTTGCTTCCCCGTTATCTTTCTCTGCCGGCAACTCGGAAGAAGCATGACCGTCATCGGTATCATTTTCCAAACCATCTTCACCATCTTCAGGCTCTAAACCTTCATTTTCATCATCAGGTTCCGCGCCTTCATGATCGGAATCTTCATCCTCTGTTGCACTCGGTTTGACGACGGGACGGTCGGTTTGCATCCGTCCGATTTTCACATAGGTCAGAAAATCGCAGCAGGTTCGGATTGTCGTTTTCCTGCCATCGGCAAGATCGATGGTTTGAGTATCTTTGACCAAGGAGATTTCACGTCCTTCGACAAGGAGTTTGTCAGGATGGGCAAAGTCGGGCATAGGCTCGGCAATAAACGGACGTGCCTTAGGATCGGCAGCTTCGTCGGCGGCAATCTTCAGCGAATCCAAGATTTTGGTATGCGTTTCAGACGGCATGGGGCTATTTTGTTTGCCTGCGAATACGCCGAATACGCTGTTGTCGTTGCTGATAAACCGTCCGGCAAGCTCTTCTCCGTTATCGCCGAAAAAACCGCCCTCAAGCCGCTGATCGGCATCGGCATGGAAAAACAAACGCTCCTTACCGGCAGGGTTTTTCGCTAAATCAGGATTGACCTTGGCACTGCCGGTAAAGCGGTTGCCGTCCAATTTTGCAGTAATGTTGTAAATGGTCAGCGGCTTTTTTTTCTCGTGGGGTTTGACATATTGGTTTTTAATCAGGTTGCCCGTCAGGGTTTTGTTACCGAAATCTACCGTATATTCGGCAGGATGTTTTTCCCTGTCGTCGGCATCCCTAGCCGCATAAGAAGTTGCACCAATATCGTTACCATAATATGTGATATAACCCAAATCCTCACTGGCAACCGCCTGACCTGTCCGATGACGTTTGGCATCAGTCATATATTGCCAGTTACCGGAATATTTCACCGTTCCCGCGCTCGGTAAAGATTGGGAAGGATGTTCTCCGGAATAATATACAAAACCGTCATAACCAAACCGGTGGGTAAACCGCTTACCGCCTGGGGTCTGTTTGATTTCGTCTTTTCCTTCTTTAGTATAAACATATCCGGCCCGGACATATTTATATTTATACGCATCATCTTTTGAATCGGACGTGTAGATTTTTACATTAGGATACCGTTCGTCAATTTTCTTTTTAAGTTTGTCGGCCTGTTCTTGCGGCGTACCGTCTAAAAACAGGATATCCTCCTCTTTAAGCGGCAAATAATCCTCCGCCTGATGCTTGCCAGGAATTTCCGTACCGTCTTGTTTATAGAAAGCCATATTCCGCCTTGGCAGCCGCATTGCCGCACCGACGGCGGGCTGGTTGACCGGCGTGATTTCTATAGAAGGTTTGGCAGGAGCCGGAGCGGGAATATCCTCAGGCTTGGAAGGTTTGGAATCTGACGGGGTTTGTACGGTCGGCGTTGATCTGGCAACAGGCTGCACGCCGAAATTACCGCCGCAGGATGCCAACATCAACGGCAGCAAGGCAATACCGTAATAATTCAGTTTACACATCTCTACTTCACTTATGGGTTGATAATAAGTATTATTATATTAATATATGAATATAATATCAATTATTTTACTGTCAAAAAAATGCCGTCTGAAACCAAGTTCAGACGGCATTTGAAGCAATTCTTTCAGAAGAAATCAAAATTTGTGAATCATGCCCAAAGTTGCGGCAGTCCGTTCGACCTTACCTTTTTGATTTTCAGCAAAGCGCGTATTTCCTCCGACACGCAAATGGGCAACTTGCGCGCGCAAACCGGTGCGTTTGCTGAAATTGTAATCACCGCCCACGACAATCTGGTCAAACTTGTCGACATAAGTCGCACCCGTGCCCACACCTTTTGCCGCCCAGCCGTGTGCATAAGAAACGCGCGGAACAACGTTACCCATTTTGTAACCTAAAGTTACCGCAGCATCGACCACTTTTACGGCTTCATTCTTTTCCGCATCCTTAGTGATGTCCGTACCTTTATAGGTATTGAACCCATCCGTAAAATAGCTCAAATATTTATTGGCGGTTTCAAATCCCTTGGTATACTGCACACCCGCTCCGACAAACAGATTATTGCCGTTGTAATAGCTTTCAACCTTGGCAATCTGAGCCGGCTTAGATGCTCCGTTTTGACTGTACGCGCCCTTATAGTGTCCGTAAGCGACATTGGTCGTAAAACCGGCATTTGAATAGCTCGCTCCGACGGTATAACGCTCTTTAGACGGTTTTTCATGTTTGTATTTGTCTTCGGCATCAAAATTATCGCGCGGCGAATAGCTGGCCGTTACCTTGAAACCGCCAAACGACGGGCTGTCGTAACGGACGGCGACCTTGCGCTCGCCGGTACGGGTAAATATCCCCAAACCTGCCGCATTGTTTTTATACAGCCATGTATCGATGGTATCCATCTCATTCAACACACTGCTTAAATGTCCGGCACGAACCTTACCGAATCCGCCCTCCAAACCGATAAACGAATCACGGGTGGCAAATTTCTGACTCTCCCCGCTGATAGCGGTTTTCTGTTCGACCTGCCAAACAGCCTTCAAGCCGTCGCCGAGATTTTCGCTGCCCTTAAAGCCGATACGTGAACCGTTGTCGTGAATCGATACGGAAGTCGCACTTTTTTCCGTACCCTGTGCACCTTTAATTTTTACCTGACCGCCGGTAATACCGCTTTTAACCTGACCATACAGCGTTACGTCGGCAACGGCAGCCACAGGCAGGGCAGCCAAACAAACTGCCAATACTGATTTTTTCATATTGTTACTCCTCTTTAATAAATTAAATTATGCCGATAGCCTGTTCATGCTAACTGCCTTTTGACGGTTATGCAACTCTAAAAGACTTAAAATCTCGCAGAATATTCTTTTTAAATCCAATAAATATTAATACTCATCCAATTTAAAACTATATTTTTAATAAATAAATATTAATAAATTAACCATAAGCAGGAAAAATATCGTACCCAAAACCATTCGATATCCCCTTCTTACCGAATCAATCGTAAAAATGTAACAAGCCGTATCCGGAAACCCCGGTTGATACAGCACGGCGGCAAACCGTCCGAACCGGTTTGCCGCCGTCAAATTGTTAGAATCCGGCAGACGGTATAGATACCATACTGCCGAACCGGACTTATTACAGGACAGGAAGGTCGTTACCAGAAATAGGTAACGCTCGCCCCTCCGCCTGCACCGCCTTTTGCCGCTCCGACTGCCGAGCCTTTAAACAACCACTTGCCTCCGGCAGATACTTTTGAGAACCCCAAAGCGTAACCGGTTTTACCCCGCCATATGCCGCTTGCAAGCGAAACCGCACCCTGTCCCGGCAGGTATGCCTGTCCGAGGCTGCCGACCGCGATTGCAGCGGCAGAACCTGAATCGGCGCGCTCTTTGAGTTTACCCATGCCGATTTCTGTCTGAGCAGCAATTTTTTTGACCTGCGCAACATTAACCGCATCGGTATCCGCCGTTCCGGCCGCGACATTTGTTATCTGACGGCTGTGTTTCTCACTGCCGACAGATACCGCCCCCAAAGTCGACACCCATGCCTTACCGGTTTCAGCAGATATACTTCCTGTTGCAAAATCATAACCGGCAACACCTGCGGCAGTATCGGCGATACTGTCCGTACCAAGTGCAACGGCGTTTTGCTGATGCGCCTCCGCCTTATAACCCAAAGCGGCAGATTTTTCCTCAAATGCGGCAGCACCTGCCCCCAAAGCCGTTCCGCCGGACTTACGCACCCGTGCGCGCGTACCGGCAGCCAAGCCGTTGAGCGCGGTAGAGGAAGACTCCACACCCAATGCCACGCTGTTGATTTCTTCGGCAACCGCGCGCGTACCGACCGCTACCGCTTGATAACCGTTTGCCTCTGCAGCAGATGCCAACGCGACTGCCTGCGTACCGTTGGCTTTCGCCCTATCCCCGACCGCAGTGGAACTGAGCGCATTGGCTTCACTGCCTCGTCCGAATGCAACTGCATCAATATCGGCAGCCTTAGCACTTTCACCCACCGCGACAGAGCGCAATCCCGTTGCCTGCGACATCAACCCGACCGCCACCGACTGTCCGCCGGAAGCCTTTGATGCGCCGCCGACGGCAATATCATTGGTTCCTTTCGCATTCGCCCTAAAGCCGACGGCAACCGCCCGCAATGCTTCCGCCTTAGCCTCGCTGCCGAAAGCAGACGCGCTTAAACCCGAAGCGTTTGAATCATAACCCGCTGCCACAGATTTATAACCCGCTGCAGCCGCCTTATCGCCCAACGCAGAGGCATTTTCCCCCGCCTTCGAGTCCTTACCCAATGCGACCGAACCGTTTTTATGCATGGTTCCCGTAGGAACGGTATCGGTGGCATAAGCATTCGCTGCCATCAAGAACATTACTGCAACAAACGGTTTGGCTGATGGTTTCAGTTTCATCGGTTCATTCTCCTATTTATAGTTTAAAAACAACTTCAAGCCCGTCCTTAAATAACAATATAGTTATTTATGATTAGTATATCATAATTATAATGACATATATAGATAATTATTTATGATTATTTATTGATTTAAATCATTGAACGTAGCGATAGCAATGAAAAATCCCCGAACATATGATGACACCTATCAAACGTTCGGGGATTCTTCAGAAAACAGCCGGCATTCAAAATACCTACGGATACCGATACTGCCCCAAACCACCCACCACTGCCGCCTTATTGACGATAAATCCCCCGGTTCCGCCTTTCGTCACCGTTACAGCAGTAAAATCGGATAAAACCGGGCAGAAATACCGCCAAATGACAACATACAGGCAAACCGCCGCCGAAACATCTCTATCAAACAAAATGCCGTCTGAAACACGTTCAGACGGCATTTTTGCCCAGCTCCGACAGGGTTTGAAACCGCCGGCGAATCAGATTGTCCTTTAAGGGTTTACAAACCCAGTTCCCGCAGGAAGCGGATGTCGTCCGCCCAACCGGATTTGACTTTGACCCATACCTTCAAAAATACTTTGGTATCAAACAGTTTTTCCATATCCAACCGCGCCTCGGTGGAAATCTTCTTCAAACGTTCTCCGCCTTTACCGATCAAAATCGCCTTTTGGCTTTCTTTGTCGACCAAAACGGCGATATAGATGCGGTTTAAACCATCTTCCTCCTCAAACTGCTCCACCTCGACATTCATCGCATAAGGCAATTCTTCGCCCAAATAGCGGAACAATTTTTCACGCACAATTTCCATCGCTAAAAAACGCGCCGATTTGTCCGTAACCATGTCTTCGGGATACATCGGCACGCTTTCGGGCAGATACGGCTTAATCAGCTCCAACAGGTTGGCAATCCGCAATCCGTGTTTCGCACTGACTGCCTCCGCCGCCGCAAATTCGAATTCGGCGCGCACCTGGGCAACAAACGCCTCCAATGCATAACGGTCTTTCGCCTTGTCCTTGTCGATTTTGTTGACCACTAAAATAACCGGCGTGTGCTTGGGCAGTTGTTTCAACACGACACGGTCGGCATCGGTAAAGCGCATCGCCTCCACGACAAAAACCACGACATCCACACCGCCGAGTGCCTCGGTAACATTTTGATTCAGCCTGTCGTTGAGCGCATTGCGGTGGTCGGTTTGAAAACCGGGCGTATCGACAAACACGAACTGCGCGGTATCGTCGGTATAAATCCCCGTTACACGGTTGCGCGTCGTCTGCGCCTTTTTGCTGGTAATACTGATTTTCTGACCGATTAGATGATTCATCAGCGTTGATTTGCCGACATTCGGACGGCCGACAATCGCTACGAAGCCGCAGCGGTATCCATCGGCGGCACGTTCCCCTGCAAGGAAGGTTTCAATATCCATATTTGCTTTCATGTCCACGTTGCAGACGGCATATCCACACACGCCGCCTCATTTCTTTTTCTTTTTCAGCGGCAGCTTTGCTTCCAGCCACTGCAGCGCCTCTTTCGCCGCCGACTGCTCCGCCGCCTTACGGCTCGTCCCTTTGGCACGGCATACGAAACCCAGTTCGCCCAAATCGCAGGAAATCACAAACATACTGTCGTTGGCATGGCCGATTTGCTCTTCGATACGGTATTTGGGCAAGGCAAAGCGGCGTGCCTGAAGCGCCTCCTGAAGCGCGGTTTTACCGTCTTTCTCCTGATTTTGGAAATCGGCACGTTTGACACGCTCCGAGAAAAGATGGCGCACCACCTTTTCCGCCGTGTTGAAATCCGCATCGAAGCTGACGGCGGCAAACATCGCCTCCATCGCATCCGCCAGTATCGAAGGCCGTCTGAAGCCGCCGCTTTTCAACTCGCCCGTTCCCAAATACAGACCTTCTCCGACATCCATTTCCGCCGCAATCTCCGCCAACACACCCTCATTGACCAAGCTTGCCCTCAACCTCGACAGCTCGCCCTCCGTCAACTTCGGAAACGCATCAAACAGCATCCGCGCCACCGTATAATTCAAAATCGAATCACCGACAAACTCGAACCGTTCATTGTGTTTCGCATGGCAGCTCCTATGCGTCAAAGCCTGCCGCAAAAGCGAAATATCGCGGAACTCATAGCCCAGCTTTTTCTGTATCGCAGTATGTGCCTGCTGTTTCAAAACATCGTTCTTCATTACCGTCTTCCGCAAAAAACAGCCTGAATGCGTTTCCATACTTCAAAAATACAGAAACACCTTAAGGCTGAACACGGTGCATATTGTACCACCAAACCGCCTGTATATCGCACTCCGGTTAAGGAAATGAAAACTTGATTCAAACCCCTACCGTCTGCCGACAACGCAAGAATCGTGGTAAAATTCGCCAATTCATCTCGGCGCATTCACACCATGAACGCATTTGCACAAGCACTTTCCTCGGCACTCGACCGCTGTATCGCCACCCACGCCGTAGTCAAACAAAACCAGCCCGTCGGCTTCCTCTACCGCGAGGCCCCCGTTTTCGAAAATGACAGCGGCTGGCGTTTCTTCAGCGGCGACGAGACCGACGAATACACCGACGATCCGGACAACTTCAGCATCCTCAGCATTGCCGAAATCACCCGAACCAACCCCGGAATCGACGCCCTGCTCTCACAACCCGAAGGCAGTGCATGGGAGCTTGCCGAAGACGGCACATTCCAAACCGTCGCCGACTGGCAACCTAAGGACTGACCCTTCAGACGGCATTTCGAAACCTCCGAATACCAAAGGAAACCCCCAATGAACACCATCGCCCCCAACCTTGACGGAAAACACCTCCGCATCGGCATCGTACAGGCACGTTTTACCAACGAAATCGGCAGCGAAATGCTCAAAGTCTGCTGCCGCACCCTCAAAGAATTGGGCGTGGCAGACGAAAACATCACCGTCGCCACCGTACCCGGCGCACTTGAAATCCCCATCGCGCTGATGAACCTTGCCTCTTCCGAAAAGTTTGACGCACTGATTGCCATCGGCGTCGTCATCCGTGGCGAAACCTACCATTTCGAGCTGGTTTCCAACGAATCCGGAGCAGGGGTCAGCCGCGTCGCACTCGACTACAACATCCCGATTGCCAATGCCGTCCTGACCACCGAAAACGACGCACAGGCAATTGAACGGATTGAAGAAAAAGCCTCGGATGCCGCCAAAGTCGCCGTAGAATGCGCCAACCTCGTCAACCTTCTGCTCGAAGAACAGTTTGAAGACGAAGAATAACAAACAGGGCGTACACCAATACGCCCTTTCCGTTTCAGACGGCATACCGTACCGTCCCAACCGTTTCAAGGAAAAATCATGAAAACAGCCCGCCGCCGTTCCCGCGAGCTTGCCGTACAAGCCGTTTACCAATCCCTTATCAACCGCACCGCAGCACCCGAGATTGCTAAAAACATCCGCGAAATGTCCGACTTTGCCAAGGCAGACGAAGAATTGTTCAACAAACTTTTCTTCGGCACGCAAACTAATGCGGCAGAGTACATCCGACAAATCCGCCCGCTGCTCGACAGGGACGAAAAAGACCTCAACCCCATCGAACGCGCCGTCCTGCTGACTGCCTGCCACGAGCTGTCCGCCATGCCCGAAACACCCTACCCCGTCATCATCAACGAAGCCATCGAAGTAACCAAAACCTTCGGCGGTACGGACGGGCACAAATTTGTCAACGGTATCCTCGACAAACTTGCCGCCCAAATCCGCCCCGACGAGCCCAAACGCCGTTGATATGTCGGATTAAAATCAGAAATACACAAATGCCGTCTGAAAGGTTTTCAGACGGCATTTTGTTTCCAGCCCCATCAATACTGTACAGCCCAGCTGATTTCGCCGCCTGCGCGCATCGGGACAAGTTCGCCGTCGCCGTAGGGAACACTTGCGGGGACGGTTTGGCTTTGTTTGACGAGGGTGATCGTGTCGGTATTTTCGGGAATGCCGTAGAACCTTGCGCCGTTTTTCGAGGCAAAGGCTTCGAGTTTGTCCAACGCGCCTGCTTTTTCAAACACTTCGGCGTAAAGCTCGATGGCGGTCATGGCACTGAACATACCGGCGCAGCCGCAGGCGTTTTCTTTGGCGGATTTGGCGTGCGGCGCGGAGTCGGTGCCGAGGAAGAATTTGTGCGCCTTCTCGCCGATAACGGCAGCGACCAATGCCTGACGGTGGGTTTCACGTTTGAGTACGGGCAGGCAGAAATGATGGGGGCGCACGCCGCCGACCAAGAGATCGTTGCGGTTGAGCAGGAGGTGTTGCGGGGTCACGGAGGCGGCAACGTTGTCGCCCGCTTCCAAAACAAGGCGGGCGGCTTCGGCGGTGGTGATGTGTTCGAACACGACTTTAAGATTCGGCACCTGCGCCAAAACGGGTTTCATCACGCGCTCGATAAAGGCGGCCTCACGGTCGAAAATGTCGATTTCGGGGTCGGTTACTTCGCCGTGAACGAGGAACAGGATGTCCTGTTTTGCCATTTCTTCCAAAACGGGGATAAGTTTGAACAGGTCGGTTACACCGGAATCGGAATTGGTGGTCGCGCCGGCGGGGTAGAGTTTGAAGGCGACGATGCCGGCGGCTTTGGCTTCGCGTACAAGTTCGGGCGTGACGTTATCAGTCAAATAAAGCGTCATCAACGGCTCAAACGCGCTGCCTTCGGGCAACACCGCCATAATGCGCGCTTTGTAGGCAAGCGCGTCGGCTACGCTGACGACGGGCGGTTTAAGGTTGGGCATGATGACGGCGCGCCCCATCTGGCGGGCGGTATAGGGTGCAACGGCTTTGAGCGCGTCGCCGTCGCGCAGGTGCAAGTGCATATCGTCGGGGCGGATAATGGTCAGGGTTTGCATAGTTGTTCCTTTTTAGATTTTTGGTTTCCAGACGGCATGCCGACTTTATGCCGTCTGAAGTCAGGGGAGAATTAGGGGTTTCCCGTTGTGGGAACGGTGCGTCAGGTTCAAAACTGCCTGTACGGGTAAATCCGGGGAATCGGCGGTTTGTGCGGTCAATACGGTTTCTTCAGGGCTGCCCGATTCCCGCCAGGCATAGCTGATTTGCCTGGTTTCAAACGGTGCCTGCACCGACTGTTCTGCCCTTAATTCCAAATTTTTATTTTGCGGCGGATGTCGGACAAGCCCTGAGAAATGTTCCAAAAGTGCGGCAGCGTCAGCATATTTGGCTTTAACGCTGCAACTATTGTCACTCAGGCTCAGATAGTAGACACCGCCATCCTGTTCAAGCATCCACAATGCCCGTGCATCAGGCTCTGCAACCTCCGCCCGCATGTGTAGCGTTTCATCCTTGCCCACAAGGGTAAAACGACCGGCATCGGCAAAAGCTGAAACCGGTTCAAAACCGCCCTGCGTCGATACGCAGGCATTCCGGAACAAATCGACGGCAATGCGCGCAAAGCCTTGTCGATCCTCGTCGGAAGGTTGATTTTTGGCACTGCATGCAGCAAAAATAAAAGTTACAAACAACACAATCGGGCGGATTATCTGCATTTCAGACGGCATTTATTTGTGTTGGACGACCAGCCTGAATACGCCGTCCTGCTCCGAAGCATCCAGCAGCACATGACCGGTTTGGCGGCAAAAAGCCTCAAAATCCCCCGGTGCGCCGCCGTCGGTTGCCAGAACGGTCAACACGTCGCCCTGCTGCATTTGCGCCAAAGCCTTTTTAGCCCGCAAAATAGGCAAAGGGCATTTCAGCCCGATAACGTCCAAAGTTTCGCTGTTCATGTTCCGATACCGGTTAAAAGTTTAAATAAAGCCGAATTATACCCCACTTGCTTGCAGCCCTCCCTACCAACCCATAAAATAAAGCCGTTTTCAACTTGGAGAGATCTATGCGCCGCGCCATCCTTCTAATTCTGACCCTGACTGCCGGCACGTCCCTTGCCGCCGGCTTCAGCCAAAAAAATACGCTGCTCAATACACACTACCGTGAAACGCCTGAAGAAACTGTCTCCAGAGAATTTAAAGAACATACCGCAGCATTGCCGCCGCTGCCCGATACGCACTCAGAGGGGTGGTTCGATATTTATGTGGATGAAGATTACGGTAAACAACCCAAAATCCTGCTCGACAGCCTGCAAATCATGCCGGCGCCGGACACCAGCATCCGCTATATCCTCAATATCCGCTCCGACAAAGGCTATGACAACCTGTCTGCCGAAGGCATATTCTGCGCCCGCTCATCCATCCGTTTCGGCAACGACAAACTTTCCTCCTACAAAGTATTCGGATACGGCGATACGGTCAACCGCCGTTGGATACAGCCTCGAAATACCGAATGGAAGCCGATAGGCGGTACACTCGGCCGAAACGACGCATTACGCGCCGTGCTGTATGCGGCATTCTGCGAAGACGGCATACCGACCGACACGCACGGCCTAATACAACGCCTGAAAGAACGTGCCGGACATTATGCGCCATCGATGAAACAACACTCTAAATAAACCGGATATAAAAATGCCGTCTGAAACAATTTTCAGACGGCATTCGCATTATCAGGCATCATGCGGCGGTAACTTTGTCCTGACGGAGCAACAACGTAATCAAACTGCTGATTCGCTGCTTCATCTCACGCCGGTCGACAATCTGGTCGATTGCGCCTTTTTCCAGTAAAAATTCAGCACGCTGGAAGCCTTCCGGCAAGGTTTCCCGTACAGTCTGTTCAATAACGCGCGGTCCCGCAAAACCGATTAGGGCATTGGGTTCGGCCAATACGACATCTCCGAGGAAAGCAAAGCTGGCGGATACGCCGCCCATGGTCGGATCGGTCAATACCGATATAAACGGCAGGCGTTTTTCCGTCAACAAGTGCAGCGCGGCACTGGTTTTCGTCATCTGCATCAATGAGTTCACACCCTCCTGCATACGCGCACCGCCGGAAGCCGCCACACAGACGAACGGACAATTGTCGGCAACCGCCCGACGGATGCCTTGTACGAATCGTTCGCCCACAACCGAACCCATCGAACCGCCGATAAAGCGGAATTCAAACGCAGCAACTACAACGGGCAGGCCGTTCATCTTGCCTTTCATCACCACCAAAGCATCATCTTCCCCGGTCAGCTTGCGTGCCGCACTCAAACGATCCGGATATTTTTTGCTGTCTTTAAACTTCAAAGGATCTGTCGGTTTGACATTTCCGGCAACCTCCTCTCTGCCATCCTCATCTAAAAGCAGATTCAGGCGTTGTCGTGCCGACAACGGATTGTGGTGGTTGCATTTCGGACAAACCTGATTGTTCTGCTGCAACTCGGTAGAATAAACAGTTGCCGAACAAGACGGGCATTTGTGCCATAGACCCTCGGGAACATTGGAAGAACCGTCTTTCCCGCGATTCTTGATTTTGGGTGGCAGGATTTTATCTAACCAGCTCATGGACAACTCCTAAAATATTCAGGCTGAGGAACCGCCGTCAGCGCACGGCATCCTTCAACTCTTTCACCAAAGCACCGACGGCGGCAGCCTCGTTGCCCGTATTGTTTTCGATTTCTTTCACAATCCGGCTGCCAACAATAACTGCGTCGGCAACCCGACCGATTTTGCGTGCACTTTCCGCATTGCTGATACCGAAACCGACACCGATGGGAATATCTATATACTGACGCAAATACTCTATTCTACTCGAAACTTCATCCGTATCCAAACTTGCCGCACCCGTGACCCCTTTGAGCGATACATAATAGACAAAACCACCTGCAAATTGTGCAATGGTCTTAATGCGCCCTTCAGTCGTTGTAGGTGCAATCAGGAAAATACAGTCAACCCCGTTGCCTTTCAGCTCGCGATATAAAGAATCGATGGTTTCAATGGGGGAATCCACCGTCAACACACCATCCACCCCCGCCTTTGCGGCTTCCTGAGCAAACTCCCGATAACCCATCTTATGTATGGGATTCAAATACCCCATCAAAACAACCGGCGTTTGAGTATCGGTTTCACGAAACCTTCTGACAACATCCAAGACATCACGCAGAGAAACACCGTTTACCAACGCACGTTCCGCCGCACGCTGAATAGTCGGACCATCCGCCATCGGGTCGGAAAAAGGCACACCCAACTCTAAAATATCCGCACCATTTTCCACCATACTGTGCATTATTGCCAAAGTCGCCCCAATGTCCGGGTCTCCAACCGTAATATAAGGAATCAATGCCTTCTTATTACCCAATGCGGCAAAAGTCTGTTGGATTCTACTCATTTCTCTTACGCTCCCAATACCGGCGAGGCTCCGGCAAACAATCGATAAATCTTTTTAAGTATAACACCTGACGCGCAGATAGGCGAATAGGCATGGCACTCCGATTGTGCAACATATCGCCGTAACCTTTTCACCGGAAATAGGCCGTTTTCCAACTGACGGTTTTTATGAACCGATACCAAACAAACCATCAGGACAATTAAAGGGGAAAAGTATTGGGCTGCTTGACCCGCAGTAAAAAAGTCTTGAATGGGTAACCGGCATATAGACTGCCGCCCCCTTCAATAGCGCAGTTTGGAATGAAAAAACCGGATTCCATATATTGCATGGAATCCGGTTTCATTAAATATCCGAACAGACTTAATCACAATATCGTGAATATTGTAAACAATTCAGAATGTTGCGCCAGACTGATTAGCCATGTAATCGACTGCAGCCTTCACTTCATCATCACTCAAACCGGCATTGCCGCCCTTGGCAGGCATCGCATTAAAACCTTCGATCGCGTGTTTGTGCAAGGTTTCCTTACCTTTTGCGATACGTGGTGCCCAATCGTCTTTTTTACCCACTACAGGTGCCCCGGGAATGGTACCGCCATGACACATTTTACAGCTGGCCTCAAATACTTTCTGACCATCGACAGCAACGGAAGCTTCTGCTTTTGCTTCCGGTTTAGCTTCCGCCGCGGGGGCTTCCGCCTTCTCCTCAGGTTTGGCTTCAGTTGAAGCCGCTTCTGCAGACGGAGCAGCCTCCTGTGCGGCAGCCTGAACCGAAGATGCCTCGGTCTGAACTTCAGAAGCAACGGCTGAAGCCGCCTCTTGCGCCTCTTGTTTGCTTTCTTGCGAACAAGCTGCCAAACCTGCCGCCATCATTAAAGTAATCAGTAGTTTGTTCATATTGTGTCTTTCTTGAGTTTTATCTTTAGATTGCCGCTTTATCCAAACGGTTGGGGAATTCTAACATATGATTTCAATAATCTAGTTCTTTATAATTAGAGTTTTTGGCATAAGTCATATTTTGTGCAAAAATATGGTTGATAACCATAATCAAACACTTTCACAAAAAATATATCTCATTGTTTTAAAATTACAATCCATATATCTAAATACCTTCAACAAAGTCATCCCATCTGAAAACTGATAAAGCCCGTCTTTTAGCTTTGCATTTTTAAACCAATCCGCCGTATTCGGAATAATAACTTTAGCCATCTATGGTAAGTTGTCATTCAAAATTACCACACACATTATCATAAGGCTTATGATAAAAGTCTTTACAGGCTTACATTTGTTGCGGAAAATTACACAAACAAAATAAATATAATTCAATGATTATTAATGCATTTTCAGTATTTTATACAAAAAAATAACGCCCCGTTTCGGGGCGTTTGTATTCTGTGGCGGAGTAAGAGGGATTCGAACCCTCGATGCAGGTTGACCCCACATGCTTCCTTAGCAGGGAAGTGCCTTCAGCCTCTCAGCCATTACTCCTAAGAAAAACAGAATTGTAATTAACTTTATTGATACCGTCAAGAAGAAACAGGAAGCATAAATATCAGCATCTTGAAATTAAATGATATTTACCTCGCTCATGCCGACAATCGACATTTCTCAAAACAAAATATCCTTATCAATCAAATCCTCATAAAAAATGCTTTTGGGCATCTTGCTTAGCTTCCTGAAACCACGCATCTTCAGGAAAACGTGCAAGTGCCGCATCCAACGTTGTCAACAAATTCTGAGACAATACTTTGGCCAGGTATTCTTCTTCGTTGGCTTCGGCAGCCTTGCCCTCCTGTTGGGACAAACCTTCAAAACGTGTTTTGTGTCCGTGTGCCAAATAATTGAGCGCGGTAATTTTCTGCGCCCAAAGCTGCGGTATATCGGGATTATCCTCAATCATCACCGATAGGATAGATACGGCCGTCGTCAGCCGTCCGCCGTTCATTCGGAGATCCAGAGAACGGTTGGGTGGCAGGGTGCTGAGTGTTTCTGCCATTCTGAACCAAAATTCACCGCTGGCTTCATCAGGTGCATTCAATTTAAGCATTTCATAGTGAACCTCCTGATCATCGTTTTGCACGAGACCCCATACTTCGGCAAGGATTTTCTGTTCTTCCCGGCTCAAGTGTTGCCATTTCTCAAAATATTGCGACATATCCTTTTCTCTTTGAATCTATTTTATATAGCCTGAAATACAGCGCGAACCCTGTCCAAATCCTCCTGCGTATCTACGCCGGCGGCAGGGGCTTCTTTGGCGGTTTCGACGGCAATCGGGTAGCCGTGCCACAGAACGCGCAGTTGTTCCAGCGATTCGATGGTTTCCAGCGGCGAAACGCTCATTTCGGCGTAGCGGTGCAGGAAACCGGCGCGGTAGGCGTAGATGCCGATATGGCGCAGGACGGCGGTTTCGGCGGGCAATTCGCGTTTTTCGGCGCGCATGGCATCGCGCGGATAGGGAATC
>QWCZ01000666.1_pt1 | contig 23383 bp, 18 predicted proteins | sample 1972651 | NCBI WGS metagenome assembly QWCZ01 (sample SAMN09866695, study PRJNA288562) | Human oral metagenome isolate pre1_saliva, whole genome shotgun sequencing... | isolation source: mouth | host: Homo sapiens | place: USA: California
GGCCCCATGGTCAAGCGGTTAAGACATCGCCCTTTCACGGCGGTAACACGAGTTCAAATCTCGTTGGGGTCATAGGCGTAAGCCTAGAATTTGGAGCTTTAGCTCAGTTGGTTAGAGCAATCGGCTCATAACCGATCGGTCCCGGGTTCGAGTCCCTGAAGCTCCACTGCCCTTAGTTTTCTAAGGGCAATATTCCTTGATAGCTCAGTCGGTAGAGCATGCGGCTGTTAACCGCAGTGTCGTAGGTTCAAGTCCTACTCAGGGAGCTAAGATTTTATATCTTAATATTATGGCCCGATGGCTCAGTTGGTTAGAGCGCCGCCCTGTCACGGCGGAGGTCGTCGGTTCGAGTCCGATTCGGGTCGCTTTTATTTTATGCCGTAGTGGCGGAACAGGCAGACGCCCGGGACTTAAAATCCCGTGGGTAGAAATACCCGTACCGGTTCGATTCCGGTCTGCGGCAGTTTGAAATATGGCTTAAATCCTTGATTTATAAGGGTTTAAGCCTTTTTGATTGCCATTAAGAGTATGATATTTCACACGCTTTTAAATGTCTAAAACCGGTCTAAAAATGCCCTTAAAAATTAAAATGTCTAATGAAATGTCTAAGAAAATTACAGTGAAATAAGATTTAGTCGACGAAACAGATTGAAGCTCAACTATTGAATGAGGTACCGCAAAATGCTAAAATAAATTACAAGGTGATGACCGGACTGTCTAATGTTTCTCAAATTAAATCAAACAATGATATTAAACAGTTTGCTGAGAAACTGATAGATAATTTAGGCATAGACAGAAGTAATATTCCTGTAAGCATAAAGGCTATACCGGATAATGGATATTGCCGGTTGGGGAAAAGGAATACGAGAAACAAGATATATTTTGATGAGTATGTGCTAAATTCAAATGATGCTCGCTCCATAAACTATAGAATTAAAACGGCTTTCCATGAATCTTTCCATTTATCTGCTAACGGACTTGAATGGGATGGACTCATCCGGAAACATAATTGAAAAATGGAGAAGTTTAGAGGAAACATTTACTGAATCATCTGCGCATTATTTAATTGAGGAGTATGGAATTTCAGCTAAGTTATTTCCGTCTTATACACAGTAACTCGTTGAAAATTTGCCGAGACTGAAGCGACTCGCAAAGTACTCATCTTGTAATACGATTCAAGATTTTGGAAAGATTGCATTTGAGGATAGACAGAATGGAGTTGGGGCAAAGTGGTTGCATCTTCATTCAGACATGAGTAAAGTGGTATTGCCAATAGATTATTATTATCAATACAACTCATATATAACTCAAAATGAAGACGATTTGCTTGATATGATGCTCGAAAACATGGTGGAATACTTGAATTTCCGGGAAAGACACTTTGCTTCGGACTTGTGCTTTTCCAGATGATGGTTCCGAGTCAGATATTTATTATTCCACAGTACCTGATGGTAAGTAAGCTTGGTATGCTTGATACCGTATTTGCACTTATTTTCCCGGGACTTGTATCGGCTTTCGGTACTTTCTTACTCAGGCAGGCTTTTATGTCACTTCCGAGAGACCTTGAAGAGGCTGCCAGAATAGACGGCTGCAATATCGGTCAGACATTCCTGCTTATAATGATGCCGCTTGTTCGTTCCGGAATGATTGCGCTTGGTATCTTTACAGCTGTTTTTGCATACAAGGACTTGATGTGGCCGATGATTGTAAATAAGAATGTTATGCCGCTTTCGGCAGCACTTGCAAAGATGCAGGGACAATATACAAATAATTATCCGCAACTTATGGCGGATTCACTACTTGCCTGTGTACCTATGATAATTCTGTATCTGATATTCCAAAAGCAGTTTGTGGAAGGTATAGCAACATCAGGTGGAAAACTATAAATAAATTAAGAGGTATTTATGTCTATAAAATTAAATAATAAATTGATAACACTTTCTACAGCGAATACTTCATATCAGATGAAGATTGATGAGTTGGGATATCTTTTCCATACTTGGTACGGCAAAAGAATAGAGGGTGCAGATGATATGTCATATCGTATCAGCAGTATTGACAGAGGATTCAGCGGAAATCCGTATGAGACTATGGACAGAACATATTCACTGGATGTGTTCCCACAGGAGTATCCGACCTTCGGCAACGGAGATTACAGAGCTGATTGTATACAGGTAGTACACCCTGACGGTTCAAATGTACTTGATTTAAAGTATGACTCATGTGAAATCACAAGAGGAAAGTATCAGCTTAAGGGTCTTCCGGGCTTTACATGGAGCGAGGACGAAGGTGAGAGTATACAGGTTAATCTCATAGATAAAGAAAGCGGTATAAGAGTGGAACTTTTATACGGTGTACTTGAAAAACATGATATTATCACAAGAGCCGTAAAGGTGGTAAATACTTCACAAAATACTCTGAAAGTTGAAAAAGCACTCTCAGCCTGTATTGATATGGTAGACGGAGATTTCGATCTGATTCATTTCTATGGAAAACATGCTATGGAAAGAGAGTTTGAAAGAAGTCCGCTTGCACACGGTAAATTGAGACTTGAGAGTAAGCGCGGTACATCAAGCCATCAACAAAATCCTTTTGTAATTCTTGCAAAGAAAGGTACAAATGAAGTATCAGGAGATTGTATCGGAGCGGCCTTTGTATACAGCGGTTCATTTATTATTGAAGCCGAAGTGGATCAGGTAAATCAGACAAGACTTGTAGTGGGACTTCACCCTGAGCAGTTTGAATATATATTAAATGTCGGAGAGGAGCTTGTGCTTCCGGAGGTGGCGTTTACATATTCGGATGCGGGATTTGAAAAACTTACACATTCATATCATGATGCAGTCAGAGCAAACCTGCAAAGAGGAAAGTTTGTTCATACACACAGACCGATACTTATAAATAACTGGGAAGCCACATATTTTGATTTTGATGCGGATAAGCTTTTTGATATTGCTTCAAAGGCAAAGAGTCTCGGTATCGAAATGCTTGTTATGGATGACGGTTGGTTCGGTGAGAGATATGATGATACAAAGGGACTTGGAGACTGGTATGTAAATGAGAAAAAGCTAGGTTCATCTCTTAAGGAATTGGCGGACCGTATCAATGCCATAGATATGAAGCTTGGTATCTGGTTTGAGCCTGAGATGATAAATGAGGATACCAATCTGTACAGAGAGCATCCTGATTTTATGATAAGAGTTCCCGGCAGAAAGGGAGTCAAGGGCAGAGAACAGTATGTACTTGACTTTACAAGAAAAGACGTAAGAGATTATATAAAAGCTATGGTGGTGAATATCCTGAAAAATGCAAATATATCATATGTAAAATGGGATATGAACAGAAGTTTGGCTGCCGTATATTCTGCAAAACTTGATGCAAACAGTATGGGAGAGTTCCACTACAGGTATGTACTCGGACTTTATGAGCTTTTGGATGAGTTGACTACAGAATTCCCTGATGTATTGTTTGAGGGATGCTCAGGCGGAGGCGGCAGATATGACCTTGGAATGCTTTATTATCATCCGCAGATTTGGTTAAGTGACGACACCGATCCTATCGAAAGACTCAAGATTCAGTACGGAAGTTCTTTTGCATATCCTATAGGCAGCGCAGGAGCCCATGTATCGGCATCTCCGAACCATCAGACTATGAGAAGGACACCTTTTGAGACCAGAGCCACAGTAGCTATGTCAGGTACATTCGGTTATGAGCTTGACCTTAACAAGATTTCAGAAGACGAACAGGAAATGGTAAAGTCTCAGGTAAAGGACTATTTAAAGTATGACGAGTTGGTACATGAGGGAGACTACTACAGACTTACAAGTCCATATGATTCCAACAGAGTTTGTGCCTGGCAGACAGTAACTAAGGACAAGTCTTTCGGACTTTTAAGTGCGGTAGTTCAGAGCCTTGAGGCAAATGAGTCAAATATCTACGTTTATCCCAGAGGACTTGATGAAACTGCGGTATATGAGATAGCCGGAGCAAAGAGAACAGGAAGAGTCTGGATGAACGGGGGATTCCTTATTCCAAGGATTAGAGAGGAATATGAAAGTTTCAGGTTTGAAATAAAGAGAGTATAGTTTTACAATTTTTGTCAAAACTTACAATATACTTAAAAATATTTAATATATTTTTTGATTTTATTGAAGCTTGCCGTAAGGCAGGCTTTTTTATTGTGAATATTTGTTCGATACTGTAATGTGCGCCTGTTCTATGACCTGTGCTCAGTGTCAAAAATTCTTACGTTTTCCTTATGGCGAAGGCTCGTTTTTTGGTTATCTCTCACAAAAATAGAAACCTAGATTGTGCAACTCTTACAATGAAAAAACGTCATCAAAAAAAACATGCACAAACTTAACAGAGGCGTATTGACACCTGAAAGTTAGGTGGATATAATCGTGCCATAAGGTTTGGTACAAATTGTAGGTATTACAGAAGATATATTAGATATAATTATAAATTATGTTTAAGGGGGAAACAGCATGGACGATTTGGAACGCAAAACTTTTTTATACAAGTCAAGAGAATATATATCTAAATATTTTGATTTAAGCAGATTAAAGGATGATGAGCTTTATGTAAAGCTTGAAAAGTTGGTCAGTGAGCAATTGGGTGAGGTCTATGTTCCAATTCAGGAAAGAGTTAATTTGACCGACGAACTTTATTCATCAATAAGAGGTCTGGGACTGCTTGATATGATCATAAAGGATGATGATATCACAGAAGTTATGATAAACGGTACCGACGAGATTTTCATTGAGAAAAGCGGAAAGATACAAAGACTGAATCAGAGCTTCGACAGTCAAAGAAAGCTGGAGGATATTATACAGCGAATAGTAGGTAGAGCGGGAAGAGAGGTAAATCAGTCAAATCCTATTGTGGATACAAGATTACCTGACGGCTCGAGAGTAAGCGTTGTATTACCGCCGGTAGCATTAAAAGGACCTACTCTAACCATTCGTAAATTCTCTAAAATACCGATGACAGTGGAGCAACTCATAAAATATAAATCAATTACCCCACAGATTGCCAAGGTCTTAGAAACATTGGTTAAAGCAAAATACAATATCTTTATAAGCGGAGGAACAGGAAGCGGAAAGACAACATTCTTAAATGCACTTTCTAATTATATCCCAAACACCGAAAGAGTAATTACTATTGAGGATTCGGCGGAACTTCAGATAGTAGGTATTGATAATCTGGTAAAGCTGGAGACCAGGAATTCAAATTCTTCAGGAAAAGGAAGTATTACCATCAGAGATCTGATAAAGACTTCGCTTCGTATGAGACCCGAAAGAATAATAGTCGGAGAGGTAAGAGGTGCGGAAGCACTTGATATGCTGCAGGCTATGAATACAGGTCATGACGGTTCACTTTCAACAGGTCACGCCAATTCGACTGTAGATATGCTAAGCAGACTTGAAACAATGGTGCTTATGGGTGCGGAAGGACTTCCTCTTGAGGCGATAAGGCAGCAGATAGCATCAGCCGTGGATATAATAATACACCTTTCAAGGCTGAGAGATCACAGTAGAAAGACTATGGAAATAACGGAGGTTGTAGGATTAAAAGACGGTGAGATAGAGTTAAATCCGCTGTATGTCTTTGAAGAGAATGAAGAAAGCACCATGGAAAGAGTGGTGGGAGAACTGAAGAGAACGAAAAATCCGCTAAAGAATACGTTTAAACTGAAGCTTATGGGATATAAAGGAGTCATCTGATGTTTGAAAGAATATTAAAGAAGAAGGAAGACACATATGTAGAAAAGCATGGACTTATGGGAAATGCGGATGATTATCATATATACCATATGAGAATGATAGATTATCTTGTAGGTTTTTTGATAGGATTTGCACTCGGGTTTGTGGTAGTGATGATATTTTTCAGAATAACGGTTATGGCGGTAATACTGGGAAGTATTTGCGGTATACCTGCAATAAAATTTTATAGAAAATATCGCAAAGAAAAGAGACAAAAGGACCTGCTTATAGAGTTTAGAGATTTGCTTGAGGCACTTACCACATCGTATTCATCAGGAAAGAATACAATGGAAGCCTTTGCGGAAAGCTATCAGGATCTTTTAAGTCTGTACGGTGAGAAGTCGGATATAGTAAATGAGACCAGAATTATAATAGCCGGTATGACCAATAATATAATTATTGAGGACCTGCTTAGAGATTTTGCGGAAAGATGCGGGCTTGATGATGTGGAAAGTTTCACCGCAACATTTGAGTCGGGACTTAGACAGGGTGGAGATATCAGGCAGGTTGTATGGGACAGCAGAAAGATAATCAATGACAAGATAGAAATTGAGATGGAAATAAAGACAATTCTCACAGAAAAAGAAAATGAGCTGAATATTATGATGGTAATGCCGCTCATAATAATGAGTGCACTTAGCGGAATAGGCACAATGTCTGCGGTAGTCAACACGCCGCTTACCGTGACTGTAAAGATATTTGCAATACTACTGTTTGGAGCAGCTTATATGATGGGAAGAAGAATAGTCAATATAAGGATGTAAAAATATGATACTTATGATATTAGCCACAGCATTTGCACTGTTTGTATTATATTTACACTTTAAGTTCAGCGGAAAGTTTAATGATGTGTTGGCAGGTATACCAAGCGGAGAGTACCCGCTGAGTGATATATATTACATAGGTTTCGGATTTATGGAGCTGATACATTTTGATATGAACAGTAAGAATGCGAGAGGAAAGATAAAGCTTATTTCAGAAATATACGGAAAGCAATACGGTCCTTATTACTTTTATTTACTAAGAGGAGGGCAGTTAACATTTGCGATAGTTTTGACACTGTTGATGTTTATGTTGACCGGAATAAGCGGTAATTACAAGCTGGTAACTGTCGGAATAGCGATAAGTGCTTTGATGATATGGTATCTGGATGAATTGCTTAACGACAAGATAAATGCCAGAAGAGATGAACTTTTAAGAGATTATCCGGGAATGCTTTCAAAGCTTACCTTACTTGTAAACACAGGTATGCCTATAAGAGAAGCGTGGATAAAGGTTGCAAATGCGAATGAGGGCATGCTGTATCAGGAAATGAGAAATACAGCTATGGATCTTAGCAACGGTATGCAGGAAGTGGAAGCGTACAAAACATTCGGAGAGAGATGTTCTATAAAGTCTCTCAGAAAATTTTCAACAATGATGATACAAAATCGTAGTCTGAAATTTTGATGTTGGAGCTTATGTCGACTAAAGCTTTTACATAAATATTATTTTGTTCAAAGAGAGGAGAAACAAAATGGAAAAGATGTTTGAACTTATTGATCTGTTCGTTATGGCACAGGCGGTGAAACTTCAGGGTGCTCTTAAGGCGTTTAAGGAAGAAGAGCGCGGCGCATCAGATATGGTAGCGGTTATGGTACTTATAGTAATCATAATAGCACTGGCGGCTTTATTTAATCAGAAGCTTAAAGATATAGTAACCGGTATTTTGGATAATCTGCAAAGTTTTGTAACCAGTAACCAAACAACATAAATTGAGGTAACCATGGAGGGGATATGCGTAGTGAGAATAATCGTGGGACATTGATGATAGAAGCTGCACTTATATATCCACTGTTTATCTTTACAATAATAGCGATGTTGGTACTTGGGCTTTTGAAGCTGGAACAAAGCCTTGTACAGTTTAGTACAACAAAGATTGCTTCACAGGCGGCCAGAGAAGCTGCATATCCGGGATATGAAGAGTATCTGGCACCTGCAAGCAGCGGAATTGATATAGATGTTATGAGCTTTCCGAATGCGTCAGGTGTTGACAGCTATTATAAAGAGAGAAAACTGTATGCAGGTTTTTTCAGAAGTAAGGATGAGGTGGGAAACGGTTTTGAAAATAAACTGAATGAACTTTTGCAAAAATATACTATGGTCAGTGGTCTTACAGCGGATTCGGATATAGAAATCACAGGTATAATAACACCTACGGTCAAGGCCAATACAAAGTACGGAATTAAATTGCCTAAGGGACTTGCCAAAGCACTGAGCTTGGTAGGCGCACCGGAAGAATTCACACTCAAAGAATCCGGCTACGCATTTTCCTCAAATGCAACAGAATTTGTAAGAGACATCGACCTTGGAGCGGATTTGATAGACTTCCTCTTAGAGAGATTCAATCTGAAGGAAAGGGTCGATGTCTATGTAAACAAGCTAAAGACATTAAGAGATAAACTGGGAGGGACAGGCAGGTGAGTATATGAAAATATTTTATAATAAACATGGATCGTTGACTGTATTTATGTCCCTTATTTTGACGATAGTAATGATATTTACAACCGTTTTAATAGACGGGGGAAGAATAATACTTGCAAGAAATATAGTTTCAGGTGCAGGAGATATGGCACTTAATGCAGGACTGACATATTACAACTCGGTACTTCAGGATACATACGGACTCTTTGCCATTTCCAAGAATATGACGGAATTACATGATAATCTGGAAGTATATTTTGAGGCGACATTAAAAAGCAGCGGCCTGCATGACCAAGGCTTGGTAAAAGAACTTGTTGATATAGCTTTATCAGGAAGCGGAAGCGACGAGATTTCAGATATTATGAAAATGAAACTCGCCGACGGAGGTTTTGAAGTAAGCCAGGCGGCAGGTGCAAATCTTTCCAATGCAAATATTTTAAGGGCACAGGTACTTGACTATATGAAGTACAGAGCACCGGCGGTTATAGGATATGGATTCTTGGAGAAAATGAATATTCTAAAATCATTGCCGGCTCAGCAAAAGGCATTGGAAGATAAAAAAGATTATGAAAAAAAGCTAAAGGAGATACAAGATTTATGTATATCTATATATGAGCATTCAAGAAAGTATGAGGATCAACTTATAGACGGAAGATTTAAAACTCCTGAAGAAATAAAGACAAGTGTATTTGACTTAGGAGATGTCAATTTTCCGTATGCCACAATGGATGCAGTCAGCTATGTACAAGTGAATAAGTTACCAAAGCTTGGTAGCGATGAGTATTGGCTTTATAACGACGGTAAACCGTCGGGTGGTAAGTTAAAGGATGATGTATCAGATTTTGAAAATGACATTAGTGGACTAAAATCAGATTTTTATTCAGTCACAAGTTCACTTGCACATAATCGTATACAGAATACACCAAGTGGAAATGCTTCTTTAGAGTATGATAGATTTAGCGATTATATAAAGTATTATAATGAGTATAAAGTAGATGTAAAAAGGTTTCATACAGTTAATGCCAGATATACATCATCAAAAAAAGAATATGAGGATGATAAGTTGGCTACTGAAAATGAGATAAAGAGTTTGATTGCTGCCAGTGATGATGAACATGACTATTCAAACAGAATATCGGAGCTGGAAAAGAAATCTAAAGATTTAACTGATGAGTGGAACAGAGTAGAAGGTTGGTATAATAAATCATTTAAAGGTGACTGGAGCAGGACAGGTGAAAATGAGGTTGTACCTGCTAATTATGGAAGTAGTGAATTATCAGATGAGCCATACGGACCAAACTTTAATATAAACAACCTAAGAGATAAATATTTGGCAGATTTAAGGAAGGATATAAATCTTCTTGCTATACCGCAAATGAGGACAACAAGGGATTACTATGTTTGGTTTAGCAGTCTGAAATCTGAAGCTGAGACTATAAAGGAAAAGCTTATAAAATTGAAGTCTGAGTCTGAAGTATTAAAGGGTATTGCCGAAAACTGGAATATGCATATCGGGGATATGGCGGAATCAGGTGTAAAAGTGGATATGCAACAGGACCATGATACTAAGACTACAGGAGTAGTAATAGGATATGTGGATGAAATGATAAAAATATTTCAAAGATCTATAGACTATTCATCAAAGGTTATGGCGAATCTGGAAGCTTTTGAATATGCAGGTATAAAGCCTGCTACCTCAGAGGCAACTGATGATGAATGGGTAGACAGTATAATATCCTATGTGGAAGGCTTAACAGGCAGCGACAATCTGACTACTAAAGAGGAAGTGGAGTCAAAGCAGAATGCGTTACATACACTTGGAGCGTACAGACCCGCTGAGAATCTGTTATTTATGGGATTTGAGCAAAATATTCCAAGTAAAATACCTAAAGTGGTAGAGAACGGTGATAACGAAGGTGGTTTTAAGCTTATAGATTCGGAGTATGAATATAAGGATCCTAAGCTTAGAAACTTCCTTGGAGTGGAATGCTACGAGGGTGACTCAAAGTACTATGTGGATCCGCTGTTTGCTTTTTTAGAAAGAAACAGTTCTGCAACTAAGCCTGAAGGAGATGCAGATGCTAAGAAAAAGCGAAAAGAGATGATTAACGGTACATATGTTGACAATAAGCCTGAGCCAGTGGAGATAAGTGATGTAAATATATCTGATGTAATGGCATCAAATGCGCAGGCTGCACAGATTATGGATGGAGCTACAGCAGAGGATTTACAAAGCAGTGATGAGAATAATCTGGCAGATAATGCACTTGAAGCATCAGGTAAAGCTATTTCAGGATTTGACAGGATAGATGAGATATTGACAGGCGGAAGAGATAAGCTTTATTTGATGGCATATACCACTACGATGTTCAGTTGCTATACAACCAATAGAGAAGCAGGTGGAAATAAAGCTGAGAAGACTCTTTCAGGAGTACCTTTCAGTGAAAAAAACAATGAAGCCTACAGGGCGGAGCAGGAGTATATATTACTGGGAGACCCTAAACTGAAGAACAATGTAGAGGGAGTAAAGACAAGAATATTCGGAGTAAGGTTTTTACTGAATGCGATATACGCCTATACAAGTGATAGTGCGTTAAAGACAGAAGCACTCACAATGGCCATGACGATTGCAGGGGCTACAGGATTTCTTGTACCTATAGTACAAAACGTACTGTTGCTTGCAGCGGCACTTACTGAGAGTGTATTTGATGTCAACGATCTGGTAGACGGAAAGTCGGTTCCTCTCTATAAAAATCCAAAGGCATGGAGAACAAGATTTGAAAGGATTGGTCAGGTTGTTGCTGAGAGTGCAGCAAGTACATTGTATAAGAAGATGAATGAGTATACAGATGAGACTAAGGAAAGTTTTAATACTACATTAGATAATTATGTAGAAGATATGGTAAATACTACTACAAGTTCTATTATAGCATCAATACAGGCGCCTATACAGGAAAAGTTAATATGGTGTATGACACAGGTGGGAGATGCAAGAGACGGGCTTGAAGATAGGTTAAAGAATTCTATTAAGGAATGCTTTGATAAGATGCAGGCTGATATGGAAGCGGAGGTGGCAACAGGCGGACTGGTAGCTAAGGCAAAACTTGAGGCATTTAAATCTATCAATAATAGTGAAAGTCAAGATAGACTTGTTGAGATAGTAATGAAGACATTAAATGTATCCAAGGACAATGTAAATGATACTACAAAAAATTTAAATGATAATATAGATGATTTCTTTAAAGATAAAAAGCGTAGGCTGGAGAGTAGGATAAATTCTATATTAGATAAAAGTAAACTTCAAGAAAAGCTTAAAAAAAGTGTAGGAAATGCTTTAGATGCTGCAAACAGTAGTGCACAGGAAGCTATAAATAATAAGATAAATGAGTTTAATAAGGAGTTTGAAGGTGCAGGTGGCGATGCAATGACTATCGGAGAAGGTAATGACAAACTTGAGTTGAACGGTTTTGATAAGACTAAGGCATCTACATTTAATATGAGCTATAAGGACTATCTGATGGTTTTCCTTGCGATACAGTACTTGATAGATGAAAAAGGTGTTATATGTAGAATGGGAAATCTTATACAGACCAATGCAAGTAAGGAAGGTTCACTCTACTATGCAGGAGACGATTTTTCTATGCAGAATGCTTCAGTACTGTTACAGGTAAAAGCCGAAGCACAGATACAGCCTGTATTTTTGCAAATACCGAAGGTCAATAATAACAATGAAAAATTTAATATAAAAGGTAAGTTTGGCTATCCTATAGATTATAAGGGAGTACTTGGATATTAAGGAGAATATATGAAAAATATAAAAATACTGATGATAATGGGTTTATTAGGATTGGTAACAGTAGCAGGTAGTGGATGTAGTAAGGCTAATGCCGGTACTGAAAACAGCATAAATAGTGAAAGCACTGCAAATAAAGAAGATACCTTAGTAGAGAGTAAAGGAAAAGATACTAAAAAGTCTGATTCAAAAAAGAAAGAGTTTAAATTTGGTGAGACAATAGGAACCATAGGAGCAATAGATTTGGAAGCAGACGGTGATTTCCCTAAAGCAGGTTTTTTTAAAACAGATGATTTTATACTTGGTTGCGAAGAAAATAAAGGAGAACTTGCATCATGTTTTTATGATCAAATATGTATTGATGAGCTCGACACACAGAATGTATGGAATATAGAGTACAGTGAGGATTTAGATAAAATTCCTTCAGCAATGAAAGGATTGGATAGTATATGGGATTCATATTTAAATGATGGAAGAATGTATAATATGCATAGTGAACAAAAGTATGAGGTTATAGTAGATAGTACAGAAAAAGTTAGCTATGGTGGAAGAGATTTTATAAGAGAAGAGGGACATATAGATATTACAAGGAAAGATCCTAACTATACTTACGACCCTGAGTTGGTCAGAACCAAATATATAGCATATTATTACTTCAGTCCTAAAGGAGCAGGTCTTGATGCTGCCGATGATGCGTCAGGATATGGAATGGGAATGGCAATATGGGGTGTAAGACCTGTAGATATGTCGGATGAAGCTGAAGCAAAGACTATGGAAGAAAACTATGAGAAGCTAAAGAAGTCGGCAGAAGCCTCTATGAACAGTTTTATAAGCTTACAAGAATATTGGAAGCTTGGAAAGTAGTGCATTAAAGAAGGAGAGCAAAGTTATGGCTAAGGATAAGCAGGAAGGTTTTATTACAGTGGAAGCCAGTCTTATATTGATGATTTTTATTGCGGCGTATATGGCACTGCTTAGTATGTTGAATGTATATAGAGCATATACAAGCATACAAAACGCCATAGACCAGTCGGCAAAACAAATATCCGAATACTCATATATAGCGAAGAAGCTTGGAGTACATAATATAGGACAGACTGCTTCAAACGATGCGGGAGAGTTTAGCGATAAGACAAAAAAGATGTTGAATACAATACAGGTATTTTTCAATGCCAGTGCGAACGGCCTTGAAAATGCTACAGATGTATCCAACAACATATTGGACGAAAGCTCACAGGCATATCCGGAAGACATAATGGCTCAAATGGAAAATGTAGGAAAGAGTGCACAGGAAATATATGATTCCGGACAGGCGATGTACACATCGGTTACAGACTACTTCTCAGATGAAAAAGCGATATTTAACGGAATATTGGCGGTTATAAAAGACGGAGCATATGATGCGGTGAAGCTGGCGGTAGCGATGCCGATAAGCAGAGCCGTTACAAACAAGTACCTCGCGGGGTTTCCCAAAGGATACTTTGAAAACCTTGGGGTACAGGGCGGAAAAAACGGAATAAATTACTGGGGGTCAAGCTTTTTTCTCGATATGCAAAGTATCGAGATATGCGCCTCATATAAAATGAGGATCCCACTGCCGTTTGTAGATAAATTTGATTTAAGACTGAAGAATACGGCTTCAACAAGGGCGTGGATAGGCGACGGAAGCTTTAACGAACCGAATGAAGCGGGAGGAAATGTGGCAGGTGCGGCGTTGGAAGACGGTGCGGAAGAAAAACCGGGCGAAGAGGACAATTTTGATAATATTACTCCGGTAGTCCCTGCGAGCAACAAGTTGAATATCCCTGCATCGGTATGGGATAAGAATACCAAAGAGCGTGGTGAAGAGATAAGCAACTATGACAATACGGTGGTGAAAAGAAATTTGGATTCAAATGAATTCAAAGATATAAGTATTTTCAATGAAAGTGAAAAATATATTGCAAGAACTCACAGTATGGATACCGATATGATTGAATATCAGGACGGAAGCAAGTTCTTAAGGGCAATAAAAAAGATATGAAAAGGCTTGAGGGCTTCAGTAAACAAGGAAATATCACACCGGATAAATACAATAAAAAATATTATTATCTGGTGTTAAAGAATAAAGAACTTAGTGTAGATCAGCAAAAGGCGATAGTAGCCGCAACTGAATACGCAAGCAGAAACGGAATAGTGCTGAAACTATATACGACAGAATAGGAGATGGGCGATGGTGAACTTAGTTTTTTGCATAGCATTTATGCTGACTGCGTATATTATTACAATATTTATATATAAAAAAAGATATAATACGAACAATCTGAAACAAAATATAATGTTATTTGTAATTTATCTTTCGGTAGGTATAGCGATAGGAGTTTTATATAAAATATATGCATTTGATATTCTTAAAACTTTTAAAGCATTAGCGATAATCTCTATAACCTTGATAACGGCAGGAATTGACTATAGAGAAAAGATAATACCGAATGAAGCGGTTGTATGCATTATAGCCGTCGCCTGTGTGATGATGATAATAAATGCTTTTACAAACAGTGTGGAAGCGTTGGCAATATTTATAGACTCTCTTGTTGCAATGCTTATAGGAGTTGTGTTGTTTGCGGCAAGCAAGGCGATAAGCAAAAACGGAGTCGGAATGGGAGATATAAAGCTTGTAGGAGCCTTAGGTCTGTACCTTAGAACATATGCACTTATGGGAGTACTTTTAGTGGCACTTGTATCCATTGCAATATACGGATTGATAAAAGTAATTTCAAAGAAGGCCTGTGTAAAAGATGAGATACCTTTCGGACCGTTTGTAGCTTTCGGAGTGACGGCTTGTATGATATTGGGATTTTAGGAGCGATATATGAATATGAAGAGAATATTGGCACCTATAATAATCTTACTGTTGGTGTTAGGTTGGGGAAATATAATAGGCGGAAATGCCGAGAAATATAAAAGTTATACGGAGCATATGAAAAATGCTAAGACTCTGGAGTCAAAGGAAATCTACATAGACGCCATTGACCAGTATAAGAAGGCACTTGAGTATACAAAGAATAAGTTGCCTGTGCAGGAAGCCATGTTGGATGATTACCTGAAGCTCAAAAAGTATAATGACTTTGAAAAACAGGGAAACGCCATACTTGAAAGCTATAATTATCCTAAGAATGTGGCAAAAAAAATGACCGACTACTATATAGACAGGAAGCAGACTGTGAATGCACTTAAGCTTGTCAATGCTTACCTTGAAAAGAATGCGGAAGATGAAGATTTTTTGGCACTTCAAGGAAAACTTAGGGGAAGCTGTTCTGAAGTTTATTTCGGAAGTGATGATATAAAGATGTACGGCAACGGTTTTTATGTGTTTGTGGATGACAATAAACAGGGACTTTTAAAGTCTGACGGCAGCGATAAGATAGCTGCGATATATGACAAGATTTATCCGTACGGCAAAGAGCCTGAGTACGCTCCGGTGTGTAAGGATAATGATTGGTACTATATTGATAAGAACGGATATAAAAAGCTTGCACTTGACTTTAATGTAGAAAGCCTTGGAGTATTCGGCAATAATTTGGCACCTTATTGTAGTGAAGGTAAGTACTCTTATATTGATGCAAATGCAAAAAAGGCAAGCAAAAATACTTATGATTTTGCAAGCGGTTTTGCAGGTAAGAGAGCGGCGGTAAAAAATAACGGCAAATGGGCAATTATAAAGTCGGATTTTTCACAGGTTACAGATTATATATATGATGATGTAGTGTTGGATGAATGCGGATTTGCTACAGCACAGAATGTATACATTGCAAAGCTTGACGGAAAGTACCATATTTTCGGACTTGACGGAAAGGCAAAGGACAGTGAAGGATTTGATGAAGCGAAGGCCTTTGTATCGGATGAACCTACAGCGGTAAAAAAAGACGGCAAGTGGGGATTTGCAAACAAAAAAGGTGAAGTGGAATTGATGACCGACTACAGTGATGTAAAGCCGTTTTCAAACGGGTTTGCGGCGGTATATGACGGAAAAAAGTGGGGTTATATAAATAAAAATAATACTGTAGTTATTGATTTTGAGTTTAATGAAGCGGGCAACTTTAACAACAGCGGTGTTGCTGTAGTCAGAAAGCCCGGCATAAAATTTATACAACTTGTAAAATAGGAGGTTTTTAATGAAAATCAGACTGGCTTTGGTAGATAGTGATGAGGATTACAGGAAGAGATTGTCGGACTTTTATATTAAAAATTATCATGACAAAATAGAAATAATGACATTTTCTTCATTAGATTCATTTGAGAGCAACAGAGGCAACAAACCTATTGATGTATTGCTTGTATCTGAGGATATTGAAGACGATTTATCGTTCTATACGGAAAAGATGGGCGTGGCGTATCTGTGTGACAGGGATTTGATAGAGCGAAAGAACAACATAAAGGCTGTAAATAAGTTCAAAAAGCCTGAGAAGATATATAAGGAGATTTTAAACATTCTGGCGGATTCATCAAACGGAGATATTGCATATAAGTTCAATGACGGAAACAATACTCTTGTAGAAGTTTTTATGCCTGTAAACGGCGGTGCAGGTGCCACATCACTGGCTATTGCATACGGAAAGAGACTTGCAATGCAGGGTATACCTACTTTGTACTTAAACTTTGAGCTTCTGAATACATCAAGGCTCTTTATGGACGGAGATGGAGGTATAGGATTTGATGAAATAATATATGCAATCAAGAGTAAAAAGCAAAATGTTCCGCTGAAGATAGAAAGCAGCGTGGTAAAGAGTAGAGAAGGTCTTGATTTCTTTAATGAGGCTAGAATTGCTCTTGATATGCTTGAGATGAATGATGAAAATATCGAACTTTTGATAAGAGAATTACAGGGAATGGGCAAATACAGGCATATAATTATAGACAGTGACCTATGTATGGGAAGCAGATTGAAACTGTACTCCAAGCTTGCACATAAGATAATCCTCGTATTTGAAGAGAGTGCCATAGGTATGAAGAAGATGTCGGATTTGAACAGAGCGTTGCAGCTGCTTGAAAACGGCGGAAATATCGATATAACCAATAAAATAACCATTATCTGCAATAAGGTAAAAGATGTAAATGCCGTGTCTATACCGGCAGACCTTTCCGTAAGAGAATTTGTAAAAAGATATAATGCAAGTGATGATTTGACAGATGTGTTGAGGCAGGTTTCTTTTTTGGATAATTTGAGATAGGAGGCATATATGTTTAAGAAAAATACAACCGACAAAGGTATTGAGCTTATATATGAAATTGATGAAAATGAAAAGCTTGACAATGTGAGTATCGGAATGATGAAAAACAATGATATTGAGGCTTTATTTCCTGTAGACATGATAACAAATGATACAAAAACACAGCTTAAGTATCAAGTCGGAAAAGCAAAGAGTCTGAATGAATATATAACCGAGGAACTTACAAAAGAAGAGCTTTTGGCGGTATTTGAAAATATTTGTAAAGATATGAGCTGTATAGAAGAGTATATGCTTTTGGAAGATCAGGTAATACTTGAAAACGACTATATATTTGTAGAAGGCAATAATATAAGGCTGATTTTATTACCCATATATAATAGAAGAAATAATGTCAGCATAAATGCATTTTTCAAAAACCTCTTACTTGATATGATGGTAAATAATGAAAAGGCGGCATATTTTGCATCCGACATAACCAAGCAACTTTCACAGGAAGAGAGTTTCTCCTATGACAATTTTTTGAATATGCTTGATGCACTGAAGCAAAAAAGATATATTGAAAAGCCGATTATAAGAAAAGATGAAAGAAGTGATGAGTTCACAGAGAAAAAAGGGCTTGCCGACAGGAAGGTATATAATATAGAAGAAAATATTTCAAAACCGCTACAGCCTAGGCAATATCAGGCAAATACCAATTTTGAAAATAACGACAATTCATATAAAAATATATCAATTCCAAATGTCGCAGTGCAGGCTGCAAGTTTTGATAAGCAGCCGCAAAAGGCTGAAAAGAAAAAGGGATTGTTCGGCCTCGGTAAACAAAAGGAAGCACAGGCTTCAAATGAATCAGGATTTGAGAGAAGCAATAACAACAATCTTTTGATTCCGGGCAGAGAAGAACCTTTGAATGTAGGAAGTCAAAATAAGAAAGAGAAAAAGAAATTTTCACTGTTTGGCAAAAAGAAGGAGAAGGAAAATAATCCGGTTGAGAGTGTAAAACAGGTTCCTAAGGCTACATACGGTGAGACCACAGTATTACAAAATCCTTCAAATATAGGTGAGACCACATTGCTGGGATTTTCACCTAATATCATAAATTCATTCTTGATATGGAGAAGAACAGGTGAAAAGATAGTTATAGATAAATCCGACTTCAGAATCGGACGAGAAAAAAATTATGTGGACTTTTGTATAGATGACAACTCTTCGGTCGGAAGAAACCACGCGGAAATAATTCAAAAGGACGGAGCATATTTTATCAGAGATTTAAGGTCACTTAACTTTACCAGAGTGAACGGTGAGAAGGTATCACCGAGTTTGGAAGTGGAACTTTGGGATAATGATGTAATAAGCTTGGCAAATGAAGAGTTTGAATTTCACATAGGATAAGATATGAATTATTTTTTGGCGGCACAGACTGAGGTAGGTTTAAAGAAAAATTGTAATCAAGACAGTGTTATCCTAAAAAGAGCGAAGTTTAAAGGCAGGGAAGTTTGTCTTGGGGTCATTTGTGACGGAATGGGAGGACTCTCCTGCGGTGAATTTGCAAGTAAAAGTATAGTTGAAGCGGTTTCAGACTGGTTTTTACATCAGTACAGCAGGTATAGTGATGTTTGGAATGAAAGTCAAATGAGAACAGATTTTATAAACATACTAAGCTCCGAAAATGAAGGGCTGCTCTACTATGGTAAAGAACACGGCATATATCTCGGGACCACCATAACTGCGATACTTTTGGCGGATAATAAGTTTTTTGTCTGCCATGTAGGCGATACCAGACTTTATAAAATATCGGCAGCAGGTATGGCACAGCTGACAAAAGACCACACTGTTATTGCAAGAGAGATAGCGGAGGGAAAACTTAGTATAAAGGATGCAAAAAGCGATCCCAGGAGAAATGTACTCTTGCAATGTATAGGTGCAACTAAGGATGTAAATCCGGATATCTTTTGCGGAGAGGTAAAAAGCGGAGATATATTATTACTTTGCAGTGACGGTTTCAGACATGAGATAAGCGAAAAGGAAATTCTAAAGGCAATTAAAGGATGTGACAATTCAAAGCTTAATGAAAGACTGAGAGCGTTGATAGACTTAAATCTTAAAAGGAGAGAGCAGGATAATATTTCCGTAGCTTTGATAAAGGTAAAGTAGGTGAGATATGTTGGAGATTGGCAGCCTTTTAGACGGTAAATATAAGATTTTAAATAAAATCGGACAGGGCGGTATGAGCATTGTTTATCTGGCTATGAATGAAAAAGCCAATAAACAGTGGGCTATAAAGGAGATGAGAAAGGAAAAGAATAAAAATTGTGAGGTGATGAGACAGAGTCTTATAACCGAAACAAATCTCCTAAAAGAGCTTAAGCACCCGTATTTGCCAAGTATTGCGGATATAATTGAAAATGAAGATACAATAATAATTGTAATGGACTATGTGGAAGGCAGAGCATTATCCGATATTTTATCAGAAAAGGGAACTATTGATGAAGCGAGTGTGGTAGAGTATGCAATCCAATTATGTGATGTGCTTGATTATCTGCATTCGCAAAATCCTCCGATAATATACAGAGATTTGAAGCCTTCAAATATAATTTTAAAGCCTGACGGCAAGATAACCTTGATAGATTTCGGAACGGCAAGAAGATATAACTATGACAGTATTTCGGATACCACCTGTCTTGGAACTATCGGATATGCGGCACCCGAGCAGTTTGCAGGTGAAAATCTGAGACAGACGGATGCAAGGACCGATATATATAATCTCGGGGCGACTATGTATCATCTTCTGACCGGAGTAAATCCGTCAGAGCCGCCTTATGAGCTTTATCCTATCAGAAAATGGGATGAGAGACTTTCAGACGGACTTGAAAAGATAATACTCAGAGCCACAAGAAAGGACCCTGAAAGAAGATTTGAGAACTGCAAAGAGATGGCGTATGCACTTAAGCATTACAAAGATCTTGACGACTCATATATAAGGAGGCAAAAAAAGAAGATATTCCTTTTTGCAGCTACAATTACGATTTCAGCTTCAAGTTTTTTTGTCGCAATGGCGGCAAACGGAATGGAAAAAAGAGAAATATCCAAGGTCTACAACAATTATTTATCTGAAGCCACACTGACTATAGCGTCGGATAAAAACAAAGATGATATTGACGGCAGAGTTTTAAAACTTTTAAACGATGCCGTAAATATAGCACCGCAAAAAACAGAGGCATATATAAGGATGCTTGATTATTACTGTGAAAGCGGGCAAACCGGAAACGGACTTAGGGTGCTTTCTTCAATGATTGCATCAGGGAAAGGAGAACTTGAAAAAAATGATGACATAATGATGAAAATGGGACAGATATATTTTCTTGGGAACAGTAAAGATCCTGATTTTGATGTGGATTACGGCACTGCTGCAAGATATTTTGATAAGGTGGACACAAAAAAATACCCACAGGCCAAGTATTATTCTTCACTTTCAAGAGCTCTGTCGGAAATAGGCAGTGACAGTGAGACAATAGTTAGGGATATGAACAATATTGATGAGTATTTGAATACGGGGGTAAAGGAGGAGGAAAAGGTAGAAATATATACCACATTATCAAAGATATATAGAGCAAATGCCTATACTATACAAAAGTCCGGTGAAAAGCCTTTTGACAAATCTATTGAACTTTTGGATAAGGCAAACGAGATATTGAAAAGTCCTTATATAGAAAGTGAAATAAAGGAAAAGTATTTGCCTGAAGTGTACTTCGGATTGGCGGATGCCTACTACAGAAGAGCAAATATTGATTTGCAGGATAAAAGAGCAAAAGAAGATCTGTATGAAGCTGTTACATACTACGATCAATACCTGATATTTGCTACAAATACACAGTCGATTCTGTTTGAAAACAGGATAGGAGATATCTATAGAACTCTTGGAGAATATAACAGGGCGGCGGATAAATACAAGGATATAATAAAAAAATATCCTGATGATGCTACAGCTTATATAAGTCTTTCCACGATGTTACTTATAGATATGAAGGATGTAAATTCTTCTGTAGAAGTCTACAAAAAAGCAAGTGTTTTGCCTGATATCGAGTCAAATTCAAATTTTGTTTCATTGAAGAATAAATTACAAAATGTCGGAGGCATCTGATGCATAGAATACTATATTACAGCGGAATTTTTACAGGGAGTATAACTTTTATAATAAGCTTTATCATCTGGTTTAAGCTTGGTATAAGAAAGGCGTTCAAAGATACCATAAACTACGGTTCAAAGAAGAGATGGTCTGTGGATGCCGGTATGCAAAATAGAACAATGCCTCTAAGAAAGACCGGCTCAGGCAGACTTTTTGCAGGCAAAGCGGTAAGAAAAATAAACGATTACAGTGTGCAAAATAAGCATAAAGAAACCACAGAGACTGTTCTTTTGGAGAATTATCACGGTCAGGAATTAAAAGATATCAAAAAAGATATCGATTTTAAAATTATTGAAGAAATAAATTTAATAGCAGGGGGTAGATAGTTTTATGAATATTAGAAGTAGGAAGGTGATGGCGGTAATTGTTTGTATCTGCTTTATGATACAAATTATTTTTAGATCTTTTAGTTTTGATTCAATGGCTACTCCTTCAAATACGGTAATAGCGTTGATTTTTAGAGATACAAACGGTTATCATATAAGAAATATTTCATCATTTTTAGATAGTGACGGCACTATAACAATGCCTACACCGAGAGACCTCGGAGATACAAATGATGAGAGCTATTCCAATTGGAGTCCTGTACTTATAGAGAACTCCTTTGATAATGTAAAAAAGGTGATAATGAACGGCGGACATCTTGATATTGAAGACTATGACGTATCAAATCCTCCGACACTTGCAACATCATCAGTTGCAACACCTTCACTTGCTACAAGCGCAAATTCACAAAGAACGGATATTGTGATAAGAAGCGGATTCTTACCGCTTACAAATGAAGAGAGTGCAAATGCAAATATCACAATCTACAGAAGCAATGTATTATTCGGTATCGGCAGTACGGTACATATTGCAAGAAGAGGCAGGATAAATGTTATCAGTGACGGTATGAAGCAGTTTGTATCAAAAAACGGTAACAAAAATCAGATTTTCTTCTTGGCGGTACAGCCGCCACTTGAGGAAGTACCTGATCCTAATGAAGTGCCGAGAATCACACTTTCTACCGAAGAGAGCAGACCGGCTACAAGGGCTGAGAACAATACTGCAGGTGAAGTATCAAACAATGCCGAAAGCACAGAAAGCAGAAGAAGTAGTGATAGTGACAACGGTAGAACCGATATCACTACACAGAGCACCAATCACTCTACGGGTTCATCAAATGTAAGAACCAATGTGTCATCAACAAGTGAAAGAACCAATACAACACAAAGTAGCAATGTGAGTGTACAAAATTCTTCAAATACTCAGGGCAGTGATACACGAAGTGAAAATACACAAAGCGGTAATACTCAGAGCACAAATACAGTTGAAAACAATGTACAAAACAATGCAAGCAGCGTACAAAGTGAGAGAGTATTTACACCTATGGGTAACGGAAGCGGACATAGCGGCTACAGCAGTGTAAAGCCAAGAGTAAGTATACACAATGAAAGCAGCCAAAATAACGGTTTCCTTAATACGAAGTCCACATCTGTAAATGTAAGCGATGACAACTTCAATGCAGATAATTATTCAGTGCTGGTATATAAGAATGTAGGCGGAAAAGAAGTATTGTCAAATGCAAGATATTCATGGAGTCAGGAAGGCGGCAATCACAAGGCAAATATCTTATTTGATGATGACGGAGAATACAGAATTTCTGTTGTAAAGAATAATGCGAAGTCACAGGATGATAAAGTAAAGTTTGAGCAAAAAGTGAATGTGGATTCCACAGCGCCGTATATCACCATAACCGGTGTAGAGGATTTGACGGCAAATGCAAGGACTGTTTCACCTGTAGTAAAATACAGTGATGTAAATATCGATCTGTCAAAATCAAAGATTACTTTGACATCTGTTGCGGACGGAAAGGTAAGAGAGCTTTTATATAAGGCAAAGAAACAGGGCAGCGGATATGTTCTTAATCTTGACCCTATATATATTGACGACAACTATGTACTTACAGTAACCATATATGATATGGCGG
>QWCZ01000390.1_pt1 | contig 23376 bp, 29 predicted proteins | sample 1972651 | NCBI WGS metagenome assembly QWCZ01 (sample SAMN09866695, study PRJNA288562) | Human oral metagenome isolate pre1_saliva, whole genome shotgun sequencing... | isolation source: mouth | host: Homo sapiens | place: USA: California
TGTTTGAAGAAATAGAAACAGCTACAGACTGATTTACATATTGTATATTAGGGCTCTGTCGCTTTTTATTGCAAATTATATAAATTTTAAAAGCTGATGTAGTGTATGGGGCTTGTTATTATAGGAGTTTGTAACAGGAGTATTAAAAGGTTTGAAATAATTTTGTATATAGAAACCTAAAATAAACTCGTTGTCCTCATTTCCCCCTTTTTGACATTAAAGTTAAGAGGTCATCAAAGAAAAGAAAATTTGACAATGATAAAAACAGAGTTAAAAAATAAATATCCTGAGCAGCTTTTTAGTTACATAGAAGAAAAATCTAAAAGAGAGGATTTATATCTTTTAATTGGAACTAATGCAATAGTCTTAATTATGATTGTAGGATTTGACAGATTTGGAGTTTTTGAAGAAACAGATGACACTATAAAAGCTAATAAGGAAAAAATAAAAAAAGGAATAATAGGGATATTTATATAGGGCAGTCTTAAAAGATTGCCCTTCTTTTTTTTTGTAAATTTTCTATTTTTGAGGTATAATTATAATGTAGAAAAATTGTAGATAAAATGTTAATAAAAGTGGATTTTATCATAAAATAAGTGTAAAAAATCAACTTTTTTGTTTACATTTTGTTGCCAAAATGTTAATATATAAAAACAATATATGTAATAGTTTTACAATAAGAAGGAAGGTGAGAGATATGAATAGTGCTTTAGATATTGCTAAATTTGTTGTTAATCATAGTACAGGTGGAGATATGACTCATTTAAGATTACAAAAAACATTATATTATCTCTATATCTTATTTTACAGAAGATACAACAAAGAACTATTTTCAGACGATTTTTTAGCATATGATTACGGGCCAGTTATTAGAAGTGTATATGATGTTTATAAACTTTTTGGAAGTGGCCAATTACCTAAATTAAAAGAAGTGAGAAATATAGAACTTAATGGCGAAGAGAAAGCATTTTTAATTGAAATGACTCATAGACTTGAAGGATATAAAGTGTTTGATTTAGTTAATTCAACTCATGATTTTTCTCCATGGAAAAGTACGCCAAGAAGTAGAGTAATAAGTAAGAATAACATAAAAAAGTACCATGAAGAAAAAGGTGTATTATTATATGGAAAACATTAGTGAAAATATCATCATCTTTGATGAAACATTTGCGGATTCTACTAATGCGGATTCTACTGAAAGCAAAAAAGAAACACAAAAAAAAGAGAGTGTTGAAAATTTAGATAATGAAATATCTGACAAACTAAAGAAAATTTATGACGATTATATTTACAAAATAATAAACAAGAAAAATTACAAAAAATATCAAAAATTATTTTCAGAAATTGAAATTAAAAATGAAGTAGAAGGAAGAATCTATTATAAACTATCTGTACTTTTAAATAATTCAACAGTTTTTAGAAAAGTATAACGGATACAGATTGCTTTTATACATAACAATAATAAATGCTGTATTATTAATAGTGCTAGGATTTATACTGGAAGCGATAGGAACTATTGTGTATGGAGAAAATAAAGCAAGAGAAGGAATAATTGTTGAAGATATTCAAAAAAGGAATTCTGAAGAAAGTTGGTTTAAAAAAATTTGTACTGAAAAATATCGGAAAAGTCAGAAGTATTTATGGATTTTTCCAGAATCAAAGCTTAAGATGAAACGTGCTTTAATGTATTCGCTAATAGGATTATTTATCATTGGAGCATTTTCTTTTTACAAGGAAAAAAAGAATTATTCCAGATCGTATGAAGAAATAGAGCAGATTATAGCCAAACAAATGCCTGAAAATGAAAAAATACAAATGTCTGATTATGTGATATATAATAATCAAAATGATTTCTCAGAGTTAGAACATACCGTAGATTTTATTCTGAAATTTATTCTTCAAAATAATGTATAAACAATTAATTTTTATTTTTTTAGGTGGTGGCTTTGGTAGCGTGTTTCGGTTTTTGGTATCTCAATACACAGCTAAATTATGGTCTATCAATTATTTTCCATTAGGGACTTTTGTAGTGAATGTTTTGGGATGTTTTTTTGTGGGCTTTTTGTCTAATTTTATTACGAAAGATATTTTTAAGTTGTTGTTTATTGTGGGGTTTTGTGGAGGCTTTACTACTTTTTCTACCCTTTCATTAGAGGGTATGTTGTTTCTGCAAACGGGCAATTACGGTCAGTTTTTGCTATACACTATTGCGAGTTTGGTTGTTGGTATATTATTTGTTTGGTTAGGAAATATTATTTATTCGTAGGCTCCCATATTTGGGGTCGCTCCTCTTGGGATGCCCTTTATATCTTTGGAAGAACTTGCCAAAGCTTTACCTCGAGCAGGAGATTTTTCTTTTAATCGGAGATTAAGTTTTGAGATATATGGAAATATGAAATTAGGGTTTTCATTGTTTATGCTATTGGTAATTAGTGGATTATTGTTAAAGTTGAAATTAGGACTAAGTTTCAGTAAAGAATTTGCAATTTTGTAGTCTATTGTGAATCCCGATATAGCATTTGTGTGTAGAGATGTAGCCCCATTGCCGTAGAGAATAGTATTTTTTATTCTGAGTTTAACATTGGCATTTTCGGTATTTCCGTTGCTGTTTTTCCATTGGTTACTTATCAAAATTCCATAAGCGGGCAGTCCGAAACTCCCTTGCCAATAGTTTGCTATAGACGAGTGATTAATTTCTAAAATTCCTCCGAAAAGTCCAATATTGGCCTGTCCGCAATTGTTCATTACTAAATTTTCACTATGTATATTTGAGTTTTTTGCCAAAATTCCATATTGTTGGAAGGTGTGGATGATGCTATTTTGTATATTCGCTGTGGCCTTATAGATGTTCAGCCCAATATCTCCACCAAATATTTTTGCATAATTAATATTTGCAATGGCATTTTCCTCAATGTCAATTCCTTTCCAATTGAGGGGGATAGTATCGTATCGTGCGTCGTTCCTATCACCGCGAAAAATAACTTCTTTGTTGATACTACCATTGATGTTTAATCTCGCATTTTTAGAGATTTTTAGTGTAGAGTTTTTTGTAAAATAAATTTTTGTTCCTTCTTGAATATCAAGGGTTTTTCCTTCGGCAAGGATAAGTTCTCCTGAGATTACTTTCACCTTGTCGTTTTGCCAATAAGTATTCTTATTGATGATTTTTGGACTATCTTTTTGGATGAAAAATTCGGCATCTTGAACGACGGAACGGAGGTTTATTTTTTGATTTTTTGATTTATTTTGAAGAATAATATTATCCTCCGCCAAAAATTCTTTTATGCCGTTGGCTTTCGGGGCAATTTCTATAAAAATGTACAAACTATCATTTTTTCGAAGAGGTATATTTTCGAAATCTATCCCCGATTTACCATCTACATTAATTTTAAAAAGAGAGTTTTTACCCTTTTCAAGATAGATTTTTGGTATTGTAATGTTTTTATTTTCAGCATTATATATTTTTACAGCATAAGTTTCTGAGCGTACCTGGTGATACACCGTGTCTAATACAATTGTGTCTTTTGAGAAACGGAGGTTGTCACTGGTTTCCTTAAACGAAAAATCATCTCGCTTGCAAGCAGTGAAAATGAGTAAACACCAAATACTGAGAAATAAAAAATTGATTTTCATCGCGTTATAAATTCTCTACAAAGGTAAATATTTTTATTAATATAATAAAATTTTAAAATTATTAAAAAAATGATTTTGTATTTTCAAAAAAAAGTAATACTTTTGCAGTCTGAAATACCAAAACAGATGATCTAAGGCAGAGTGCCATTACCACTCAGCTTTAATATTAGAACTTAGAAATAGTTTAATAGTAATAAATAATTTTAGAATATTATGAAAAAAGGAATTCACCCTGAAAATTATAGATTAGTTGTTTTCAAGGATATGAGTAACGATGAAATGTTTCTTTGCAAATCGACAGCAGAAACAAAAGACACTATTGAATACGAAGGCCAAGAATATCCATTAATTAAAATGGAGATCTCATCAACTTCTCACCCATTCTACACTGGTAAGGTGAAGCTTGTGGATACGGCAGGTAGAGTAGATAAATTTATGAATAAATATAAAAAATTTGCTAAATAATTTTAAACAAATTATTAGATATAAAAACCTTTCATTTTTGGAAGGTTTTTGTTTTTTGTATTATAAATATTATTTTTGTCTCTAAAATAGATAACATATGCAGTTAGTTTTTTCAGACGCTCAATATTGGGAAGATTTTCTTCCTCTGACTTTTACGAAACCAATCTCTGAGCTGAGATGTGGAATTCTTACCTTCGCTGAGAGATGGGAGAAACTTCTTGATATTCGAGAGAAAAGATATATTACGGAAGAATATCTAGAGGTGAAATATCCACGATATGAGAAAAAGGAATCTCTGCTGATAGTCCCAAATTTCTTACCAACAGAAAAGGTACTTGACCAGATAAAAAATCTACAATTTGGTGAGGCTCTTGTTTATGAAAACGAATTGTTGGTAGCTAAGATTAATTTAGAAAATTTTGGACTTCATCAAATAGAAAAAATGACGGATATAGAGGAGGAATTAACGGTATTTAAGCATCCGACAGACCTTTTTTCTTTTAATGAGAAAGCTATAAACTTTGATTTTGATTTACTTACGAATGGTAGGATATCTCAACCATTGTCCGAAACGAATGGTTTTTTAGGAAATAAAGAAGATATTTTCATAGAAGAAGGAGCCGAAATAGAATTTGCTACTATTAATGCTAAAACAGGTAAAATATATATAGGTAAAAATGCAGAAGTGATGGAGGGGTGCAATTTAAGAGGGCCGATTGCTCTTTGCGAGGGGGCTAAATTTAATCTTGGGGCGAAAATATATGGCGCAACAACTATTGGCCCATATTCCAAAATAGGTGGTGAAGTGAATAATATCGTGGTACAGGGATATTCCAATAAGGGGCACGACGGCTTTGTGGGAAACTCTGTCATCGGTGAGTGGTGTAATTTCGGTGCAGACACTAATTCCTCAAACTTGAAGAATAATTATTCTGAAGTGAAGTTATGGAGCTATAAGCATAAAAAATTTGTTGGAACGGGATTGCAATTTACGGGTGTTATTATGGGAGATCACGCTAAAACGGCTATTAATACCCAACTGAATACGGGAACGATTATAGGCGTGGCTGCTAATATATTTAAAACAGGATTTCCACCAAATTTAGTAGATAATTTTTCTTGGGGAGGAATGCGTGGTGATGAAAAATTTACAATTAATAAAGTCTACGAAGTTGCCGAAAAAATGATGAATAGAAGAAAAATATCTCTTACGCAGGCTGATAAAGATATATTAAGATATATTTTTGAAAATTATTAATTTGTAAAGGTAAAAAATAGGAATTCTAAACAAATTTTTGTATATTCACGAACTAAATTTTATCTTTGTGATTGATTTTGAAAGAACTGATATGAGTAATATAATATCAACAAAAGAAGCACCTGTAGCAATAGGGCCTTATTCTCAGGCGAAATGGGCAGGGAATACTTTGTTTATTTCTGGTCAAATTCCGCTTGAACCATTCTCAATGGAGATGGTATATGGGGTGGAGTTAGCAACTCATAAGGTGATGAAAAACTTGGAAGCAATCCTCCTAGAGGCAGGGTTATCTTTTAGTAATGTGGTAAAAACTACGATTTTCCTAAAAGATATGGAAGATTTTATGGAGGTAAATAAAGTGTATTCTACATATTTTCCTGAGGAAAGTTATCCCGCAAGAGAAACGATTGAGGTGGCTCGTCTTCCGAAAGATGCAGAATTAGAAATTTCTATGATAGCGTATAAATCATTGTAATGGAGTTTCTTAGGAATACATTGGCAGTTGTAGTGGGTCTTTTTGTTTCAGCTATGGTGATTTCTTTGGGGATTCGATTAAATGCTGATTGGGTAACTTTCACGAATTTCACACCTTTTCAAAATTGGGAGACTTTCTTGGAAAAAAGACAGAACGATACTGAGTTTTATTGGATTTTATTACTTTTATCGGGGATTTCAGCGACGATAGGTGGGGTTATCTCCGCGATGATTGTTCGCTATGCTAAGGTAGCTTATGCTCTTTTGATAGGTTTTATATTATTATTTTTAGCGATGTTGGATATTATAATATTTCCATATCATCCTACTTTTTACAAGATAGGAATTTTTCTTACTTTTTTTCCTTTTTCGTGGGTTGGAGGCAAGATAGTTTCAGTAATTTATGATAAAAATAAAAAAATAAGTTAGCAATTTTTAAAAAGATATAAATAAGGAATATTTGGTATTTTGATTAGTATAGAAAATAAAACAAAATGACTGAAAATACCTTTTTTACCATTTTAAAAAGAATAAAAAGTATAATAAAAAGCTCTAATTACGATTAGAGCTTATGTTATATAATTAATTAAGAACTACTAAAAATTATAATAAGGATTTTATGCTATATAAATGATAAAAGGTGTTTTGATGTAGAAGAAAATGATAAAAAGTAGCCTAAAAAAGTTGAGGGAAACAGAGAATATAGAAGGAAAGAAAACGCTTTTTTGTATATTTGCGATATGTGATTTTAATAATAAAAAATGAACAACTATAAAAATTTTTATTTCATAGGGATAGGTGGTATAGGAATGTCTGCCTTGGCAAGATATTTTAAAAGTTTGGGGAAAAATGTTTTGGGATATGATAAAACAGAAACCAAACTTACTTCAAAATTGCAAGAAGAAGACATTAAAATAACCTTCGACGACCAAATTAGAGAAGATGTTTCAACCCTAAAAAAGGAAGAAACACTCGTGATTTATACTCCTGCAATCAAGCAATTGGATATTTTGGAGTATTTTAAAAATCAAGGTTTTGAGGTTTTGAAAAGAGCAAAAGTACTTGGGCTAATTACTCAAAATACCGAATGTATTGCTGTGGCAGGAACTCACGGAAAAACAACAACTTCCAGTCTTGTAGCACACCTTTGTAAGGAAGCAGATTTGCCATTTTCGGGATTCTTAGGCGGGATTTCGGAGAATTTTGGCTCTAATTTTATATTTAATGGAAACCAATATTCTGTACTCGAAGCCGACGAATACGATAGAAGTTTCCTCAACTTGTCGCCAAATTGGGCAGTCATCACCTCTACCGATGCTGACCATTTGGATATCTATGGGGATACCGAAACAATCAAAAAAGGGTTTAATGAATTTGCAGATTTAGTAAAGAAAGATAATCAGTTGTTTATAAGGAAAGGAATTGACATTAATCGACCTGCAAAGACTTATGCAGTGAATGAGGAGGCAGATTACTATTCCGATAATCTTACGATGGAAGACGACAAAATTTCATTTGATTTCCATCTTCCAAATGGTGATGTTCATCGTTTTTATTGGGAAATACCAGGTATCCACAATGTGGAAAATGCTACGGCTGCTTTGGCCCTTTTGAGTAATTTGGGGGTGGAAATAGAGATATTGAAGAGGGCATTGGCGAATTTTAAGGGGATTAAGAGACGATATACGAAACATGTATCCTCCGAAGGGAAGATTTATATTGATGATTATGCCCATCATCCTACGGAATTAAATGCTGTAATTGGTTCGGTACGAGCATTTTATCCTAATAAAAAAATGCTGGTGGTATTTCAACCACATTTATTTAGCCGAACAAAAGATTTTGCAGATGGCTTTGCCGAAAGTCTATCTCAAGCCGACGAACTAATATTACTAGATATTTATCCAGCAAGAGAATTGCAAGAGAATTTTAAGGGAGTTACTTCCGAATGGCTATTGAGTAAGATACAATTGAAACATAAGGAAATTTCTACTCTTGCGGAGGTGTTAGATAAGATAAAACAGAAGGATTTTGATATCCTCCTTACCGTAGGGGCAGGGAATATAGATACATTGCATGACCCTCTCGTAAAGTGGCTATGTTAAAATTTAATTAAATTCTGATGAAAAATCAATAATTTGTAATATCTTTGTAAAAAATAAATAATATGAATACATTGACTATTTTGGCATTATCATCATCTCATATTCTCTTGGTGATAGTGGTTTTACTTTTATTATTTGGAGGTAAAAAAATCCCAGAATTGATGAAAGGCTTAGGGTCTGGTATTAATGAGTTTAAGAAAGGGATGAAAGGCGAAGAGGATAAAACAGAGCCAACATCGCAGGACAAAACAGATAATACTGCAAATTAATAATAAATGAATTTTACAGAAAAAGCTTGGGATACCTTCAATAGGTCTATTGAAGATTATCATTTGTTTGATAATGTAGATACTCTTGAAAAAAATCCTTTCGAAAGAGGCTCGTTGGAGTATATGCTCTATTCAAAAAACTGGATTGATACCGTGCAGTGGCATTTGGAGGATATTATTCGCGATGAGAATATCAATCCCGAAGAAGCCTTAAAGATAAAGAGGAGAATAGATATCTCTAATCAACAGAGAACCGATATGGTAGAGTATATAGATCAATATTTCTACACGAAATACCAAAATATTACACCTTCGGAAGACGCAAAAATTAATACTGAGACACCCGCTTGGGCAGTGGATAGATTGTCCATATTGGCTCTGAAAATTTATCATATGAGTTTGGAAGCAAACAGAGAAACGGCTAGTAAAGAGCATAGAGATAAATGTCAGAGTAAGCTCAATATCCTTTTGGAGCAACATAAAGATTTGACGACTTCTATCGATATGCTTCTAAATGATATTGAAAAAGGCAAAGTCAAGATGAAATTATACAAACAAATGAAAATGTATAATGATGAGAGCCTAAACCCAATATTATATCAAAAAAAATAAAAAAAAACATCCTCCTTTTCATCAAAAGGAGGTTGTTTATCTAAAAAAACCATATAGTCTGAATGTTATGTTAAAAAAACAAGCCGAGGCAAATATCCCTACGGATTTTGGGATTTTTAAAATGATAGCCTTTTCTGAAGATGAAAAGGATTGGAACCCTCAAATTGTATTGATTGCTGAAAATACTGATTTTACGAAGCCTGTTAATGTTCGTTTTCATTCGGAATGTATTACAGGAGAGGTGTTTCACTCTAAAAAGTGTGAGTGTGGCCAGCAACTATCCGCAGCGATGGAATATATGCAAAGGAATGGGGGAATTATAGTCTATCTTCGTCAGGAAGGACGAAATATAGGTATTATCAATAAATTGAGAGCTTACGCCTTGCAGGAACAAGGACGAGATACTGTTCAGGCAAATTTGGAACTTGGGTTACCTGCTGATGATAGGGATTTTTCTTCCGCTACTGAAATTTTGAAAATATTAGGTGTAAAATCTGTGAATCTTCTTACCAATAACCCCGAAAAAATAAAAATTGTTATAGAAGATAAGGAATTGGAGTTTGTGAAAAGAATACCATTACAGATAAAAGCCAATGAAAATTCTGAAAAATATTTAAAGACGAAGAAGGAATATTTTGGGCATCTTTTGGAGTAGGCGGGTAATAAGATATAATTTTAGTGTTTTTATTTCAAAATAAGATTGTTTATTTTTATATTAAGTTGTAGTTTTGCAGAAAATACAATTTAATAAAATTTTTTGGCATCCAATGAAGATTAAATATAGGCTGTTAAAAATTATTATTACCGTCGTAACATTAATTTTTTTGCTCAATTTTTCTCTGAAAAAGTTTAATAATCGTACCATTACCGATAGGGATATTGTTGTTAATTTTGAACAAACTATTCATCCCGTCTATTTCATCAGCCAAAAAGAAATTGTAAATATTGTAAAAAAACAAAATCCAAGGGGAAAAATAAAAGACATAAATATCCCAAAATTAGAGAGAGAGGTGAGAGCTTTTCCTGCGGTGGATTCTGCCAATGTATATCTCAATCTTAGTGGGAGGCTTAATGTAGATATCAAGCAGAAAGTTCCTGTTTTTAGATTGAAAAATAGTAAGGAAGAGGTGGTTTATGTGGATGAAAAAGGAAGTTCCTTTCCTATGAATACTAATTTTTCGTACGAATGTATATTGGTGATGGGGGATGTACAACCATCAGAGTATAAAACTCTTGTGGAATTTGTGAATACTATAAACAAGGATGAATTCTATAAGAAGTATTTTATTGGAATAGAAAAGAAAAATAATTCTTATTACCTTTTTACCATTGATGGTAATTTTAAGGTTGAACTTGGCGAATTGAGCAATGTAGATTTTAAATTAAAAGGATTTAAAACTTTTATGGATAAAATCTTGATAAGGGAAAAAATGGATAAATATTCTAAAATTTCCTTAAAATATAATGGACAAATCGTGGCGACACGTAATAAGAATGCAAAAATGGTGGATGAAGAAAAAGAAATAATAGATAAAAAAGAAGAAAGTAAAAACTGATTTTGTAATACAAATAATGGAAGAAACATATGAATATTCAGTCGGGTTGGATATAGGAACTACGAAAATAGTAGCTATCGTAGGACGAAAAGCCCCTAATGGCGGTATAGAAATACTCGGAATGGGGAAGTCCCAAAGTCTAGGAGTTAATCAAGGGGTGATACAAAATATAGAACAAACAATTTCCTCCATTAGGAGAGCAGTAGAAGGTGCGGAGCGGATTTCAGGAGTGAAAATCAAAAGAGTAACTGTAGGGATTGCGGGGCATCATATTCGCTCGTTGCAGAGATCAGATTATATTTTAAGAGATAATATTGAGGATATCATCAATGAGAAGGATATAGAGGTGCTCAAAAGTCAGGTGGATAAATTACCAATGCTTCCAGGTGAGGAGATTATTCATGTTATCCCACAAGAGTATAAAATTGATTCTCAAGGAGATATATACGAACCTATCGGTATGTGTGGAAGTAGGATAGAAGCCAATTTTCATGTTGTGGTAGGGAAAATTTCAAGTATCAGAAATATCACCAGATGCGTTAGAGGAGCTGGTCTAGATATAGAATCTATTACCCTTGAGCCCCTTGCGTCGTCTGATGCTGTTTTAAAACCCGAAGAAAGAGAGGCAGGGGTAGCCTTAATTGATATAGGAGGAGGTACTACGGATATTGCCATCTTTAAAGATAATATCATTCGTCATACTTGTGTGATACCTAATGGCGGGAAAATTATTACCGAAGAAATCAAAGAAAAACACTCTATCATAGAAAAGCATGCCGAAATATTGAAGAAAAAATATGGCTCGGCAATGCCAGAAAAAGAGAAGGAAAATACCTATGTAACCATACCAGGGATTAGTAATCGTCCGGATAAAGAAATATCCATAAAAAGATTAGCAGAAACTATTAATCTACGACTAAAAGAGGTAATAGATTTAATTAATATGGAATTGAAACTCTACGGAGCATCAGAGCAAAAGAAAAAACTAATAGCAGGTATTGTGCTCACTGGAGGAGGTTCTAATTTAAAAAATATAGCCGAATTCATAGATAGAGAAACAGGATTTGATACAAGAATTGGTATCCCGAGTGAGTATGTTGTAAATGACTATGACGATGTACTAAAAATCCCAGAATATGCTACTGCTATCGGTCTATTGATAGAAAGTATTAGAATAAAAGATAGAAAAGAAAGTTATTCGAAAGTAGAAGAATATCAGCAAGTAGATGAGGTGAAAAATAGAGATATGATAGAGACTACAGGAAGTGACGTACTACCTGCAATAGATGCCGAAAGAGATACCCATGATGAGCAAGATGTGTCAGATGTAGAAAAAAAGAATATTTTATCTTTTTTAAAAAAAGGATTTCAGCAAATTACAGAGAGTAGTAAAAAGTGGCTCAATCTACCAGAAGAAGAATAATTTAACAAAAAATAGTGAGTTATTAAAATACTTTAATATAATGATGATTATTCATAATTTTATTACTAAATTTGTATTCTGAAATATCACTAATTTAAAGTAAAAGGTTAAATATACAATTGAAGACACAAATTTATGGACGGGAATATTGATTTTCAATTACAAAAAGGAAATTCATCAATCATAAAAGTGGTTGGTGTCGGTGGAGGCGGAAATAATGCCTTAAAAAGTATGTACGCGAAGGGTATCAAAGGTGTAGATTTCGTGATATATAATACCGATGCACAAGCACTACAAAATAATCCAATTGAAAATAAGGTACAGTTGGGAGTGAATTCTACACAAGGTCTTGGTGCAGGAGCTAAGCCTGAAGTAGGGGAGGCGGCAGCACTTGAAAGTATCGAGGAAATTAAAGAATCATTGGGGAAAAATACCAAAATGGTATTTGTAACGGCTGGTATGGGCGGTGGAACAGGTACAGGAGCAGCACCAATTATTGCTAAAACAGCTCGTGAAATGGGAATCCTCACAGTGGGAATAGTGACCGTTCCGTTTTCTGTAGAAGGAAAAAGAAGAAAGCAACAAGCTGAACAAGGACTCGAAAAGTTGAGAGATAATGTAGATTCCCTCATAGTGATTAATAATGATAGATTAGTACAACATTATGAGGATTTGCCTTTTTCCGAAGGGCTCTCTCGTGCTGATGAGATTCTTACCAACGCAGCAAAGGGAATGGCAGAAGTTATTACGGGTTTTTTCCATATTAACATAGACTTCCGAGATGCAGAGACGGTGTTGAAAAATTCAGGTATAGCACTGATGTCTATAGGAATAGCTTCTGGCGAAGGTAGAGCTGATGAGGCAGTGAGGAAAGCCTTGGATTCTCCACTCCTTAATGATAATAAAATTGAAGGAGCAAAAGATGTGCTATTGTTGATACTTAGTGGTAATACAGAGGCTACAATGAAAGAGGTACAGAAAATTCAGCAATATATCCAAGATGAGGCAGGAAATACAGCTGAAATTATTTTCGGAACAGGGAGAGACGAAAGCCTTGGAGATGCTATTAGCGTACTTGTGATTGCAACTGGTTTTAACAAAACTAACCTTAATGTAACACCAGCACCAAAGGAGATTCTATCATTAGATGCACCAACAACTACGCCTCAGAAAAAAGAGGAGGAAAATAATGAGGTAAGTAATGAACAAAAAAGTGTATTTCGTCTAAATGATTTAGATGAAAGTACTACTGAAGAAGCAACAGATTATAAGCAAAATAATTTATTAGATGATTTAGATAACGAAGAAGAAACCCAGACTTTTGCATTTGGGTTTGAAAAAAAAAAATTAGGACATTCGGAGAGGGAAACAACTAATGAGGATTCTAATGAATATGGAGATAGTGATGGCTTTTTGCAGGATGATACCGATACCGAAATTCAATTTGATATAAAAGAAAAAGACCATTTCATAGGAGAGGTAAGTGAGGTATCTCCTAATGATGAAGCAGAAGTTTATGAGGAACCAGATATAGAAATTCTTAAAAATGGAGAAGAAGTACAAAGTGAGGAAGATTCGGATGAAAGAGTACAATATTCTCTAGATGAAGAGGATTCCGATGTGGAAGTGATAGCAAAATTCAATACTACGACTAAGACAAGTCCAGAAATTGAATTAGTTATTGAGTCTCCTCAGTTTATAGATGAGTCCGGAAGTATGTTTGAAGAAAATGATGATGTAAAAAATAAAGAGGATGAAAATGAAAGTATTATTATGGAGGAGAAAATAGTTATGCATCAAAATGAAGATGTGGAATGTTTTGTCACAGAAGAAGAATCAATCTCTAATATAAATAATGAAAGATTGCAAAGATTAGCAAAATATAATACACGCTATCAGTTTAATGATGAAGATAATAGATTTGATAATATAGAAATCCCAATATTTAGAAAAAAATAAGAATAATTAAATAATAAATAAGAAATGTATCCAATAGATTTAGTATTGCCAATGAAGGCGGAACTCACAGATAAGGGGTTTGAAGATTTGACAACACCAGAGCAGGTAAATGAAGCACTTAAAAGAGAAGGAACAACATTATTGGTATTAAACTCCGTTTGTGGGTGTGCTGCATCAGGAGCAAGACCGGGAGTGATATATTCATTAACAGGTGATAAAAAACCAGATCATCTAATTACAGTATTTGCAGGGGTAGATCATGAGGCTGTTGCAGAAGCAAGAAAACATCTCGCACCATTCCCTCCAAGTTCTCCATGCATTGCTCTTTTCAAAGATGGTGAATTAGTCCATATGCTCGAAAGACATCATATTGAAGGAAATGCTATCGGTGCTTTGGCTGCAAATCTTCAATCAGCTTACGAAGAATATTGTTAAATAAAAAAAGAGAGATTTTAAATCTCTCTTTTTTTATTTATAATGTATTGAGAATAAATTGTATTCTTTTTAATGTTTCCTCTTTACCAATGAGTTCCATAATTTCGGGAACATCAGGACCTTTTAGCTCTCCAACTAAGGCAAGTCGTAGAGGCATCATTACTCTCCCCATACCCAATTCTTTTGATTCAGTAAAATGATGGATAGTTTCTTTAATAGATTCCACTGAGAAATTTTCTTGCTCTTTTAGAACTTCATAAAGATTTGTGATAATTTCGGAAGTATCATTTTTCCATGCTTTTTTTACACCTTTTTCATCAAAAATTGAAGGAGCAATAAAGAAGAATTTCCCTTCATTATAAATATCCTTTACGAAAGTTGCTCTTTCTTTCATTAAAGAGATAATTTTCTCTAACCTATTCTCTGAAATTTGAGATTTTTGAACTTCGTCAATATTTTTCAAAAGGCTGATGAGTTCGCTATTATTTTTCTTTTGTAGATACTGATGGTTGAACCATTCCGCTTTTTCCTTACTAAATCTAGCTCCCGCTTTATGAACTTTGTGAAGGTCAAATTCCTTAATCATTTCATCTAAGCTAAGGATTTCTTTATCTTCTGTTGGTGACCAACCTAATAGGGCTAAGAAATTGATAAGTGCTTCTGGGAAATAACCTTCTTCACGGTATCCTTTGAAAATTTCATTTGATGTTTTGTCGTGAAAATCTAATGGAAATACAGGAAAACCAAATTTTGCGCCATCTCTTTTGCTAAGTTTTCCTTTCCCTTCAGGTTTTAGAATGAGCGATAAGTGTGCAAATTCTGGAGCTTCCCAGCCCATAGCTTCGTATAACAATATATGTAGTCCCATTGATGGCAACCACTCTTCTCCACGAATAACATGAGATATTTTCATTTCGTGGTCATCAATAATATTGGCAAAATGATAGGTAGGCATACCGTCATTTTTTACTAAAACCTTATCATCTAAGGTGTTTGTATTTACAGAAAATTTTCCACGGATAATATCTTCTAAATTGAGAACTCTATCAAATGGCATTTTGAAACGAACAACATAAGGAACCTTATCATTGATAAGTTGCTGAACTTCCTCTTTTGATAGTGAAATAGAGTTTCTTAATCTTTCGCGCGTTTGGTAGTTATAGGCAAAAACTTCACCTCTCGCTTCAAATTCATTACGGACCGCATCCAACTCTTCAGGAGTATCAAAAGCGATGTATGCATAATCTGTTTTTAGAATTTGTTCGGTGTATTTATCGTAAATATCCCTTCTTTCAGACTGACGATAAGGGCCGTATGGCCCACCTTTTTTAGGACTTTCATCGGGGATTATTCCACACCATTCCAACGCCTCCATTATGTATTCTTCGGCACCTTCTACGAAACGAGCTGTGTCGGTATCTTCTATTCTCAAAACAAAATCACCATCTTTACCTTTTGCAAAGAGATAATCGTAGAGAGCGGTTCTCATTCCACCTAAATGCAAAGCTCCTGTCGGACTAGGGGCAAAACGAACTCTTATTTTTTTCATTTTTATTTAATTTTATAATTACAAAGGTAATGATTTTTGGTAGGCTATCAAAGGATAAATAATAAAAAAACACTCAAGAATATCTCTTGAATGTTTTTTCTCGTAGCCCGTAGGGGAATCGAACCCCTCTTGCAAGAATGAAAATCTTGAGTCCTAACCGATAGACGAACGGGCCAAGTAAGTTTAATTTTAAATAAATAGATATTATCTTTTTATATTTAAAAAAAAGATAAGTAGCCCGTAGGGGAATCGAACCCCTCTTGCAAGAATGAAAATCTTGAGTCCTAACCGATAGACGAACGGGCCAAAATTTATACTAATTAAGCAAGCTTATTTACGTGCTTAGTTAATTTAGATTTTAAGTTAGCAGCTTTATTTTTATGAATAATATTCTTTTTAACTAATCTATCCACTAAAGAGATTACTTTTGGCAATTGCTCAGAAGCTTTTGCTTTATCTTCTTCATTTCTTAATACTTTGATTGCAGTTCTTGCAGTCTTGTGGTAGTATCTGTTACGCAATCTTTTTACTGCGTTTTGTCTAATTCTCTTTAATGCTGATTTATGATTTGCCATATCTGTTTCTGATTTAGGTTGCAAAGGTATGGATTTTTTTTTAATATGCAAATTTTTATTAACTTTTTTTAAAAATATTTTTTTAATAATTTTATAAAAGTTTGTATATCAGTGGTAAAAATTGTAATTTTGCATTAGTAAAAATAATAAAAACATATGAAATATAACAAAGTTTTACCAATTTTTGGTATGGTGTGTAGTTCGTTTTTGGCTAATATTAAGGCTCAAACAATAGAACAAGTGATAAATGATAAGCAATCTATCTTGGTGGATGTCCGTTCGCCTGAGCAATTTCAAGTTGGAAGTGTGAGGAATGCTATTAATATTCCCTTGGATGAATTGAAAGATAGATTGGAAGATTTTAAAGGTAAAAAAGTTGTGGTCTTTTGTAAAAAAGGAGATAGAGCAAAAATGGCAGAAAAGGAACTTGAAAAATATGGTATCAAGGCCTTTAATGCGGAGACATTGGATAAAGTGAAGGAAGTGCAGGTGATTGACTATAAAGATAAACTTTCATTCCGAAATGATAAACCTACATTTTCGTATATTAAAAAAGGCAAGAAAATGAAGCAGGTGGCTGTTGCTTTGGGGAAAGGTGCAGTTTTGGAAAAGCATATTACTGACCAGCAGGCAGTGATTGTAATTGTCAAGGGAAAAATAAAATTCAATATATCAGGGAAAGATATTATTTTGAAAGAAAGTGATACCTATGATATTCCTATAAATGTAGAGCATGAACTTACAGGGCTTGATGATGAGAATATATTTATTATTACCAAAGGAGATTGGAATTAATAAAAAAGGGCTTTCAGTAGAATGAAAGCCCTTAATTTTAATGATGATGCCGTGAAAATATCTTGAATTTTCGTATTACTTTTTTGTTGATAATTTTTGTCAAATCTTTGTCTTTAACAGTACGAGTGTTGAAAAACAAAATCGGAAAAATAATTCCCAATGCTAGAGCCATTAGGATAAGCCCTGTTTTTAGGCCAGAGTTCACGACCTCTAAAAAGTAATCAAAGGATACTTGTCGTCCGTTTTTTACCATCGCTATTTTGATGATACCAATGATGAACTCGTATCCGAATTTACCAGGAATCATACAAATCACAGAGGGAACTGTAAAGATAATCGGAGGTGTACGGATTTTTTCGGCAATATAGATACCTAATATCCCCACCATAGAGGCTCCTGCTAGGGTAGATAGCACGGTGTGGTCGTATATTATATATGTCAAAAGAAAGACCTTTGTGCCGTAACCTAAGGCTCCCAAGAAAGCAACCGTCCATAGGGCTTTTCTTGGTGTATTAAATAAGATAGCAAAACCAATTGCTACGAAAATAGACCAAAATGTTTTATATAGTATTTCCATAACCAAAAATAAATAATGATATAACAAAGCCAACTGCAATCATAAAAATTAACATAAAGCCCATCGCTACTTTTGCCCAGCCATTAATAATGTATCCGCTAACAATATCCAAAAATCCGTTGATAAGTGGTACACCAGGTATAAGCCACAAAACACAAGCAGAGAGTGCAGCGTGGAAATTAGTTATCCCTAGAATTCTAAAAATGTTGACTACTGAAGTCGAGGTAAATGCCCCAACTAAGAAACAGACATAAATGTTAAATTTCTTCGTGATGAAGACTTTCCTTGCTAAAAAGCCGATAGCACACGCCAAGAAGCAAACCGCAAACTCAGGGTAGGTGGCATCAAACAATTTTGCTAAAGCCGCCGTAGCCAAAGATACGAAAGTTATCTTTATCCATTCGGGGTAGGAGCCTGTGGTTTTTATCTCTGTCAATTCTTGTTCTATATTTTCTATGGGTATTTCGCCATTTTTTATTTTCCATGTCAAAATACTGATTTTGGAAATGATAGAATAATTTACATGATAGTGAGGGATGCTTTTTGTGATGGTGAATTTATCTTTTGAATGTAGGTCTTCTAAAGAAATTACTATAGCTGAATGAGAGAAATAGAATTCTACATCACAATGATAGGCGGGAGCTATTCGTTTGAGATTCCTTGCTGTACGAGTAGAGTTGGCACCATTAGAAAATAAGGTAACCGCAATATCTGCGAATATTTCTGTAGTTTTTTGTAAATCGTAATGGATGGCTGTTTTTTTCATAAGACAAAGATAAGTAAAAGATTTATTTATAATGAAAATAAATTATTTTTAAATATAAAAAAACCTCACAATTTCTGTGAGGTTTTTATTTTTTAATTATTGTCTTCTTATGCATTTGGTTCAACAGATACATAGTTTCTGTTGTTTGTTTTCTTAGTGAAAACTACTTTACCATCTACTAATGCAAACAAAGTATGGTCTTTACCGATTCCTACATTTTTACCAGGGTGGTGTTTAGTACCTCTTTGTCTTACAATAATGTTACCTGCGATAGCCTCTTGGCCACCGAAAATCTTCACACCTAATCTTTTAGAGTGAGATTCTCTACCGTTTTTGGAACTACCAACTCCTTTCTTGTGTGCCATTTCGTTTTATGGTTTTTTAAAGTTAATAAATTTTGCTTAGTCTTAGATTATAGTCCAGAGATTCCAGTGATTTGGATACGAGTAAGTGCTTGTCTGTGTCCATTTTTCACTTTGTAACCTTTTCTTCTTTTCTTTTTGAAAACGATTACTTTATCCGCTTTCAAGTGGTCTAAGATTTCAGCTTCTACTTTAACACCGCTTACAGCCGGGGCACCGATTGTTGTAGCATCATTTACTGCAAGAAGAACTTTATCAAAAGATAATTTTGTTCCTACCTCGCCTTGCAAACGATTTACAAACAATTTTTGGTTTTGCTCAACTTTGTATTGAAGCCCTGCTATTTCTACAATTGCAAACATTGTCTATAAATTTTAGTTAATTAATTCAGTTTGCAAAAATATACTTTTTTTTCTAAATATAAAAATTTTATAGAAAAAATATTGAATATTTTTATTTTTAGGATTAATAAAAAACAATCACCAAAAGGTGATTGTTTTTATGTTTAGATTAATCTGTTAATTCTGTTTTAGGCTGGTCGCCTTCTGTACCGAAACTTGATTGATTATTAATCGCTTTAATATCAAAAGATTTAATAAGGTTATTATCTATGATAAGAGCTGTAATTTTCCATCTATAATTATCAAAAAATCTAATAGGGAATTCATTTAATTGTCCACTAGTAGGTTTATGGTCGTATCTTTTCACTCGTGTCGGAGGATTAGTAACACCTTCATCTTCGAATAATAAACTTACAGGAGCTACATTGGGATAGTCGGCATAGAATCTCCAAGTCTTACTTGTGGGATTTGGATATAGCATTACCTGAGGTTGCCCTGCGAGCATATATCCAGAGTATTTTTCTCCATTTGTATCATCTATAAATCCCCTATCTACTAGTTGTGCATTATACAATGTATTAAGCCCAACTGTCTTTGCTGCCCCTCTTAATCTAGAATAACCTGTAATAGGTACCAATACTGGAGAATTGGTCGTTGCATTTACGAAAGACACTTGGGTGATTATCATAGTATATTTGTCAGTGGATACTTTTAGGTCTATATCATTCACCCAATCTTCATTGATTGTAGCATTAGGATTATTCAAATCCACTCCTGTTTTTTCTACCTCAAACGAATAATTTACTACTTTAAAAGGAGTATAGTTCTCGTCAGCAATAGGTATTACTTGCTTTGTTTTGGAATCTACACCAATTGGAATTATCTCTACATCACTTTGATTTGTAAGGTCTTTAGGAGATTCTATTCTCAGTGTTCCGTTGATATCCAATGTTTGCGATGGATTTTCTGTATTGATGCCTACTTTTTTCTGAGCACTAAGCCAAGTAGCCCATAACAGTAGAGGAATTATATATTTTGCTTTCATTTTTTTTCAGATTCATTACAAGTATTATTCTTTTATCCATTTATTATCCATTACGAATAGAGTAACTATCCAAGCATACCTTTCAGACTTATTATCTTGTTGTTCGTCATAGTTAGTAGCATTTTTTGCCCAAGGCATAAATCCTCGTCCGTGTTTTTCTGAGATATTTGGATAAGAAATGGATAAATGATAATAATTTTTATATTTACCATTCCATATTTCTTTACCAGGAACATATCTTGGTGGCCCATCATCTGGATACTCAAAAGAAGGAGGTGTCATTCTTATATCTTTAGCCTTTTCTAACTTAATATCAGGATGCTGTATATTGAGTAAGTAGGTATTTTCTGGTAGTAGAAGATTACCCTCGGTAGTAGCATCATCTTTATTTACATCTACTAATACCCTACCTGCTATAGAGTTTGTATAGACTCTATCATTGGGGTTTGATCGTACAATAATAGGATATAGATTTAGGCTATTATTATTTGTGTTTCCTCCAATGATTGGGTAATTCACAGAGTAATCAGACTTTGTACTAGATTCGTAATAATCCCTAACATTTGATATGGTATTTTGGCCATTTGATACATTAATCAAATTAACCGATACTACAGTAACATCATAGTTCTCTGGATTAATTCGTATAGGTAGATTAGATACATTTATACCCTGTGGAACTCCATTCTGGTTAGGAATTGCTACAGGAATAAATACATTAACATAGTAGAATGGAAACTTTTCATTGCTAGATGGTGTTACTACCACTTTTTTGCTAGTTTTGTCCCAAGCCAAGATATCATTTTTCTTAGCAGGTCCCAATTTTCGTATCCCCATTGTACCATTTACATCGAGGGTTTCTTGTGGAGTTTCCGTACCGATGCCTACTTTTTTTTGGGCATTACCCCATTGTAGTGCTATGAGCAGTACGGCTGTTAAATATAATTTTATTTTCATTGTATTTTATAATTTATTCTACAACAGGATATGCACTAGTTGTATCCATTGGAGTTACTGTTACACTTGGATTATTAATGTTAGCAGGGAAACTAACTTTCAAATTATTGTTGAATACTTTTATCCAACTTTTTTTGATGATGAAAAGTTCTAATTTCCAATAGAGTTGTTTACTAGGTTTTTCTAATGGTGCTGTGAAATCGTACTCTCCGCGGAAGTACCACTTATTATTGTACTCTACCATTTCCAATAGAGGAGTTTCGTAGAAAAAAGGTACCCTTATACGGTCTTCTTGTTTCTCTGCGGTGAGGGTTTTCGCAGTTGTTCCTTGTATGACATGGTCATTATCATTAGCACCTACTCTATCTCTTTTCCCTATATATCCCGCAGCTTTAGATGGCCAGGCTTTTATATTGGTTATTCTATTGGTCCAAGTTTCATCAGTCTCTACAACCCCTAATTTTGTATTTTTATCTGCTATAGAAGCTATTTTCATAGCGACTGGGCTTTCATCATCTCCTTTTCCGGATACTAAGGTAGCAGATAATAGTGTAACCAAATACTTAGATGGGTCTATCCCAACATCTTGGAATATGTGAGTATAAGAGAAGTATTTTTCTTTATTTTTGGATGTTACAGGTATATATAGCTCTCGTTTATCAAATATAGATAATTTTTTTATACTGGGTAACTGTACCACTTGTCCATTACTATCTACTCCAAGCATTATTGGTCCGCTAATATCTTTTGGGGTATCTGCTATCCTTACGGTTCCATTTACATCGAGGGTATAGGCAGGGCTTTCGGTATTGATGCCTACTTTCCCTTGTGCGGATAGACCGATGCTACCCGCCAAGAGACAAAGAGTACTTATTTTATATGCTAATACTTTCATATTTTTTAGATTGATAATATTAAACATTTTATTGAATACCTTCTCCGAAATTAGGAGCATCGGCTTCACTACCAGCAGTAGTACCTGCCCCTCCAAAGATATAGAACCATCTGTATTTGTTACCAGCGGTTTTCATACAGAAGCCCATTACAGAGGTAGGTTGTCCATTTACTGTAACCCCTTCTTTGTAGTGGATAGTACCTGCATTAGCAGCGTTACAAGTTGGTGTAGTAGTAGTGTGTTTTGTTACACCATTTCCGCTACCACTACCTGTTGGGATAGCTGCCTTTTTGAGGACACCATCAGCTCCTACTACTACCATATCTAAACCTGTTGTGGTAGTTTGTTTGTCGATAGTTTGGATTTTTGCTTTTCCTTTAACATCTAATGCTTCGGCAGGATTGTTATGTCCAATAGCGACTTTTCCGTCTTTACCATCAAGGAGAATATTAGCCCCTGTTCCATTTCCATCACCATTCATATCTTTTCCTAAGAATAATTTTCCTTCGTTAGTAAGGGTAAATTTGTTATTGCTATCTCCCGTTGTGGAGGAATTATAGAACATTAGGCTGTTACCTTTTAGTCCGACTCTCCATTTATCAACTAGGATAATATTCCCGTCTTTACCATCAAGGGTAATCTTAGTATTACCACCACCAGCAGTTGTTAAAGTATTTCCTAAGAATAATTTTGCATCTTTTGTAATGGATAATAATCTTCCTGCACCATCTTTATGTCTTTTTGTAATGGTAAAAGCTCTTTCATCACCACTTTCAGCAGAAAGATTCCATTTGGTATCTGCTCCATTAGCAATTCCTACATGATAGCCATTATGACTGCTATTTACTTCAAAATCAGAATCAAAAGTAGAAGTACTAGCATAATTCCCTATTCCCACTTTACCGTTTTGGTAGATATTGTCCATATTAGCAGTAGCTTGTGTGGTGCTTCCTAATTGTCTCCATGGCTCCGTAGGGATAGTAGGCATAATTATGCTTGATAAAGGTTTTTTCCCTAACACACCATTATTATCCACGGTAACTACATTAGTCGCAGTGAAAGTCGCATTATTAGTTCCCGTTTGTTGATTATCTGTGTAAAGTTCTTGTATGCGGACTTTTCCCTTTACATCAAGAGTTTCGGTAGGTTCAGTTGTATTGATACCTACTTTGCCTGTGGGTTGTGTTGTCTGAGCATTGATGGATGCCATGCCCAATCCAAAAAAGAAAACAACGGCTACTCCGCTCTTCACCGATTGTCTCAGAATAATTTTTTTAGACATTTATGATATTTTTAAAAAAATGATATTATTTATTTATTTATTT
>QWCZ01000354.1_pt1 | contig 23364 bp, 17 predicted proteins | sample 1972651 | NCBI WGS metagenome assembly QWCZ01 (sample SAMN09866695, study PRJNA288562) | Human oral metagenome isolate pre1_saliva, whole genome shotgun sequencing... | isolation source: mouth | host: Homo sapiens | place: USA: California
AAGAAATGGAACGGTTGTTCGCGTCCCTGCCGCGTGGGGTGCGCGCCACCGCCGTGCGGTACAGCCTGGAGGAGCTAGGCACTTTAGCCCCCGGCAATAGTGTTGAGGTGCGGGTGCCCCCGTTTGGGGTGACCCAGTGCGTGGCTGGCCCACGGCATACGCGCGGCACCCCGCCGAGTGTGGTTGAGGCGTCCGCTTTCGTGTGGTGTGCGCTCGCGCTTGGGGCGCTGGGGTGGGCTGATGCGTTGGGGTCAGCCCAGCTGAGCGCAAGCGGTGAGCGGTCTGATATTTCCCGCTATTTCCCGTTATTCTAGGCGCCGGATCTAGGCACCAACTGCCTGAATAACGCAGCTTATGGTGTATCACCCACGCCTTAGGGGCAGGTAATACGCCTTAAGCTGCGTTTTCCAAGCTCCCGCCGTTGAGGGAGCCGCTAGGCAGGGCACAGCCCAAAAGCTAGACTTGAAGATATGAGTAGCGCACACACACCTTCTAATTCCCGCCCTGATTCTTCGGGGCATTCCCCCACCCCCGTGCCTGAAGCATCCCCCGAGACCGAGGTCGAGTACTCGCAGGTGCGTATCCGCCGTGCCCCGTCCATTCCGGCGTTTATGATTCTGGGCCTGGTCGTGGGGCTTATTGTGGCGTTTGTTTCGGTGTGGTTCGGCCCGGGTAATCCCTCCTACACGTTTGAGGCGGTGTTCGGGGTGATCGCCGTCATTTTTGGTGCCGTGGGTACGGCCCTGGGGGCGCTTTTGGGGCTGTGGCTTGACCGCCGGTCGGTGAAGAAAGCCCGTATTGCCCGCGTCGAGCCTGAAGACTAAGAGCAGCCAGCCTGTGAGAAATATTCGTATGCCGCACCACTTTTTTCTGTTGGAGGGGGTAGACTGGTTGTGCGTCTTAATCTGGCAATTTTCAGCATCACACGCGAAGGCTGGTTAAGGCGTTCCCACAGTCCCGACGTCGAAAAGAAGTGAATTGATTCGCCCCGACGGAAAACTCACTCACGATCTGGATCCGGTTGATCATGGACCCAAGGACGCCTGCGGCGTATTTGGCGTCTGGGCACCCGGTGAAGACGTGGCAAAGCTCACCTACTACGGCCTGTACGCGATTCAGCACCGCGGCCAGGAATCAGCCGGTATTGCAACCAGCAACGGCAAACGCATTAGCGTGTATAAGGATATGGGGCTGGTCTCCCAGGTCTTTGACGAGGCAACGCTCAGCTCCATGCCCGGCGATCACGCTATCGGCCATGCGCGCTACTCCACCACGGGTGCATCCCACTGGGCGAATGCGCAGCCCACGCTGGGCACCACCCCGCACGGCACGCTCTGCCTAGCACACAACGGCAACCTCACGAACTCGGCTGACCTCTACGACCGTCTGCTGGCGAAGAACGGCGGTAAACCTCCGGCGTTTGGCGAGCTGGCGCAGGGCAACACCACCGATACTGCCCTGGTGACCGCGCTCTTAGCTGAGCACGATTTTGCCTCATTGGAGGAGGCGGTGCTTGATCTGCTGCCCACCCTGCGCGGGGCGTTCTGCCTCACGTTCATGGACGAAACCACCCTGTACGCGGCCCGTGACCCGCAGGGTGTGCGGCCGCTGGTGCTGGGGCGTTTGGAGCGGGGCTGGGTGGTGGCCTCCGAGACGGCGGCGCTCGATATTGTGGGTGCTTCTTTCGTGCGTGAGGTAGAGCCGGGCGAGCTTATCATCATTGATGAGGACGGGCTGCGGTCGCAGCGGTTTGCACCCGCCCAGCCCGCCGGGTGCGTGTTTGAGTTTGTGTACCTGGCCCGGCCTGATACGACCATTTCGGGGCGTTCAGTGTATGAGTCCCGCGTGGAGATGGGGCGGCAGCTGGCGCGTGAGCACCCGGTCGAGGCTGACCTGGTGATGCCCACCCCCGAATCCGGTGTGCCCGCCGCGATCGGTTACGCGGAGCAGTCCGGCATCCCCTTCGGCAATGGCCTAGTGAAGAACGCCTATGTGGGGCGCACCTTCATCCAGCCCTCGCAAACTATCCGCCAGCTGGGTATTCGACTCAAGCTGAACCCGCTCAAGTCTGTGGTGGCGGGCAAACGCCTGATCGTGATTGACGATTCGATTGTGCGCGGCAACACCCAGCGGGCCCTAGTGCGGATGCTCCGTGAGGCGGGTGCGAAGGAGGTACATGTGCGTATCTCGTCCCCACCGGTGAAATGGCCTTGCTTCTACGGTATTGATTTCGCCTCCCGCGCAGAGCTGATTGCGAACGGGCTTTCGGTCAACGAGATTGCCGCGTCCCTGGGGGCTGATTCGCTTGGTTTCATTTCGCAGGATGGCATGATGGCCGCCACCGAGCAGCCCACGAGGAACATGTGCACGGCGTGCTTCACCGGCAACTACCCGATTGAGCTTCCCGCCGAGGAACGGCGCGGCAAGTCCCTGTTCGACGCCTCAGAGAGTAAGGGCGGGCCGCTGTCTGGTATGGCTGCTGAGGTGACGGTTGAGCGCCCTGTCCCCACTAAGCCTGAGCACGCTGAGGCCGTGTCGATTGAGACCCGCGCAGGCACTGATTCACTGGAGCACAAGTTTGAGAGCAGCCCGCTGCCAGCGGCACCTGCGGGCGGGGGTGAGCCTGCACCGGGTCAGCACGCACCAGCCGGTGGGATGTGCAATCCGGGACCCGATGCGGACCTTGAGGCCCTGCTGACCGACGATGATCTTGTTCCGGCATCCGCCACGAAAACTGCTACCGATAAGGACTAACCCGAATGACTGAGAATACCGCCGCCGTCACCTACGCCAGTGCGGGCGTTGATGTTGAGGCGGGCGACCGCGCCGTTGAGCTCATGAAAGACGCGATTCGCGCCACCCACTCCTCCGCCGTGGTAGGTGGCGTGGGCGGGTTCGCGGGCCTGTATGATGCTTCGCAGCTGGTGAAGTACCGCCGCCCGTACTTGGCGACCTCCACGGACGGGGTGGGCACGAAGGTCGCTATTGCGCAGGCGCTCGATGTGCATGACACGATCGGTTATGACCTGGTGGGTATGGTTGTGGACGATATTGTGGTGTGCGGTGCGAAGCCGTTGTTTATGACCGACTATATTGCCACGGGCAAGGTGGTTCCTGAGCGTATTGCCGATATTGTGCGCGGTATTGCGGGGGCGTGTTCTGTGGCGGGTACGGCCCTGGTGGGTGGCGAGACGGCTGAGCATCCGGGTTTGCTGGCCGCGAATGAGTACGATGTCGCCGGTGCCGCCACGGGCGTGGTTGAGGCTGACGAGCTGCTGGGCCCTGAGCGGGTACGTGAGGGCGATGTGCTCATTGGTATGGCTTCTTCCGGCATCCACTCAAATGGTTATTCACTGGTTCGTAAAGTTATTAATGTTGCGGGGTGGGGCCTGGAACGTCAGGTGGACGAGCTGGGGCGCACCCTGGGTGAGGAACTGCTGGAACCCACCCGCGTGTACACCGCAGACTGCCTGGATCTGGCGCAGACATTCCCCGTCAATGGCCCCGACGGGCAGACCGGCACCGGTATTCGCGGGTTCTCACACGTGACCGGCGGCGGCTTAGCAGCGAACCTGGCGCGTGTGCTGCCGCAGGGCTTGGAGGCCCGCGTGGACCGTTCCAGCTGGCAGATTCCGGCAATTTTCTCGCTGATTGGTTCGCTCGGCAACGTGCCGCTGCCCGATTTGGAACGCACCCTGAACTTGGGTGTGGGTATGGTCGCTATTGTGGACCCGTCAGTTGCTGAGGCCGCCGTACACCGCCTCAACGACCGGGGTGTTCCCGCCTGGGTCATGGGCGATGTGGTGGCCGCCACCGAGCCCGATACCGACAGCCCCGACTATGTGCAGGGCGCTAAAGGTGTCAATGGCGGCGCGGTACGCCTCTTCGGCCAGTACGCATAATTATTTACTGCCCGTCGCGTAGCGGGCGCAGCAGAGCACGCGGTGTTCCCGCTCCCCCTTCCGGGGCCGTGGGAACACCGCATGTATGTGTTTGTATACCCTATGAAGTTCTCCAGCGAGCGTATCGCTCCCGGTGCTGTTCACCGTATACGCATCACCTCCTGAGCTGGTGGGTTTCGTGCCAGCCTGCCCGGGCCACCCGCGAGTAGAGTGGATGAGTAGCAATGTTCGGGTACCCCGCGCACGCTGTGCACCTGAAAATCTAGTAGCGCCTGCCCGTATATTCTTCTTCGACGGATGCACCGCTGAGTTTGCTCAGCTGCAGCTCGGGCGCGGTGTGTTCTTCACGCTGGGGCGTGCGGGCGGGCAGGAACACCCAGCGGCGTTGCACCGCGAAGCTCACGGGAATCAGCACGGCCTCGGTGAGTACTTTGGCAGCCACCAGGTGCGCGCCAAGGGTCATGAGTGCCTCCAGCAGGGCCGCGTTTGCCACGAGGATACCCACCGCCAGCGTTGCGTACCGCATCAGTGAGTTCCCGGGTGAGGGCCGGGCCGCCCCGTCACGCATCATTAGCCGGTTCACGCTGAAGTTCGCCAGCGCCGAGATAATGCGTGCGGCAATGACGGCCACCAGCAGGGGCGTACCGAGTGCGACGAGTGTGAAAAGTGCCGCCGCGTCAATCAGGAACCCCGCGAACGAGGAGGCGAGAAACCCAATGAGCGGCGCGTATATAAGTGCCGAGTCACGTACGGGCCGGAAATGACTGGTGGGGTTGCCGGGCTCATACACTTTCACAATGGGCACCTGTACCAGGTTGACGCCCGCACGGGTGGCCCGCAGCAGCATGGTGAATTCGTACTCGTACTTGTCCCCCGGTATGTTCAGCGCCCATTCGATAATCTGCGGGGTGAAGCCGCGCAGCCCGGTTTGGGTGTCTGCTAGCCGGGTGCCGGTGGCGAGGGTGAAAAACCCGATGGTGAGGGCGTTGCCCACTTTTGAGCGCACGGGTACTGTGCCGCTCCCCTGGGCCGTGTTATCGGGGAGGGTGCGCACCCCCAGCACGAGTGAGTGTTTTCCGCTGTCAGCGTGGGTTGCTGTGCGTGCACCGACCCGCAGGATATCCCGCACCAGGTGTTGGCCGTCCGCGTCGGCGGTGACGACTACCTGCCGGGGCTGATAGATGCGTGCCCAGTTCAGGCCGGTGCGTATGGCTGCGCCTTTGCCCAGGTTGACGGGGTGGGTGATAACGGTTGCCCCGGTGAGCGTGAGTTCGGTGAAGATCGGCGCGTATTCGCTGCCGGATCCGTCGTCAATCACGAGCACCTGGATGCTCTCGCCCTGGGCGCTGAGCTGGTGTGTTAGCCGTATGAGTGAGTTGTCGGGTTTGTAGGCGGGAATGAGTACTATCATGCGGCGCTCCCGGCAATGTAGAGAATATCGCTGGTACCGCGTTCTTTGCTGCCCCCTAGGGGTTTATTGACGAGTTTCCCGTTGAAAACCATGACTGAGGAGCCGCCGCCGTCAAGGTTGTAGGCGGTTTCGCATCCGTGTTCTTTGAACATTTGGGCGAATTCGGGCATGGTGACCCCGCGCGAGTACCCGTCGGAGCGGCCGTCTACGACTATGAACAGCAGGTGGTTGTTTCCCAGCACGCCCACGCCGGTGCGTGGCTGGTTGCCTTGGATGGAGTGGTTACCGAAGTTGGTATCGACCTCAACCTGGTCGATGCCGCTCATAACCTCGGAGTTTTTGACGAGCGCAGGCCCGAAGGAGAGGGTGTTCAGCACGCCGGAGTCAATGAGCGCCTGTGCGCTGGTGCTGGTTTCGTCGTAGAGTTTGACGCTGCCGTCCCGGTAGAAGGCGAGCCCTTCACGGGCGGGCGAATCGCGGTAGGTGACGCCGTTGCGGATGACGATGCCGGTGTCGCGGAACCCGTAGTAGTCCCCGTTTATGGCCCAGATACCGTTGTGCTGCGCGGCAATATTGGAGGGGGTGTCGATAATGTTCTGGCCGAATTTGTTATTAGCGAAGGCGGAGCGCAGCAGCGTGGCATTATTGAGTTTCACCTCGGCGGTGAACGAGACGACGGCGTTATTGCCGCTGCCTTCGGTGTAGCTTTTGAGGGTGATAGAGCCTTCCTGCGCGGTGAGCCCGCTGTCGGTGATACTCACCCCGGTGAGCTCGGTGGGGTCTGCGGTGCCGGATGGGTTGTTTTTACTTTGCTGCGCCGCCTCGTAGGCGAGGGTGTCTTCGATTTGGGTGTGTTCGGCGAGGTACCGGTTGTAGGCCCAGCCAGCCCCAACCCCCGCGACGGCGAGGGTACCGATGCCGCCGCCGATGAGTACGCGGCGGGTCATTTTCTTTGCGGGTTTGGTGGTGCTATCCGCCGGGGCAGGGGTGTCTTCGGTGAGAGTATTTGAGCCGGTGATATTCTGTTCGTTCTTCATATTTATAGGTTGAAATACCATCCCATGCATGGGGCATGAAGAACCTTTATTTTAGCTATGCATCATAGCTCATATTTTCTTACTATTTTCTCATCTCGTACCTACCCGCCGCTCACCTTTTCCTGCTACACGCAGAGCACACCTGGGAAACGTCAGTACGCCAAACCGGCCAGCACCACCGGCCCCGTTACCCAAGCTGAAGGCACACAAAAACCGGTTCGGGCATCCCCTGGGGGATGCCCGAACCGGTTGCATAGCAGGCGACATGAGAGCCAGTGCCGCGCCTTATACCCTTAGCGATGCACCTCAGCTATGCCTCGTCGTCGTAGTTTGCATATTTCTCTGCGTACGCCGAGTAGTCATCCTCATCATCGTAACGATGTTGGGACGAGTCGGAGGTTTTACTCTTCTTAGCGCTACTGAGCTCACGCTCAAGTGCGCTGTAATCGGTTTCGGGGCTGAAGTACTTCATCTCCCGAGCCTGCCGTGTTGCCTTAGCCTTCTGACGGCCGCGCCCCATGGCGTGACCCCCTCTTTCATCCTGTCCGTGACTGCCGCCCGCATGGCGCGCGCAACCGACGGATCGCTTGTACAGTCTTTCCTGCCTTCTAGGGTACCTTGTTTGACCCCTTATTGTCTTCCTGACAGACACATATTCTGCTAGAAATCTCAGAAAAACCGGGGGCAAACACCGCCTATTGCGGGTTTGAAGCTTACCGAACACCCTTTTTATTTTGCACGGGTTATCGGCAGCTTTAGCACCCCGAGAGTGCGGAATACCCCGTCCCCTCCTACCGACGTGTTAGGAGAGGACGGGAAGTCGTATCCGGCACAACAGGCCGCTGGGTTAGGCTGCGGTGAAGCTGCCCAGCTCACTCGCCCCGCTTGCCGCAGTGGTGGATGCAGCATCTACACTGCCGGAGGTCACAGAGACGGTGTAGCTTTGCCCCTTGACGATATTCTTATTCGAGACGAGCACCAGCTGCACCCCTGACGTGGTGATCTTATAGTTCGCGACCACGGTGCCTGAGGAATCGGTGACCTGAACGGTGCTGCCCTGGGTGAGGGCCGACGAATCAGTAATTTTCAGGTACCCGCTGGTCGATGCTGATGAGGGGGCTTCGAACATGTCGGCGGTGCTGCCAGTGGTGACGGTTCCCCCGTTCAGCAGCAAATCACCATTGGAGTCAAGGGCGTTATTGCCCCCAGCGGTGGGGCCGTTTACGGTGACGGTGCCGCCGCTGAATGTTGCGGTACCGTTCGAGTCGATCCCGTCACCCTCGGCGTTGACCACCACGGTGCCGCCGCTTATATTAATGGCCGCGTCCACTACCTCGAAGGTGCCGCCGCCACCGCCGGGCATAGCACCGTCAGTGGGAGGCTGGGGCATATTCTGGTTTTGCCCTGTGCTGTCCTGGCTGCCGCCGGGTGCGGCTCCCCCGCCCGCTGGGGCCTGCTGCGCCTGACCGTTCTGGTTCTGCTGGGTTTGCTGCCCAGTGGTGGCCGTCCCACTGGTGGTATCGGATGAGGTGTCAGAGGAGCTGTCTTTGAGGGAGGCGTTAATACCGTCATCCGTGCTATTGACGGTCACATCACCGTCAAGAATATTAATGTACTGCGCCTCAATGCCTTCATTGGATTTCTCGATGTTCAGGGTGCCGCCGGAAATTTCGAGGGTGCGCGGGGCCTTGAGCCCGTCGTCCCCAGCCGAGATAGTCACCGATCCGGCGCTCAGCCGGGTGAAGCCCATGCTTTCGTCATCGGTGTTGGTGGATTTAATGCCGTCTTGTGCGGCAGTAACATTGACGATACCACCGGTAATGTCCACATAGTCCTTGCCCTTAATACCGGTGTTCGCGGCGTTGACCTCAAGGGTGCCGCTGGCAATAACCAGCCCGCCAGTAGTGTGGATGCCCTCCTCGTAGGCGCCCTTCACAGACAGGCTGCCCTCCCCGGTGAGGGTCAGGTTCGCGGTGGAATAGATGGCAGCATCCGGGTCGTCGTCACCGGTGGCAGTGTAATTAGCCCCATCGGCGACGGTGTTCGTGGTGCCCGCAGCGGTGTAAATAATTGCTTCGGCGGCGCTCACCACATTAATAGCCGCCCCGGTTGAGTTGGTAATCTTCGCATTATCGAGCACCAGCCGCACCGTGTCGGTCTTGGCCGCTTCGATCTTCACCTGGCCGCTGTACTCACCGGTAAGCCGGTAGGTGCCGCCGGAGGTAATGGTGATGGTGCCGTTCTCGACACTGACCCCATCGGTGGCGGTGGGGTTCGCCAGGTCAATAGTTTTCTCATCGGAGGAGTCCCAGGTGAGGTCCTCATTGGTGTAGTGGGTTTGGGCATCCAGCGTCTGCCCAGCGGCCGTATTGGAGGTGGACGTTCCGGCGGTGGCTCCTGAGACTGCGCTGTGCACGGTAGAGGTGCCGGAGGTAAGAGTGGTGCCGCTGGCGGTGGAGCATCCGGTGAGCCCCAGCGCGGCGATCAGAGTTACGGAGGTTACGGTTTTGAGCATTGAGTTCTTCATACTTCCTATATTTCGGCAGTTAGCTAAGCCTCAGCTGTGTTCGGGCTTTTTCTGCGCAATGTCTTGGGGGCTGCCCCCAGTTGCCGCAGCAGATAACCTGAATCATTGAGAGATGAGCATAAAAAGACACGCGATGCGCCGGTTTGAGCATCGCGTGTTTGCTGATTGTGCATCTTCAGCCCCGTACCGTCACAAGCCAAAAGATAGCGGCTCCCCGTCTCCTCCCATTGTGTTGGGAGGGAACAGGAAGCCGCATCAGGCTCAACAGGGTGCTGGATTAAGCGGCGGTGAAGCTGCCCAGCTCGGTTGCGCCATTCGCCACATCGGTGGAGTCAATATCCACATCGCCGGAGGCCACGTAGACCTTGTAGTCCTGCCCCTTGACAATATTCTTATTCGAGACGAGCACCAGCTGCACCCCTGACTTGGTGATCTTATAGTTCGCCACCACCTCGCCGGAGGAGTCGGCCACCTGGACGGTTTTGCCTTGGGTCAGGGCAGCGTTATTAACGATTTTCAGGTGCCCGCTGGTTGATTCCGTTGAGGGTGTCTGGAACTTTTCGGCGGCGCTGCCGGTGGTGACGTTTGCCCCGTTCAGCAGCAGCTTGCCGTCAAAGTCAATAGCCCTGTTGCCGCCAGCGACGGGGCCGTTCACAATGATGGTGCCGCCGGTGAATACCGCGTTGCCGTTCGTGTCGATCCCGTCAGCATCAGCGTTGACGACCACGGTGCCGCCGCTAATATTAACGTCCGCGTCTACCGGAGCGGCACCGGCGCCATCAGCGGGTTCCTGTTCCTGGTCGACATCCCCGTCATCATCCACCTTGTCGGCTGCGGGCAAGGAGGCGTTAATGCCGTCATCCGTGCTATTGACGGTCACCTCGCCGTCAAGGACGTTAACGTACTGCCCTTCAATACCCTCATCGGACTTTTCAATGTTCAGGGTGCCGCCGGAAATTTCGAGGGTGCGCGGGGCTTTGAGCCCGTCATCCCCAGCCGAAATAGTCACTGACCCGTCACTGAGGCGAGTAAAGCCTTTGTTTTCATCATCGGTGTTGGTGGATTTAATGCCGTCTTGCCCAGCGGTGACCTTCACGGTACCGTCAACAATGTCCACGTAGTCTTTGCCTTTAATACCGGCTTTTGCAGCGTTGACCTCAAGGGTGCCGTTGGCGATGACGAGCCCGTCAGTGGTGTGAATACCCGCTTTGTAGGAGCCCTTCACAGACAGGCTGCCTTCCCCGGCGAGGGTCAGGTTCGCGGTGGAGTAGATGGCCGCGTCCGGGTCATCTGCGCCTTTAGTAGCGTAGTTAGCCCCGTCTGCAATGGTGTTTGCCGTGCCCGAAGCGGTGTAAATAATCGCTTCACCAGCGCCCGCCACATTAATGGCTGGCCCGGTTGAGTTAGTAATCTTCGCGTTATCGAGTACCAGCCGCACCGTATCAGACTTACCGGCTTCAATCTTCACTTGGCCGTTGTACTCACCGGAGAGCCGGTAGGTACCGTCTGCGGTGATAGTGATAGTGCCATTGTTAACGTTTATCCCGTCGGCAGCGGCGGGGTTCGCCAGGTCAATGGCTTCTTCGTCGGAGGAGTCCCACTTGAGGTCTTTATCGGAGTAGTGGGTTTGTGCATCTAGCTTTTGCACTGCGGCTGCGTTGGGTGCGGCAGCAACGGGAGGCGCGCCATTGGCGGCTAGGTACCCGGTAAACCCCAGCGTGGTGATCAGAGTTACGGAGGCTACGGTTTTGACCGTTGTTTTCTTCATATTTATTGTTATCTTTCGGTGATTATTAGAGTCTCGGCAGTCGCTCAAGACTTTAAAAGTGTACCTTAAGTTGAAAGATTGTATAACCTAATTTATAGATAAATAAATATAAAGAAGACACGCGATGCGCCGGTTCGAGCATCGCGTGTCTTCTTATTGTGTACCTTCACCCCCCCCCGTACCGCTACGAGCCGAAAGACAGCAGCTCCACGCCTTCCCTGTTATTTCGCCTTGTCACAACGAGTTTATAGGTATTGTTGGGCTATTCTGCGGCGTACGTGCCCACTTCAACCGCCCCCGGAGCGAGAGTCGTGCCGCCATCCTGCACCGGCTCAGGCACCGTATATACCGTATAGTTATTACCTTTTACGAGGGATGGGTTCGAGAGAAAGAACAGCTGCACGCCGGAGGTAACCACCGTATAGTTCGCCACCACCGCGCCGGTCTCGGTATCCGTTACCTGCACTGTGCGTCCGGGGGTAAACACATCCAGATTAACCACTCGCAGATACCCGTTCGTTGACTTCTCGGAGGGAACCTTAAACATTTCTGCACCGCTGCCGGCCGCCGCAATATTCACCCCGTTCAGCAGCAGCTCACCGTTAGCGTCCACCGAGTTATTCAGGTAGGTTGAGGGGCCATTAATGGTGACAGTTCCGCCGGTGTAGGTCTGGGAGCCGTTCGAGTCGATACCATCCCCCTCAACGTTCACCGTGACCTGTCCACCGCTGACATTAATGGCGGCGTCAATGACTTCGGTGGTATCCCGTGCCCCTCCCACGCTGCCGCTGGGTTCCTGCTGGGGCTGACCGTCAGGTTTGGGGTCGGCGGTGTCCTCGGCTTCTTGCCCGTCAGGCAGGGGATCTTTGAGAGAGGCGTTAATACCGTCGTCTATGCTGTTTACGGATACCGCGCCGCCAAAAATATTAATGTACTGGCCCTCCACACCTTCTCGGGCCTTTTCAATATTGAGCGTGCCATCGGCTATTTCAACGGTGCGGATGGCTTTAAGTCCGTCATCGCCTGCAGTAACCTTCACGGTGCCGCCGGTAATACGAGCCCACCCGTACCCTTCCTCTTTGGAGTTGGTGGCTTTAATGGCGTCTTTCTGGGAGTTGACGGATACCTCACCACCCAGAATGTCCACATAGTTTTTGCCTTTAATCCCGGTTTTTACAGAGTTCACGTTCAGAATTCCGTTGGAGATCACCAGCCCGCCGGTGCTATGCACCCCTTCTTCATGGTTCCCATTCACCGTCAACGTGCCTTCCCCGGCGAGGGTCAGGTTCGCGGTGGAGTAGATCGCTGCGTCTGGTTTTTTCTTACCAGTTACCGTGTACTGCTCTCCATCACTGACCGTATTGGTGGTACCAGCCATCGTATATACGAGTGTCGTGCCGCCTCCGGTGGCAGCAATAGCCGGTCCCGTGGAGTTAGTAATAGTCGCATTATCTAAGATGAGCCGCACCGTCTCAGGCTCGGCAGTATTAATGCGTATCTGCCCGGTGTAGTCGCCGCTTAGATGGTAGTTCCCGGCTTTGGTAATTACTAGGGCACCATCCTCAGCACTCACCCCGTCAGCGGAAGGTTCATTCGCAAGGTCAAGGTGGATTTCAGATCCAGTATCCCAGGTGAGACTATCGCGGGTGTGGTGGGTTTCTGCATTAATTTTTTCGCCGGTTTTCGTATTCGAACTATATTTGCCCGAGGGGGTTTTTGCCTGTTGAGCGGGTGCGGCATTGGTCGGGCCTAGGGAGTCTTTCGGGGCGGCACTAGATTCATTATTACTACCTGAACATCCGGCCAGTCCCAAACCCACAATAAGGGGTAGAGAGGCTGCCACGTTTAAAGGGGATTTCTTCACTATGCGTCTTCTTCCTGCCTGCGTATATCGGTGTTTGTATGCGCGTGTCATAACGGTAACGGGTAACGTTTGGCTCCCCATGTACCCTTACCGGTGGTTGGTGTTATTGGCGGTTATTTGCATGTTGTCTGCGCGCTGCACCCTAGAAGCTCCCTGGGTGAGGGGGCTCCGTCGAATACGCGCCATGAGTTAGGTGGCGGTAAGCCACGCACTCTACCCTACCATTAGGTGGGCTTAAAAATACTAAATGGGTGGCGCCTGACCCCGCGGCATAACATTCACTGTGAGGCTGAAAAGGGTACGGCACCTGCTGCGCTCATTGTGTAAGACATTGGGCCTTATCACGTTCTGCGCGGCAGGTGCCGTCTCGTACCGGCAATTTAATGTGTTCGTTCTTGTGCCGGTTTTAGTTCGGTGTTGGTTGTGGTTGGTTATTCTCCCTTCTATACGGTGACACGGGTTGCCTAGACGGCAACTTTAGTTGGCACCAGGTTCATCCACCGCTCAATAATGCGATGCCACTTATTGGAGGGCAGCTGCGGGTTGAGCGCCGCCAGACCGGTACCGAACTTGGAGATCTTGACAGGCCGGATGCCCGCACGCCACAGGTGCTTGTCTGCAACTGAGGGGGCCGTGCCGGATTTCGTCTCAATAATGACGGTGCCGGGAATCGTGTACTCAACCCCCACCTTATGACCGTGGTAGTTCTCCCGGGTTACCCCCGCGTAAAGCGCATGGTCCGACAGGGGCGTCCACGTGAGGTTACGGTCAATGGTCAGGCGGGAGTCCACCGGGTTCTGCTCCGAGGCGGGCAGATAAATAGTGGTGCGTCGATACCCGGTGCTAATAACCGGTTTAAACTCGATGGCCGGGGTGTCAAGAATCCCGTAGAGTGCCTCGTTGACGTACTGTCGGCCCTCTTCAGTGAGCTTGTCACGGTCATCGATGGAGTAGGGGATGCGCTCCTTCACGGTCATGGCACGCTCACCTTCGGTCTTGACCTCCAGGAAGCATGTGTTGGTGTCAAGATAGCTGCGGGTGCGCACCTTGAACCGGTCGGGGCGTTCGGTGGCAGCTGCGTAGTAGCTGACCAGGTTGGGGGTATCAAAGTAGACGGAGTCGTAGGCGAATTCACGCTGCCCCTCAATTTCGAGTACGGATGCCTCGGCTGGCAGCTCTGCCAGTACCGATGCCGCGTAGTCTGCGTCTACGATGTATTTACGGTCCATGCGGGTCTGCATGGCAGCTTTGTTATTAAGATCGTTCAGGGTAATGCTCTGCCAGTAGCTGGGAATAATTTCCATGATGCTGTTCCTTTCGGGCACCGCCCGGTGACTGTGCGGAAGCCGTGCCGGGTCGGTATTGTCGGTTAGAGCTACGAAAGTAGCAGGATATGCGCGAATCCTTTAGATATTGCGGGACGCCTCATGCAGGTGGTAGCCGTAGCCTTGCTGTGAGGAGGCGTACCCTTGGGCTTGGTTGCCATTGCCCTGAGTGGCACCTGCACCCTGCTGTGCTGGGGTGTTCTGCGCTGTGGCAGTTACCGCATAGTCGGGGGTGTTTCCCTGTCCTGCGGTGGTATCTTCTGCCGGTGGTTCAGGGTTGTAGCTAACCTCTGCCCTGGTAGTGTCGTTGACCATGTCGAGCTCCGATACTTTCACGCTGAGCACTTCGTAGGAGAGCTTCTGGTTCAAGTATGTTTTGAGTTCTTCAGGGTCGCTAATGGCACGATCGACGGTAATGATCTGGGTCTTCTGCTTATTGTCGAAGAAGGGCAGATCGACGACGGCCATGATAATAACTAGCATCGCCATGAGGGCGTATGCCATATATTCGGGATCCAGCCTGACACCTGCGATGAGGCCCAATGCCAGTGAGACAAAGTAGTAGGCGACTTCGCGTTGTGCCAATGGTGTGGAACGCAGGCGGATGATGGATAGCACACCGAATAGCCCAAGCCCCATTCCTGCACTCGTGCCGGAGGCAAATGAGAGTGCTTCTGTGACCACAAAAACGCCGAAGTTAATGATGGTGTATGAGACCACTAGCTCACGGCGGCTGTGGCGGACGAGGTAGATGGTGCACAGAGCGGCAATTGCTATAAGGTCCGCGATTACCATACTCACTAGGTGCATAGGATTCTCCGTCTGTAGTGTAGTGATTCGGATATTTATAGATTCGCGCTTAATCCTGTGTTGTAGCTGTGTCCTACTTAGATCGCAGGTATGTCTTCCAACGGCGCTGGTCTTATCCTGTATCGCCTCTTTTCTGTTGGCGGTTCATGTACTGTGTTCCCACATATTTCATGTGGGTTTTTGAGCGGTAACTCTCAGTGGAATATATCTGTTACCTTTCCCCTCATTTTATCAATCTAAGGCTTAGGTTTTAACGCACCTTCACGTTCTATGGCTTAAATTCAACCTATACAGATAGAGTGGCCTTGACATTTATGTGCATAAAAATCACACCCACATAACGCCTTTTGCGAACGAAATCATTTATAGTGTGACCTGTTTTATGGTTTTTTGTGGGGATATTCCCACAAATCCAAAATCCCCCTTTGCATTCCATGCAAAGGGGGATTTAAGTGAATATTTACACAATGCGGCAGTATAAAGTACCGACCGAGCGATATTTTATGATTTACGCCGAATATTGAAGAAAATGATGAGCGCAGCGAGTACCACACCGCCGCCAATCAGCCCGTAGCCAAGCCACGGCATCATATTCCCGCCCGAGTTATTCGAAGATGCGCTGGTCACTGCGGTGGGGCTGGCGCTGCTGCTGATCGGGCTTAGCGGCTTTTCATCCGCATCTGTGGTGGCGCTGCTAGCAGCGGCGTGAGTTTCTTCTCCCTTAGCTGCGGGGCTGCTTTCTTCTTTAGCGGGAGTCTCTGTCTTAGCGCCTTTAGAAGGATCTTCCTTGGGACTTTCAGACTTGTTCGCATCGGCTGAGGCTGACTCCGAGGGTTTGGCATTGCCAGTGCCGCCGTTTTTATCTACCACGGTCACAGAAGCGGCTATGCCTCCGCGCTTATTATCGTTGGGGTTCAAAGACCCGGTGAGCACGTTAATGGTGGCGGTCGAACCGGCAGTATAACGATCCTGCCAGGGAATAGAGCCACTTACCTTACCATCGGCATCAGCTTCGAACTGCAAGTAGTCTGATGAACCCACGGGCCCACCGTTGAGACGCACGGCAAGTACTGAGGGGGTGCCGTCGGTGGCAAAGAAGTTAACGCCTGAAAATTCTAGGGGTTCGCCCTCAGTCCAGGTTGAGGGGAAGGTAAGGGTGGCGCCGTCGGTGTATTCCTTAACAATAGGCGTTGCAGATGGTTCTGGCGCTGCATAAGCGGCCGGTGCCAAAACCGAGCTGCTTAGTAGACTGCACCCGAGAGCGAGCACAGCGCCGGAAGTAGCGATTTTTTTACGGAATGTCATATCACCAGTCTATCGAAAATGATGTGTACCGTGTGGATAGTATTACCGTATTATTAAAACTCCCCCGTGTAATAATTCACTTTTTGACTGAATTCACCCTGCACTATCAACCTTTAGATCCTCAGTATTTCAATCAAGACACTCTAAAAGGCTACATCTTAACTACACACTATAAAAGGTATAAAACATAAAAATGCACATATCTCCTATAATGCTAAGGGTATAGTGTTTATCTATTCATACATTGTTATTTTATTGCAGGTTTATGATACGTTCAGCACATCGTCAAGAAATTTTACGCTCGGCGTGGCGTATTTCCCCTATGAGCACTATACCCACGCATAATGCGCCGTACCTTTGTATTTCAGAGCACCCTGCACCTCTTGGACGAAGAGCTTCTGTAAGCCTTTATCGCCCCCTCCCGCAAGCCGAAAGTGCCCCTACTCACACACAAGTGCAGGCCTCTGCCCCGCCATACTGCGGTATGCAAGAGACCTGCACTGTTATTGTCGGTTGGAATACTCCACGGCAGCGCGCATTAGGTAACGCGCACCAGCCAAGGTCTAGGAAGCTAAAGCTTAGGAGCTCTGCTTACGGCGGCGCATCACCACAATTGCGGCAACACCAGCGCCCACAGCAGCCAGACCCAAGCCCGCAATGGTGGCAACACCGGCCGCACCCGTACTTGCCAGCCGCCCAGAGATACTGCCGCCACTATTATTATTGCTGTCGCTAGCGGCTACCCCGCCATTAGAATCCACGCGGGAGGCGCTGTTCTCGTAGTCAGGCTTATCCTCGCAGCCGACTCCATCATGGTCGGCGTCAAACTTCTCCTGGAAGTCCGGGTGACCCTTGTGGATGGGGGCCAGACCAGCGTCCCACACCTCTTTACAGTTCTGAAAACGCGGGGTTGGTGATGCTTCTGCGGTAGCACCCTCCGATACCTCAGTGGAAGCCGATGAGGTTTCGCTGGAGGTCGCCGAGGGCTGCTGCGAAGGGGTGGTCTCGCTCGGGGTTGCCGAGGGCGATTCAGCCGGTGATTCAGAGGGTGATTCAGATGGGGCAGCAACGGGTGAGCTCGCGCTGGGAGCAGGAGCTGAAGAAGACTCCGAAGGCACGCTGCTGGGCTTCTCAGAAGGTGAAGGTGTCTCAGAAGGGGTGTCCTTCGGTACGGACGAATCAGACGGGGCAGCCGAATTGTCCACGACGGTCACCGTAGCCGCCACGCCACCACGCTGCAGGTCTTTCTTATTCAGCGAACCGGTGAGCACATTAATTTCGACGCTTTCCCCTGCCTTAAGGTTCTCCTGCCAAGGGATAGAGCCAGAAATATTGCCGTCCGCATCCGCTTTAACCTCTAGGTAGCGGGCGCCGCTGACAGGGCCGCCGTTGATTTTAACCGCCAAAATAGAAGGGGAACCATCAGTTGCTTTAAAACCGGTACCTGTAAAGTGCAGGGGTTGACCTACGGTCCAGGTGTCCGGAAACTGCAGGCTCGCCCCATCTTCGTAAACGTGAGCGGCTGCGGCTGGAACCGAACCAGGTGCTGCAAAAGCAGCGGGAACAGTTGCACCAACCATGCCGCACCCCAGTGCGGCAACGATGCTGAATGTAGTAAATTTAGTGCGAATACTCATGACTTAATTTTATCTGTACGCACAGTATTAAATGCAGTTATTGCACGCAGAAGACTATGGTGTTCGTCAATATGGTTAACCTTCCTTAGACGTAAAACCCACCCTTAAATCATTGGTGCTATATCCCTGATCTGGCAGGTTTTAAGGAACATATTACCGGTATAAGACACGGCCTCTGTGGCTGGCGGCTCATCGCATAAGTGCTCTAAATTGATCCGCAATACACTCTTGCATTCTTATAGGTACGTTCTTGAATATGTAGAGAATAATTCACCCACAGCGGGTTATACGCGAGAGTGGCATCACTCTTTACGCATTTTGCGCACGGCCAGGAATATTGCTCCACCAATTCCGCCCACAATCAGCACATAACCGGCAGCCAGCAAAACCCCGTTTTTACCGGGGTCCGCAAGATCTGCCGGGCTAAACCCCTGCCCGGAAGAGCCCTGCTCACCCGAGGCCTCCGTAGAGGCAGAAGAATCCCCAGCCGCAGCACCCGTGGTAATCGTCACAGGCTCGTTGCCGAAGTCTGCGGGCTTATCGCACCCCACACCGTCATGGTCAGCGTCAAAGCCCTCCTGAAAATCCGGGTGATCCTTATGAATAGGGGCCAGCCCGGCGTCCTTCACTTCTTTACAGTTATGAAAACGCTTATTCCCGCTGGCAGAGGCTGAGGCTGACGCACTGGGGCTGGACTCGCCGGCACTAGCCGAAACCTTATCGGAAGGACCATCCGGTTCGGAGGAATCTATAGCGCCGCCAGAGGCCCCGTTACTATCCTGCTGCCCACCCTGTGGGGAGGCTGATGGGTCGCTGCCGCCGCCGCTTTGGGCACCGCCAGCATTATTATTATTGCCGCCGGAGTTATTGTCGCCGCCGCTGCCGCCCTGGTTCTTATTGTCACCAGAGCCGCCGTTACCGTCCTTATTATTCTTATCCCCAGAAGTGCTGCCGCCGTCAGAGCCCCCGCCGTTCTTATTCTCACCAGACTTATCTTTCTCCGCCGGTTTCTGGGCTGCACCGGTGGTGGTCTTCGGCTGCGGGGCAGGGTTCTGCCGCGCCGGAGCGGCCACAACCCGCACATCAACCTCGCTGCCCTCGTAGAAACCGCCCCGAGTCAACGCGAAAGTCTCAAACTCAATGCTCTGCCCAGCCTGTAAACTATTCGACCACGGGATAGAAGTAGTGAATTTTCCATTAGCATCCGGACGCACCTCGTGGTAAATCTCGCCCTCATCGCCACGCAATACAACAGTCACCGACCGACCGCTTCTGGTTCTAAACCCCTGCCCGGTAACAGTTAGCGGTTGCCCCGCCGTCCAGGTGGTGGGGAAATTAACGGTTGCTCCAGCTCTGAAATAACTGGTGGCAGTGGGAGCAGCCACCGGCGCAGCCGAGGCGATGGGAGCGGATGTGCCTACCATGCCGCCCGCAAGCGCGGCTATGATACCGAAAGTGGCAATCTTGGTGCGAATTGTCATGCCTTATATTCTATCGGCGAAGCAATAATATTACATGGCCTGCGATTATGGTGTGGGTCAAATAGCGGCGATAGGACGCGTACTATTTTGTGCTGATTTACGCCCCCATTAGGGGAAATACTCTAACCCGGTGCTTGGCGCACCTTGCGTATTTCTTTATTATTCTTCTCCTGTGTGTGGCGGCGCCTTGGGCCACGGTGCTCACAGCTGCAACCGGTCAAGCAGCTGGCCCAGTGCATCCCCCGCATTGGTGCGCCACAGATAGGTGGCGCGCGCATCCGCCCGGCCCGGCCCACCGTTCAACACGGCAACCGGCTTATTGGCCCTGAGCGTATCCAACACAATCTTATAACTGCTCATCACCGCCACCGACGAACCAACCACCAGCAGAGCAGTCGAATCAGCCAGCATGTGCCGCAGCCGCTCCTTCCGCTCGGCGGGCACAGATTCACCGAAGTACACCACATCCGGTTTAAGGCGCTGGGAGCCGCACGCAATGCACCCGATCATCACAAAATCACGGATGAAATCGTTATCCAACTCAACATCGCCATCAGGGTTAACCCGCAAATCGGTGCCCGCAAGACGCGCCAAATAGCCGGGATTTGCGGCATCCAAACGAATATCCAGGCTCGCCCGCCCCTCACGGTGCCCGCAGGTGAGGCATATGATCGTTGAGAGATCACCGTGCAGAGCCAGTATGTTTCTGCTCCCCGCCTGGGCATGAAGCCCATCAACGTTCTGGGTGATCACCCCAGAAACAGCGCCGTGCTGCTCAAGCTCAACCAGCGCATAGTGGGCACGGTTAGGTTTGGCCTCCTTCATGCGCCGCCACCCCACATAGGAACGCGCCCAGTAGCGCTGGCGGGCAGCGTCATCATACCGGAATTCCTGGTAGGTCATGGGGCGGTGCTCACGCAGGGAACCGGCGGGGCCACGGTAATCAGGGATACCGGATTCGGTGCTGACCCCCGCCCCGGTGAGCGCAAGCACCCGGCCTGCACGAAGCATACCAGCCACCCCTTCAAGGGCAACCTCAGGCTGGTGCGGCTGGGCGGTCTCGGCAACAACACGCTGGATAGAACGGATCGCGGCACGGTGCACGGCGGCAATCTCGTGATTATCGAAGGTCGTGTCAGTCCATTTATCCATTGCGTCCCAGTGTGCCGTCGTTCAAGAATGTACTGCACCCATTGTAGGATGCGCCCCGCCATGACCGTGCACGCTGCGGGTATCCGCACCGGGAATGACCGTGCGGCGGCTGGGACCGCGCACTGCTCACCCGCGCACGGAAAGAATTTCTGGGGGTAAACCTCAACTAACAGCTTAAAGATAGGGTATCCATACTGTTGTACACCACAGTCCCGAAGCGTCTTTTCGGGCATTTTCCCCTACGCGGTGCCTATAGAATTTTAGGTATGACAACTCATCACAAATTCGCAACTATTGGCGCCGTCGCCACGCTCAGCCTCAGCCTCGTAGGCGCGACCGCCGTCCCCGCCGCATTCGCGGCACCCGCAACCAACACCGCCGCCGTAGCGCCCGCAGCAAACGCGAGCCACACCTACGACGACGGGGCAACCATCACCTTCCCCAGCTCCTGGACCGTGGGACAGGGTCTAAGCTTCACCGGCACCGGGTTTAAAGCCAAAGACGGCTCACCCTCGGTACTCGCCCTCAAAATTGATGGCGGTGGCGTAAGCGGACAGCCCTACCTGCGTGTTGAGGCCGACGCAAACGGCAACGTGGCGGGCACCATCCCCTGGCAGGAAGGGTTCAAACCCGGGCAGACCGTGACCCTCACGGTGCTCACCGGGTCGCTCAATAAGCAGGATCCCCGCCGCGGCGGCGACGCCGCGACCGTGACAATCCAGGCGGCAGCAGCACCGAGCGCTTCCCCCACCGATACAGCTGCTGCTTCTGCTGCGCCCGCACAGACCGAAGCGGCCCCCAGCTCCTCAGCCTCTGCCGCACAGAGCACTACCGAGACACCCGCTGCTTCAAGCGCCTCCGCAGCGGTGACGGGCAAGCCGCAGCCTCCGGTGCAGCCTTCCGCTGCCCCCAGCCAGAGCGAGCAGGCAGCAAACAATTCGGCGCAGGACTCCTCATCTGCTGAACATAATGTGCCGAACGCATCCGCAAACGCGGAGCACCTGGCTGCTGCCGCTCAGGGCTCGGCCGTAGCTGGGGAGATCCCCACGAACTGCACCGAAGCATCGGCGCGCGGACTCAGCAATATTGATGCGAACAGCCCGCACTACGGTGAGCACCTTGACCGTGACAAGGACGGGGTGGGGTGCGAGACTAAAGCAACCGGCACTTCCGGTTCCGGCACCGCCAGCACCACCGGAGGCAAGCAGGCAGCAGCCGCTGACACCTCCACCGATGACAAACCTGATAACTGCACCGAGGCCCGCGCCCGCGGTCTGAACAATATTAAGGCAGGCAGCGAACACTACAGCGGCCACCTTGACCGCGACAAAGACGGGGTAGCATGCGAGTCCAGGGTATCCGGCAGCTACTCGGGCGGCTCCGCATCGCGTGTCTCCTCCTCCGGGACTGTCGCCTCAACCGGCAGCACGGGCAGCTACTCAGCAGCTTCAACCACTCGCGGCAGGCTGGCAAGCACCGGCGCTTCGGGTGCGCTAACCATTGCCGGGGTTGGCCTGTTCACCCTCGTAGCGGGTACCGCCGTCGTACTGGTGGCACGCCGCCGCAAGCAGGCATAACACCTTTCATCTACTAACAAGAATGCGCGCCGTACCGGGATACTTCCCGGTACGGCGCGCATTATCTGTACCAGCTGTGTTACCCGTTACCGCTTGGAGGTCACCGACAGACCGTCCATTGCAACATCCGGGTTCACATCCACCTCTACGGTGTCGCCATCGTGAATGGCACCTGAGAGAATGCCCTTCGCCAGACGGTCGCCGATCTCGCGCTGTACCAGGCGGCGCAGCGGGCGGGCACCGAAGGCCGGATCGTACCCTGCCAAGCCCAGCCACTCCAGGGCGGCGGGGGTAACATCCAAGGTCAGGCGGCGGTCGGTCAGACGCTTGCCCATGCCCTGAATCTGCAGGTTCACAATCTGTCCCAGATGCTCAGCAGAGAGCGGCTCGAACATGATGATGTCATCCAGACGGTTCAGGAACTCGGGACGGAACGCCTGGTGAACTACCTGCATCGCCTTCTCGGTGCGCTCCTCAAACGGCATCTCCTGATCGACCAGGTACTGCGAACCCAGGTTCGAGGTCAGAATCAGAATCACATTGCGGAAATCCACGGTGCGGCCCTGACCGTCGGTCAGACGACCGTCATCGAGCACCTGCAGCAGAATATCGAAGACCTCGGGGTGAGCCTTCTCAACCTCGTCCAGAAGCACCACGGAGTATGGGCGACGGCGCACGGCCTCGGTCAGCTGACCGCCCTCTTCGTGCCCCACGTATCCGGGAGGCGCACCCACCAGGCGGGAAACGCTGTGCTTCTCGCCGTACTCACTCATGTCGATGCGCACCAGAGCATGCTCGTCATCAAACTGGAACTCCGCCAGGGCCTTCGCAAGCTCGGTCTTACCCACGCCGGTCGGCCCCAGGAACAGGAAGGAACCAATCGGGCGGTTCGGGTCGGAAATTCCGGCGCGGGCGCGGCGAACCGCATCCGCCACAGCAACCACGGCGGCTTCCTGACCGATCAGGCGTTCACCGATGCGTTTCTCCATCTCCAGCAGCTTCTCAGATTCGCCCTGAAGCATGCGCCCGGCGGGAATGCCCGTCCAGGAAGAGATAACCTCGGCAATGTCGTCAGCCGTGACCTCTTCAGAGACCATAGCCTCGCCATGGGCCTCAGTTTCGGCGCGCTGAGCTTCTTCCAGTTCCTTCTCCTTGGCGGGAATTTCGCCGTAGAGCAGGCGGGATGCGTCCGCCAGGTTGCCCTCGCGTTGTGCTACCTCTGCACGCGAGCGCAGCTCGTCGATTTCGCTCTTGAGATCGCCCACGCGGTTCAGACCGGCCTTTTCGGCTTCCCAGCGGGCGTTGAGCGCGTCCAGCTGTTCTTTCTTATCGGCCATGTCTTTGCGCAGCGCCGCCAGGCGTTCCTTCGATGCCGGGTCGGTCTCGTTCTTGAGGGCCAGTTCTTCCATAGTCAGACGGTCTACGGCGCGGCGCAGCTGGTCGATTTCCTCGGGGGCCGAGTCGATCTCCATGCGCAGGCGCGATGCGGCCTCATCCACCAGGTCGATCGCCTTATCGGGCAGCTGACGTGAGGGAATGTACCTATTTGAAAGTGCTGCGGCGGCGAC
>QWCZ01002212.1_pt1 | contig 23094 bp, 12 predicted proteins | sample 1972651 | NCBI WGS metagenome assembly QWCZ01 (sample SAMN09866695, study PRJNA288562) | Human oral metagenome isolate pre1_saliva, whole genome shotgun sequencing... | isolation source: mouth | host: Homo sapiens | place: USA: California
AATCGCTTCTGAAGCTGGTTTCACTATCGACCAAGCTGGTTTTGAAAGTGCTATGAATGAACAACGTACTCGTGCTCGTGAAGCTCGTGAAGACGTAGACGCAAAAGTAGCTACTCCAGATATTACCCATTTATCTGGCGAACATATTTCTGACGATGAAAATGCAACAGCATCCACAGTATTGTTAATCGGTGAAGGGGCAAAAGCCATTGAACGTGCTGAAGATGGACAGGATGTTACGATCATTGTAAAAACGACTCCATTCCACGCAGAGGGAGGCGGTCAATTAGGTGACACTGGTTTCATCGTAGGCCCATTGGGTAAAGTAGAAGTACATACGGCTAAAAAATTACCAGAAGGTACTACCTACCATGTAGGGACTGTGGTAGAAGGTAGCATTTCTCTAAACGACGAAGTGACATTCGAAGTCGATATAGAACGCCGACAGCATATGGCACGTAACCACACAGCAACACACTTATTGCATGCTGCATTGCGTTCCGTATTGGGAACGCATGTTAACCAAGCAGGTTCCTTAGTAACGCCTGATTACTTGCGTTTTGATTTTACACACTTCTCCCCAGTGACAGCAGAAGAATTACAAACCATTACGAACATGGTAAACGAACAAATTCTTCGTGCCTCCACATTAGAAGTAGAAACTATGTCCATTGATGCGGCGAAAGCAAAAGGCGCTATGGCGTTGTTCGGTGAAAAATATGGTTCCGAAGTACGAGTTGTATCTGTGCCAGAATTCTCCATCGAATTGTGTGGCGGTTCTCACGTAGAAAATACTGGTTTCATCGGTCAATTCCGTATCACTTCCGAAGGTGGTATTGGTTCTGGCGTACGCCGTATCGAAGCGGTGACAGGTAAAGCAGCGCTTGTGTTAGCACAACAAGAAGAACAAACGTTAAAAGCAGTAGCTTCTCTTGTGAAAGGAAAACCACAAGAAGTAGTAGGTAAAGTACAACAAGTATTAGACCATGCAAAAGCTGTAGAACGTGAGCTAGATCAAGTGAAAAAAGAATTGAACAGCGGTAACCTTGATAGTGTCTTAGCTGGTCAATTTACAGTAGGCGATGTAACAGCAGTAGTAGCCTCCGTACCAGTATCTGATATGGGCGAATTGCGTGACATGGCGGATATGGTTCGCGATAAAATTGGCTCTGGCGTAGTATTATTAGGTGCAGCTGGTGGCGATAAAGTGAATTTCGTTTGCATGGCTACAAAAGACGTAGTTGGCAAAGGTATCCACTGCGGTAACATCGTAAAAGCAGCAGCTCAAGCGGCTGGTGGTAATGGTGGTGGCCGTCCAGATATGGCACAAGCTGGTGGTAAAGATCCGGCAGCGATGGACCAAGCCTTAGCAGCAGGTAAAGAGGCAATCCAATCCATGGTTGGATAAGTTTACTCATAGATGAGATTTTCACTAGAAAACTCATGATAAGGAGGGATTATATGAATCTTTCAGACAAAACAATGGTGATTAAACCGGTACAAACAACACCGTTGACACCAGAAGAAGTATTCCAACATGTGTTCCAAGCCTTGGCGGAAAAAGGGTATAACCCAATTAGTCAAATCACAGGATATCTCATTTCTGGAGATCCAACGTATATTACAAGTTATAATAATGCTCGTAGTGATATTCGTAGTATCGAACGAGATGAGCTTATTGAAGAACTTGTGAAAGAATATGTGAAAGCGAAACAATTATAATGCGAATTATGGCACTAGATGTGGGAAGTCGGACCATAGGCGTAGCATGCAGTGATGCGCTGTATATTACAGCGCAAGGCATCGAAACTATTCGTCGCACATCTCATGAAAAAGACTTTCAGCGCATTGCGGAGTTAATCCGTGAATACGAGGTAGACACTATTGTGGTAGGTATGCCAAAAAATATGAATGGCACCAAAGGAGAGCGGGCTGAAAAAACGGAAGCCTTTGTGGAAAAGATGCAAGAAGTCATCTCCACGCCAGTTGTATTTTGGGATGAACGCCTATCTACAGTGATGGCAGAAAAATCTTTAATTGCTGCTGATGTAAGTCGTAAAAAACGGAAAGAAGTCATTGATAAAATGGCAGCAGTTGTCATTTTACAAGGCTATTTAGATAGTCGTTCATAAGGAGGTTACCATGATCGAACAAGGTTATGAAGGTGAAGTATCTGTTATTGTCATTGAAGACGAAAATGGAGAAGAAATGTATTATGAAGAAGAAATGCTAATTCAACATGATGGAAAAGCATTTGCGATTTTAGTATCTCTTCCTCCAGAAGAAGACACTGAACATGATGAACCAGAAGTGATTATTGCACGCATTGATGAAGAAGAAGGAGAACAAGTTTACGTAGCTCCTACTGATGAAGAATTCGATGCAGTCATTAAATTATACGAAGAAATGGACTAATCGTTAGTCAAGGCTGTAACAGACTGTCGAAAGACAGTGTGGTTACAGCCTTTTCTGTATAAGGGAAGATGGATTACATACATGCTAGGTAAAAAAGTATTGTACCTAAAGGCGTTACGATATATGGTCTAGGTGAGTGTATCGATGATAGATTGACCTATACTATATAGAAAAATTGCTATATATACTGCTAAAATGGTATAATATAGTATTCGTTGAAAAAGGAGTGTGCTATGAAACAATATGCAAACTATATCTATAGATGTGTAGCAATTCTAATCGTAATTTTGCTTGGAATCTTAGCAGGTATATATTATATTCCTTGGACTGGTGGTTCAAAGGAAGATGTAGAAACAGTTGTTATCAGTGAAAATCAAACTGGTGCACAGATTGGGGATGTACTCTATGAAAGAGGACTGATCACGTCACCTGCTGTATTCCGTGGTGCTCTACGCTTAACGGGAACCATGGATAAGTTACAACATGGATATTATCAGATTCCACACCATTCTAGTTTAAGTGAGATCATTGGCTTGCTCCAACAAGGTAGATTACAAACGGTGAAATTGACCATTCCAGAAGGATTTACCATTGGTGAAATTGGCAAACGCATTGAAGAACAAGGCATCGATACGCAGTATGCATTCATGGAAAAAGGAAAGACCTATACACCTTATGAGTATATGGTGGGAACGAAGCCTGTTACCTATCGGGTGGAAGGATTTCTATTCCCTAGCACCTATGAAATTCCTGTAGGTAGCAAAGCAGAAGATGTGATGGCCATCATGGCGGACGAAATGAATCGCCAATTAACACCAAAAATGCGCCAAGATATTGAAGCGCAAGGAATGACTATATTTGAATTTATTACCTTAGCATCCTTGGTGGAAAAAGAAGCGAAGTTTGATGAAGATAGACCCATCATTGCCGCAGTTTTCCGTCAACGCTTAAAAACTGGTATGCCCTTAGAATCATGCGCTAGTATTCAATATATTTTAGGATATCCTAAGCCTTTGATTAGTATTGAGGATACAAAATTGGAAAGTCCGTACAATACATACCTTCATAAAGGATTACCACCAGGACCTATTGCAAACCCAGGCATCAAATCTATGGAGGCAGTTTTGTATGCGCCACCAACTGAGTATTTATTCTTTGTGGCTGACAAAGAAGGACATCATCATTTTACAAAAACTTATGATGAACATTTGAAAATAGTGGATCAAATTTATGAAAATTAAAGATATTTTAAATGAACAACGTATTTATGCGCTTTTGCATGATGTGCCAATTTTACGAGAGTCAGAAGTAGAACTCTTTGAAGACTTAATCAGTTTATATAAACCAAAGCGAGTTTTAGAAGTGGGCACTGCCATTGGATACTCTTCGCTATTATTGGCAAAGCATATGGACAAAGAGGGACAGCTTATCACTATGGAATTAGATGATGTACGACATGGGATGGCTAGCCATTTCATTTCGCAATCAGACTATGCAGAGAAAATCACTCTATTAAAAGGAGAGGCTACAGAATTGCTCGAAGGCCTAGAAGGTCCCTTTGATTTAGTATTTTTAGATGGCCCTAAAGGTCAGTACTTAAAACAGTTGGAACTCATTGAACCCCAATTAGTAGAAGGGGCTGTGGTATTAGCGGATAATGTCTTATTCCGTGGTTATGTGCGGGGAGAGAAAGAACCACCTCGTCGCTTTAAAACAATTGTGAAACGCTTGCAAGCGTATTTAAATTATGTAGAACAAAAAGAATATTACAATACTACTATCTACCCTATGGGAGATGGTATGAGTGTAAGTATATGGAAAGGAAAGATTCATGACTAAACGACATATGGAATTACTAGCTCCTGCTGGTAATATGGATAAATTAAAAATGGCTATTCGCTATGGTGCAGATGCCGTATATTGTGCAGGCCGTGCCTTTGGCTTACGCGCAGCTAGCTCCAATTTTGACAATGATCAATTGAAAGAGGCTGTAGAATTTGTACACAGCCATGGCAAAAAAATCTATGTCACTTGTAACATTATTCCGCATAATGAGGACTTAACAGGCCTTGAAGAGTATTTACAATTTTTGGAAAGTATCAAGGTTGATGCAATTATCGTAGCGGACTTGGGTATTTTCTTGTTGGCAAAGCGTGTGGCTCCAGGCTTAGAATTGCATGTGAGTACACAAGCAAATACCACGAACTATTTGACTACAGAGTTCTGGAAAGAACAAGGGGCTGCTCGTGTAGTAGTAGCTCGTGAAGTCAGCATTGAAGATATCAAAACCATGCGTGAGAAAGCAGATGTAGAAATTGAAGCCTTCGTACATGGAGCTATGTGTATTTCCTATTCTGGTCGTTGTTTGTTGAGTAATTACATGACAAATCGTGATGCAAATCGTGGGGCTTGCACGCAGGCATGCCGTTGGAAATATAATTTAGTAGAAGAAAACCGCCCTGGCGAATACTATCCAATTGAAGAAGATGAACATGGTACATATATCTTTAACTCTAAAGATCTATGTCTATTAAAATATATCCCTGAGCTCTATAAAGCGGGTGTAGATAGTTTAAAAATTGAAGGTCGCATGAAGTCTGTGCACTATGCAGCTACTGTATCCAAAGTATACCGTGAAGCCATCGATAAATTCCTAGAAGAAGGAGATGACTGGTATGTACGTGATGAATGGTATGCAGAATTAGAAAAAATTTCTCACCGTCCATACACAGAGGCCTTTGCCATGGAAAAACCAGGAGAAGAAGCACAAAACTACGGCAAATCTTCCAATACACAAACCCATGATTTCATTGGTCTTGTAGAAGGATACAATGCAGAAGAAGGCTATGCGTATATGGAGCAACGGAATAACTTTAAGGTAGGCGAAGAAGTAGAATTCTGCCAACCGAACGGTCCATTAGTAAAACATGTTATCACACGCATCACCGATGAAGATGGAAACGACATCGATGTGGCGAAACATGCACAAATGAAATTACGTCTATACATCGACACACCATTGGAAGAATACTCCATGATGCGCCGTGAAACTAAGCAAAAATAATTTCTTACTATATAAGGAGAGGACTAAGATGCAAGAACAGGAGATTGTCTTTGATCCGCAGTATGTATACTTTCAGATTGAACGACAGCATACGAACTATGTGAATCGCATTTTAGAAGGCTATGAATATGTAGGGGTGATGACCACGGTCAATGCAGATGGGTTGTGCATGGTTCGCACAACAGAATCAACCCGTGAGTTAGCAAAACAAATTTTGGAATCCTTACCTATTTCTGTGACTCTCTTGGATTAAGCAAGTTCTGAAAGAGAGGCACCATATAAGTTATACTAGTATTACGTATTGGTGAGTAGAGTGGAGAACTAAGAGATATGGCAACAGAAGAAAAGAAACAACAAATCTCGTATGAACTATATATTCCAGCCCAATTTGACGATTCCTGTAGGGCCTCCTTGGAAGTACTGATAGAACACAAATTAACAGATGTGGGTACTATCCATGAAGGAGAATCCGTGTATAAAGAAAATGGTGAAATTGATCATTGTGTATTACGGTTTTCCATGGATGAAGGAGATGAGTTAGTAGAGGAAATGATCATTTCTTTGGAAGAACTAGGCATACCATATGGTGCTAAGTTATATCAAAATGGGAATGTCATTGTAGAATTAGGCAATCTACATCACATCCATGTCGTATTAGATGCATCTTTAGGGGATGCTAAACAGTTTAAACGATTAGATACAAAAATCTCTCGGGCTTTAGAAGAAAATAATGTTGTCAGCGGTTCCACACTACGCATCCCGGAGGGAGTGGCTACCTTTACGTATTACGTGGCAGATAAGGATCTCGCTATTAGTACTATCGAAAAGTACCTTCGTAGAAGTACACTGGGAAAAGGGGCTACTATCGATGTGGTGGACTCCGGTCTTACCATTCATGAACGATACATGACAGATATATCTCGCGTGTATCGAGGGTTAGTACCTGATGTATGGAATGTCATTCAAAGTGAGTGGAAAGGAATATCTCCGCAAGAATGGATGAACTTATTGCGACGATATCCTCATACACCAGAGGGACTAAGCTTCTTGCTTAATGTAGTAAATGGGACATACCAAAAGGAATATACTTCTTTGCATGTAACATTTCCATTATTTATCCATGATAATAAACAATTTTATTTGTTGTCGGCTCGTCAAATGTTAACATTTGATCGGGAGGGACTGAGTACAAGAAAACTGGATATTCAGAGTTCTGTGGATAGACCATCACAAGTGCGTGCTACGCCTGCTAGCTGGGATCTATGCTTATTTGCGGCGACTGGTGAAGGGGAAAGTGCATCCAGGTTATACCTTGACTTTAACCCAACCAAATCTGGCACAGTAGGACAAGTATTATACTTTAACGGTGAAACGAAAACGTTGACATTGCTAGGGCCATCTTTTAGTAATGTATTGTTAGTGCTAATGAAAGAAGCTTCTAATGGATCTGGAGATTATCTGATTCAATCTATTATGGAAAAAACTATGAGTTTGGATGTAGATACCATGGATGTACAAAGTGCGGAAAACCAACTCTTGTTTGAAGCTATGCGGAATTTATCTGAAAGGATCTTAGATAGTATAGGCGATATGGGACCTATGATAGGTAAACGTGGTTTTATGGGGATGGTCTTGCTGGAAGATACAGCATTTGATGTGAATCGATTTAAGAAGGACTTGCTTGCAAGATGGGATATTGATTCGATTACCAGTCCAGAAGGGATGAAAGTTCGAGCTGCTATTGCGACAGTGGATGTGGATTCAGTAGAAGAAGATGACATGGAAGAAGCTCATTTCTTAGTGATTGATGGCTATAAAGTAGTAGTTGCACCATTCTCCTTTCCTATGCCACGACAGGCGGTAGAACAAGGTGGCATGAGAAATTATCTTTGGGAATCTGCTGTAGAGGTAGGAACACGACATACGTACCATGTGGCCATCAGTATTGTGGAAGGTCCGGGTAATCCTTTGGAAGAAGGCATGTTACTAGCCAAGCTACTTTCAGTGGCTACAGAGCAAGAGGGAGCTAGTGCAGTGTACACGAATGGTGTGCTATATGAAGCTGACAAATTTCATGAAGAAACGGAAACCTTACGAGATGATATGTTGCCTATGGCGAATATGATATGGGTAGATATGGATTTTGAAGAGGATGGCACCATCTCCTTATCTACGAGTGGGATGGAACTGTTCAACCAATTAAATGTGGAGTTCCTTCATTGTCCATGGGATCCAGAGAAAGCTTGGAACTATATCCTAAGTGTAGCGGATTATATTTTGACATCTGATAAGCAGGTAAAAGATGGAGATTCTGTTGGTAGAACAAATGAGGAGCAACTAACGGTACATATCAATGAGCCGGTTCATGCGGATGGAAAACAAAGCATACAAATTTTCTTTACTGAAAGTGAAGAAGAATAAATACAAGATGAAAGGGGGCGTTGGAATACTAACGCCTCGTTTCTCTTAGTCATATATGGAATCATTGGTACTGTGAGTAGGGAGTACTGTGTTCCGGTTAGAAAAAAGTTAAATAAATTATAAAAAAATACTTGCATAGATGTGATGGATATGATATTATATATTTGTTGTTACAGCAAGTAGCAAACGGTAGTGAAACAGTGTTTCCCAAGGACAGTTAAGATGAATCACTACTATGGATAGAAGATATCGGGGCATAGCGCAGTTTGGTAGCGCACCTGGCTTGGGACCAGGGGGTCGCAGGTTCGAATCCTGCTGCTCCGACCATTTTATGTATGGGTAAATTGGATGTGTTTATAATTACATATGGTTCAGTAGCTCAGTTGGATAGAGCAACGGCCTTCTAAGCCGTGGGTCGGGGGTTCGAATCCCTCCTGGATCACCACTAACAAAGGATTCTATGTTTTCTAGAATCCTTTTTATGTTGGAGGGATCGACGCACTAAGGTCTCTGCTTCACTGCGTTCCTAGAGACCTAAGTTGCTTACGTATCCCTCCTGGATCACCAAGTATTTAGGATTCTACTTGATGTAGGATCCTTTTTGTGTGGCAGGGATGCTATCGCTAAGTTCTCCGCGTCGCTATGCTCCTAGAGAACTAAGCTTACCGCTATTCCAAGGAATCGAGGCACTAAGGATTCTGCGTCGCTTTGCTCCTAGAATCCTAAGTTGCCCTCGTATCCCTCCTGGATCACCACTAACAAAGGATTCTATGTTTTCTAGAATCCTTTTTATGTTGGAGGGATGCTATCGCTAAGACCTTCGCGTCGCTATGCTCCTAGAGAACTAAGCTTACCGCTATTCCAGGGAATCGAGGCACTAAGGATTCTGCGTCGCTTTGCTCCTAGAATCCTAAGTTGCCTTCGTATCCCTCCTGGATCACCAAGTAAATAAGCGGATAGTTCAGATTGAGCTATCCGCTTTTTTGTAAAATTTAGTAGATTTTTTTAGTAGTTTTGGAATTAAAGGTGATTGAATTATGAGGTGTAAATTTTTAAAGGTAGCACTTAGAAATGGACTTTTAGATCCTAATAATATTGACTCCATACCTAAAGGAATGCAGTTCTTTTCAATGCTAACGAAATATATTTATATAAATAGTTTGCATTGTCGATTTTTCCATAAAAATATGATAGACTTTTTGTATGGACAAATTGTATCGCTATATTCATAGTAGATGATAATAGTATTTATAGATGAAATTAATTATTATAAAATTAAAGATGAAGGGCTTAGGGAAACTGCAAAAAAGGTGATTTAAATGGCAATAAAAAAATTTTTATCACGTGAAAGTCTGAAAAATAGATTAAAATGTAGAGGGCTTATTTTTAAGGATGATGAATTAAATAAAGTGCTAGTAGAACAAAATTATTATTCTCTATTTAATGGATTTGAAAACTTGTTCTTAGATACATTAAATCCTAAAATATATAAAAATATTACTTTAGATGACTTTAAAGCGGTGTACTCTTTTGATAAAAGATTTTCTAATATTATATTTTCAAGGCTAAATAAGGTAGAAGAGAAGTTAAAGACCTCAATTGCATATCATTTTTCGAAACGGCATTGTACGATGCTTAATGATACGATGCAATATACCAATAAATCAAATTTTATGGACCCTAGTGATACAAATACATCGAGTGTTACATATTGCCCATATTCTCTAAATTATCCCTTTGTCAATGAACAAAATAAAAAAATATACAGTAAGTTTGCTGATTTTATCCTTTTTAAACCATTTTACTTAACGAATCTGATTGATAGGAATGATCATATTGACATGAAGTTTTATCAATCAAAAAAGTATATAGCACCAGCGAATGTTGCAGTATATAGAGATATTCATAAGATTCCACATAAGAATGTGGCAGTCCCTTTTTGGGTGTCTATAGAAACCTTAACGTTTGGAGAGACTGTTAGATTATTACACTATTTGCAAGATGATGTACTAGAGGATGTTTTAAGTGATTTTAAATTAAAGAAAAGTAAGCGATCAGAGTTCCTGAACATGATGGATTTTTTGCTGTGTTTGAGAAATAATTGTGCACATACATCTGTAATTAATCACTTTACCACACCTACATATTATAAGGTTAATTCTAATGTAGTGAAGGCATTTTCATTAAATCCTCAAAAACATTATGGGTATCAGGACTCAAAACTATCTTTATTTGATGTGCTCAAAATTTTAGGATATTTTGAATCCTTGATAGAGTTAAAACAATTGATGAAAAAGTTCTTTTATTCTAATCACCGGAGAATGGGATATCTTGCGGGAAATAAATTGAATCAAAAGTTGTTAAAACGTATGGGATGTTCTAATTATGGACAGTGGAAAACAATGCTGTCAGGGAAAATGCAGTATACTCTATAAATAATGAGTTGACTGAATATAGTAATTCTGATAGTATAATAGGTACTTAGATATGGCTCTTAAGAGCTCTTGGTGATGGAGGCATCACCTACTGAAAAAGGACAACACTATGTGTTGTCCTTTTTTGGATTCTAATTTCTCTGATTTATGAACATACCTAATGCAAAGAGGTCTGCTAACCTCAACACGTTAGGCGTCATCATATTTCCAAATTTTGAGATAAGCCTAACGCCGTTCACACGTTGATGGTTCTTCTTGCCTGTATCTGTAATATGGCCTAGTGTAAGAAAAAATACTACTCTATTTCCGTGGCGAATAAGCCTAGAGGATTCTATTGTTGAGATATCTAGGGTGCTTATGACGCAGTCATGAACTTTGGCTTTGATGGTATTGGCAAAACTCGGTGAATGAAAAGAAACAGGTATCTAAGATAGTTAAAATTTTTGTATTTGAAGATATCTTGGTAGTTACATATTGAATTTTTATGCAAAGTAAGTGATATGTTCTTGCTTTGGTACAGTTAAGCTTGTAGAGGCATATATATGTAATTAGAATAATTGAGAAATAGACTTACCTATAAAAGTAGGAGGAGAAAATATATCTATTTACAATTAATTCGATATGGTTATGTAGTTTTACTATATTTGTACAAGAGTAGATGCAAAAAATGTTGGTACATCGATATTTTAGCTGTAAATTTGGCTAAAGAGAATAAATTTTGTAAAAAAACTATTCTAATGTGCACCGAATTAGTATATAATAGAATGGAAAAATTATTTTTTTAATAAAGTAGTTTGTGTTAGGCTTTTAGTGTGAAAAGAGAGACTGGAGGAGGTGTCCCCAAAGGATGGTGTGTAAATATATATAAAATAATAATGAATGTTTATCTGTTTTAATAAGTTGATTATGAAATACGTAAGCATTCAATTTTTTGTGCCATAAATGCTCAGCTTAGCAGTATGTATGGTAAGTGAGCATCACTAGTTTGTTATATAAATATTGTAAACATATGTGTATAGGAGTATAGTATGAACAAAATTTTTAAGGTCATTTGGAGTAAGTCAAAACAATGTTATATTGTTGTATCTGAAATGGCAAAGAACCATTCTGGTAAAAAGAAAATCGTTGTGGCTAGTATCTTGGCAGCTATGGCTGTGGGGTCTGACGCTTTGGTAACGGATGTATCAGCAGCAAGAGCATCAGTATCGTTGGCTGGAGGTAATACTGTAACCGATGGGACTATTGCAATCGGCTCAGGCAGCTATTCTGATGGAACAGCTATTGGAGGCGATGGAGCTAGGAGAGTTGAGCCAGGGATTGCTATTGGTGTAGATGCAAAAGCGCAAGGAAACTCAAATATAGTAATGGGGCAGGGAGCTCAGATCATAGGTCATTCTTTTGGCGTTGCAATTGGACGTACTGCTCAAGCTACAGACGATTATGGGGTAAGTGTAGGATATAATACACAGGCAGACCTTCATGGCATTGCTATGGGTGAACAATCACGAGCTAAGAAAACAGGGGCTACATCATTCGGTGTTAGTTCTCGTGGTTATGGTAATGGTGCCATAGCTGTAGGGTGGCAGTCGTTAGCGGGCGCTAATGTATATAATGAAAATGGTGTGCCCAATAATGATATCAATACTGATAATGGTAAAACTATTAATGATTATGATAAATGGGGCGATGTTGCCATTGGTGTCCGTACTATTGCTACAGGTGGTAATGCTACTGCCTTAGGTCGTGGTGCTACAGCTAGTGCAGCTAATGCTATCGCCATCGGTGGCGGTGATGGTGGTGAACCAACACCTGCAGGTAATACAGCTTCCGATAATAAAGAAAAAACTAAAGCCACAGCAGAAAAAGCAGTAGCCATTGGTTATAAAGCCTTAGCATCTGATAAAAATGCTACATCTATAGGTACAGATGCTCAGGCGACTCAAGCTAGAGCTACAGCTATCGGTTATGAAGTGCGAGCGGTGGGTAAGAATGCAGTTGCCATCGGTTCTAGCGGTGAAAATAGTAGTAGAAAATTAAATTCAGCAGGTGAAAATGCCATTTCTATTGGTACAGCAGCACAAGCTAACAATTTAGGGTCTACAGCGATTGGTAATTTGGCTTTAGCAAGTAGCAACAATGCGGTTGCAATAGGCACATCTGCAGAAGGCACAGGAGCGTCTTCTACAGCAATCGGCCATTTGGTGAAAGCAACGGAGAGTAACGCATTTGCAGCAGGTAGTGAAAGCCTAGCGTCTGGTAAAAACTCTATTAGTATTGGTAGTACATTTAATAATATAACGAATCAATCGACTGGCGAAGCTTCTATTGCCATTGGTGCCGCTGCACAGTCTACAGGCGCTGGATCTGTAGCCTTGGGTAGAAATGTACAGTCTTTGAAGGAATATACTACAGCAGTTGGTATGAATATCAAAGCTAGTGATAATGCTTCTGCTAGTACGATTCTAGGTTATAACTCGTATACAAAAGCTAATCAGTCTGTCAATATTGGTTCTACTGTTAAAACTGAAGCAGGAGGTCAATATTCAACAGCAATTGGTTATACTCTAAGTGTAAGTGGAAAAAATGCTATTGGGATTGGTTCCAGTGATGACGGCATTGCTGATGATAAAAAGTTAATGGCTACAGGTGAAAGCTCCATTGCCATTGGTACAAGAGCACAAGGTAAGGCATCAGGCGCAACAGCTATTGGTAAAGAAGCTGTAGCAAGTCATACGAAACAGTGGCGGTAGGTCTACGAGCTTCAGCGCAGGGCAAACGATCTGTTTCTCTTGGTATTGATACAGAATCAACAACAGCAGATGGCGTTTCTGTAGGTTACCTATCAAAATCAAAAGCGTTGGGTGCCGTGGCCATTGGTAGAAATGCAGTAGTTACAGCAGAAAAATCTACTGCTGTTGGCTATGACTTAACAGTTTCAAATTCAGCAAGTACGAATATTGGTTATACATCTACAGTAGCAGCGAACCAAGCGACTAGTGTGGGGGCTCGAAATTCAGTAGAAGCGGGAGCACAATATGGTACTGCGCTAGGATATTTTGTTAATATATCTGGTAAAAATGCGATAGGTATTGGTTCTAGCGATGATAAGCAAAATGTTGTTGCTTCTGCTTATAATTCGGCTGCCATCGGTACATCTGCACAGGCGACAGCATCTAGTGCTATGGCTTTAGGTACTAATGCGAATGCTGCCTTAGCACACTCTGTGGCACTAGGTGAAGGATCTACAACAACAACGGATGATGGTGCCTCTAAAATAGCATATTTAACTAATGAATCTACTAACAATAGTGGTAATGGTGTGATATCTGTTGGTAACAAACGAAATACTTCTGATACAGGTACTATTACACGTCGTATTGTCAGTGTAGCTGGTGGTACTGATGATTTTGATGCGGTCAATGTAAAACAATTAAAAGCATTAGAATCGAAGGAGCGCCATATTAAAGTTAAAACAGGAAATGATGCATATACACCAGATGCGAATGGTAAAATAACGCTAAACTATGTAAATGGTAAAGGCGAGGATGTCCCTAATGAAGTGACAGAGATTAAAGACGTAGCCAAAAAGTCTGATGAATGGACATTGCGAACACAAGATGGAAATACTACGGCAGTGGCTACACCGCAAACAGTGAATGGTTTAACTAAAAAAGCTGTCACTTTAAAAGCAGGCGATAACATTGCTATCGAAAATAACAATGGTGTGGTTACTATCAAAGCTAAGGATGTTGTAAAATCAGTGGCTACTGATAATACGAATGCATTAGATATTTCGAATACTAATGGGGCTGTTAAAATCAACCCTAAATTGGCAAGTTCTGTGAATGCAGCAGGAGAGGCTAATAAATTAGTAACGGCAGGTACTGTAAAAACAGCTCTTGATGATAAAATTGATAAAACAGCTGAGATGCACATCAAATCAGGGGAGTATACAGTAAATACTGATGGTACAGCTTCTTTGATTCAACAAAATGGTAATAACCAAGATCAAAGCACTCGCGTTACGATTAAAGATATTGCTAAAAAATCTGTCGTAGATACATTGCAGTCCGACTATAATACTTTCAGAACAAAAGCGATTACTTTCACCGGCGATGATAATCAAGGGGTAGCTCGTACATTAGATACGACATTAACTGTAAAAGGTGGTGCGAATTACACATCTACCACAACGAATACTAACATTCGTGTGGAAAAAGACGGTACGACTGGATTAGCTGTTAAATTATCTGATAAGTTAACAGGTATGAAAGAAATCTCTGGCACTGGTTCGCAAGATTTAGTGATCAATAATGGTAATACTAAAGTCACTGTAAAAGCTCCATCTAATGGAGACAATGGTACAGTGGACTTTGGTAATGCGAAAGTAGTAGCGTCTAATTTAGATGCATCCATTAAATATCGCGCTAACGATGAAGCAGCAGCCAATGCTAAATCTGTTAAATTAGCCGATGGATTTAACTTCGTAGCAAGTAAAGATGCCACGACTACTGCAGAAGGTCCTAAATCTGGCTTGGCTATTAAAGCAGAGGATAATGGCAAAGTAACATTTGGCTTAGATAAAGCGACTCGTGAAAAAGTTGACAATGCAGCAGATAAAAACTTAAGTAATTTATCCGATGATGGTAAAAGCAAAGTCAAAGAATTAGCAAAAACAGCTGCACAAGATGCTGTGAAAGTAGCAGCGGGTACTAATACTACGGTTACAACTGATACAACTACCGCAGGTGTCACTACATATAAAGTAAGTGCTAATGATACAACTGTGGCAGCAGGTAGTGAGGCATTGACAATTAATAATGCTACTCCTGATACGAACAAAGTACGTGCCTATACTGTAGATTTATCTGCAGCTACAAAAGGTAAATTAGCTGCTGTAGGAAATTTAGCTAATGTTATTGGTGGAACTACAATTGCTACAGATGGTACTGTAACAGGACCAACTTTCAGTATTACTAATGCAGCAGGTACTGCTGAAAATGCTGGAACTATTAAGGAGGCCATTGAAAAATTAGATGCAGCGAATAAGGGACAAAATACTAAGATTTCCGAAACTGCAGGTAAAGTAACAACCTTAGAAGGTAAAGTAACAAACTTAGGTGACACAGTTACTAACAATTACAATGATTTATCTAGTAAAATTACCCAAGCAGGTACAAATGTAACTAATGCATTGACTGAAAAAGGTTTAAACTTTACTGGTAATGACACAACTGATGCTGGCAAGGTACACCGTGATTTAGGTACTACTTTGACAATCAAAGGTGCGGAAAACTTTACTCGTGCAGCAAATGAGAACAACATCAAAGTTGTTAAAAATGGCGATGCTCTTGATGTGAAATTAGCAGAAAACCTTGCTAATATGAAAGAAATCTCTGGTGATGGTACTAGTGATTTGGTGATCAAAAATGGCGATACAAAAGTAACTGTAAAAGCTCCAACTAATGGAGATAATGGTACTGTAGACTTTGGTAAAGCAAAAGTAGTTGCGCCTAATTTAGATGCGAGCATCTCTTATAAAGCAGGTAATGGAGATACTAAGAAAACAGTTAAATTACAAGATGGATTTAACTTCACAGCAGCTACAGACACTACTACCACTGCAGAAGGTCCTAAATCTGGTTTAGCAATCACAACAGGCGATAATGGTGTAGTTACATTTGGTTTAGATAAAGCGACTCGTAGCACTATTGATAATGCAGCGGATAAAAACTTAAGCAATTTATCTGATGATGGCAAAAATAAAGTTAAAGAGCTAGCAAAAGGTGCAGCTCAAGATGCTGTAAAAGTAGCTAATGGTATTAACACAACTGTTACTACAGATACAACTACTACTTCAGGCGTAACTACGTATAAAGTAAATGCAAATGATACAACAGTTGCAGTAACAGGTAATGGTCTTACTATTTCTGGTGGTGAACTAGGTACAGATAAAGTACGTAAATATTCCTTAGATTTATCTGATGCGACAAAAGGTAAATTAAAAGCAGTAGATGGTTTATCTACTGTTATCGGTGGTACTAATATTACAACAGATGGAACTGTAACAGGACCTACTTTCAACATTACTAAAGCAGATGGTACAACAGAAGAAGCAACTACTATTAAAGATGCTATTGATAAGTTAAATGCTACGAATGCTGGACAAAATACTAAGATTTCTGAAACTGAAAGTAAAGTAAAAGATATCGTTGATAAAGGTATGACTTTTGCTGGTGATGATGCAGCAGCAGATAAAGTAACTCGTAAATTAGGAGAAACTTTAAACATCCACGGTCAAAACAATATCACTGTGAAAAAAGATGGTACTGCAGCAGATACATTAAATGTAAAACTTGCTAGTGAATTGAAAAATATCACATCTATCAGCAGTGGAAATGGTACAACAGGCTCTACAGTTACATTAGGTGCAGATGGTGTATCTATCGCTAATACGAAAGATGGAGCTACTAAAACTGTTACAATCGGTAAAGATGGTATCAATGCTGGTGGTATGAAAATCACTAATGTAGGAGAAGCTAAAGCTGAAGGCGATGCAGCAAATAAAAAATATGTAGATGATGCAATTTCTAATTTAGGAAATATTGTATCTGGTAATGCTACCTTAAACTTTGCTGGTAATGTAACAAAAAATGCACAAGATCAAGCAACTGAAAAAGTAGGCTTATCTTTGGCAACAGGTACATTACATGTGAATGGTGCTGAAAACGAAATCACTACGACAGCAAAAGGAGATACAATTACAGTTGGATTAGCTGAAACTGTAAAAGCTCAATTAGCAAAAGTAGGTGATACATCTTCTAATGGTCGTGATGGCAAAGCTGGTACATCTGGTGCACAAGGCTTAACTGGTAAAGACGGCTTAAATGACAAAACTTTAACAGATAAAGTAAATGCATTACGTAACGGCGAAGCTGGATCTGTGGTATATACAGATGAAAATGGTGCACGTTTAGTAAAAGCTAAAGATGGAGAATACTATAAAGCTGCAGATGTAGATGCAACAGGTAATGTATTGAATGGTGCAACAAAAGCTACTACTGTAGAAGCTCGTGTGGTGAACCGAGATGGTACAACAACTGGTGGTACAACTAAATTGTCCAACATCGCTGATGGAAAAGTAGCAGCAGGTTCCAAAGATGCTGTGAATGGCGGTCAATTACATACTGCTAAATCTGAAATTGGTGATATCATTGGTGGTACAACAATTAATGAAAATGGCAAAATTACAGGACCAACTTTCAGTATTACAAATGCAACTGGTACTGCTGAAAATGCTGGAACTATTAAAGAGGCCATCGAAAAACTAGATGCAGCGAATAAGGGACAAAATACAAAAATCTCTGATACTGCAGATAAAGTAACAAAATTAGCTACAGCATTAGGTGGTGGTGCTAAAGTAGAAAATGGTACTTTCACAGACCCTACATATAACATCACAAAAGCGGATGGTACAGGTACAGAAACCGCATCTAATGTTGGTGAAGCCATTACTAAATTAGATACTCGTATTACTACAGCTAATGGTGCATTAGTGACTAAAGGCTTAGACTTCACAGGTAATGACACAACTGATGCTGGTAAAGTACATCGTGATTTAGGTACTACTTTGACAATTAAAGGTACAGAAAACTTCACTCGTGCAGCAGCTGAGAATAACATCAAAGTTGTGAAAAATGGCGATGCTCTTGATGTAAAATTGGCAGAAAACCTTGCGAAGATGAAAGAAATCTCTGGTGATGGTGCTAGTGATTTGGTGATCAAAAATGGCGATACAAAAGTAACTGTAAAAGCTCCAACTAATGGAGACAAAGGTGCAGTCGACTTTGGTGATGCGAAAGTAATTGCTAAAAACTTAGATACAAGTATTGCTTATAAATCAAATCAAGACACTGCTAAGAAAACAGTTAAACTGCAAGATGGATTTAACTTCACAGCAGCTACAGACACTAATACCACTGCAGAAGGTCCTAAATCTGGTTTAGCAATCACAACAGGCGATAATGGTGTAGTTACATTTGGTTTAGACAAAGCGACTCGTGAAAAAGTCGACAATGCAGCGGATAAAAACTTAAGTAATTTATCTGATACAGGCAAAAATACAGTTAAAGAATTAGCAAAAGGCGCAGCACAAGATGCAGTGAAAGTAGCAGACGGTATTAATACTACTGTTGAAAAAGATACAGCAACTGCAGGCGTAACTACGTATAAAGTAAATGCTAACGATACTACAGTAGCGGTGAATGCAGATACCTTGGCAATTTCCGGTGGTGACCTAGATGCTACAACTAAAGTTCGTGCCTATACATTAGACTTATCTAACACAGTAAAAGCAAAATTAAATGCTATTAACAATGTTGGTGATACAGCCTCTAACGGTCGTGATGGTGTTAATGGTGCATCTGGTGCACAAGGCTTAACTGGCAAAGATGGCTTAAACGATAAAACATTAACAGATAAAGTGAATGCATTACGTAACGGCGAAGCTGGATCTGTAGTATATACAGATGAAAATGGTGCACGTTTAGTAAAAGCTAAAGATGGAGAATACTATAAAGCTGCAGATGTAGATAAAGATGGCTAGCAGCTAATTCCAAAGATGCTGTAAACGGCGGTCAATTGCATACTGTGAAATCTGACCTAGCTACAGTGCTTGGTGGAGATTCTAAAGTCAATGCTGACGGATCCTTCACAGGCCCTACATACAACATCACAAAAGATGATGGTAGCAATACGAAAGAAGCTGTGAATAATGTAGGCGATGCGATTAGTAAATTGGATACTCGTATTACTACAGCTAATGGTACATTAGTTACTAAAGGATTAGATTTCACAGGTAACGATACAACAGATGCTGGCAAGGTACACCGTGACTTAGGTACTACTTTGACAATCAAAGGTGCAGAAAACTTCACTCGTACAGATGCTGAAACAAACAACATCAAAGTTGTGAAAAACAACAATGATCTTGATGTGAAATTAGCAGAAAATCTTGGTAATATTAAATCTATTAGTAATGCTACAGGAGCAGGTAAACCAGGCTCTACAATTACATTAGGAGCAGATGGTGTATCCATCGCTAATACTGCAGCAGGTGCAGACGGTGCAGCGGGTGAAACTAAAACTGTAACAATCGGTAAAGATGGCATCAATGCTGGTGGCATGAAAGTTACTAATGTAGCGAAAGCAGAAGCAGAAGGTGATGCAGCAAACAAAAAATATGTAGATGATGCGATTTCTAATTTAGATACTACTATTAGAGGTAATGCTACATTAAACTTTGCCGGTAATGTAACAAAAAATGCACAAGATCAAGCAACTGAAAAAGTAGGCTTATCCTTGGCAACAGGTACATTACATGTGAATGGTGCTAATAACGAAATCACTACGACAGCAAAAGGAGATACAATTACAGTTGGATTAGCTGAAACTGTAAAAGCTCAATTAGCAAAAGTAGGTGATACAGCATCTAACGGTCGTGACGGTAAAGATGGTGCATCTGGTGCGAAAGGCTTAACTGGCGCAGATGGTTTAAATGACAAAACATTAACAGATAAAGTAAATGCATTACGTAATGGTGAAGCTGGATCTGTAGTATATACAGATGAAAATGGTGCACGTTTAGTAAAAGCTAAAGATGGAGAATACTATAAAGCTGCAGATGTAGATAAAGATGGCATTGGTGCTATCATCGGTGGCACAACAATTAATGAAAATGGCAAAATTACAGGCCCAACTTTCAGTATTACTAATGCGGCTGGTACTAAAGATGATGTCACTACGATTAAGGATGCTATTGAAAAATTAGATGCTACCAATGCAGCACAAAATACTAAGATTTCTGAAACTACAGAAAAATTAACAAACTTAGGTGACACAGTTACTAACAATTACAATGATTTATCTAAAAAAATCACTGATGGTAGTACGAATATAACTAATACACTTACAACCAAAGGCTTGGATTTCACAGGTAACGATACAACTGCGAAAGTACACCGTGACTTAGGTACTACTTTGACAATCAAAGGTGCAGAAAACTTCACTCGTACAGCAACTGAAACAAATAACATCAAAGTGGTTAAAACTGATAATGACCTTGATGTGAAATTAGCAGAAAACCTTGGCAATATTAAATCTATTAGTAATGCTACAGGAGCAGGTAAACCAGGTTCTACAATTACCTTAGGAGCAGATGGTGTTTCTATCGCTAATACTGCAGCAGGCGCAGATGGAGCAGCTGGCGAAACTAAAACTGTTACAATCGGTAAAGATGGCATCAATGCTGGTGGTATGAAAATCACTAATGTAGGAAAAGCGACAGATAATGGCGATGCAGCGAATAAAGAATATGTAGATGATGCGATTAAGAACTTAAATACAACAGTGACTAATAATGCAAATCTACGTTATGCTGGTGATACTAACGTAGGTGCAGCAGCTGATGCAGATCACTTAAACTTACCATTGAATGGACAAGCTGGTGATGCAGGTAATGCTGGTGATAAAGGTGCGACTGGTAAAGACGGCTTAAATGGTACAAACTTAACAGATAAAGTAAATGCATTACGTAACGGCGAAGCTGGATCTGTGGTATACACAGATGAAAATGGTGAACGTCTAGTTAAAGCAAATAATGGTAATTACTATAAAACTACAGATGTAGATAAAACAGGCAATGTAGTAAACAATGCACAACCGGCTACTACTGTAGAAGCTCGTGTGGTGAACCCAGATGGTACAACAACTGGTGGTACAACTAAATTGTCCAACATCGCTGATGGAAAAGTAGCAGCTAACTCTAAAGATGCTGTGAACGGTGGTCAATTACATACTGTGAAATCTGACCTAGCGACAGCGCTTGGTGGAGATTCTAAAGTCAATGCTGACGGCTCCTTCACAGGTCCTACATACAGCATCACTAAAGATGATGGTAGCAATACGAAAGAAGCTGTGAATAATGTAGGCGATGCGATTTCTAAATTAGATGGTCGTATCAACAATGCGAATACTACGCTTGCTAATAAAGGCTTAGATTTCACAGGTAATGATACAACTGCGAAAGTACATCGTAATTTAGGTGAAACTTTAACGATCAAAGGTGCAGAAAACTTCACACGTACAGATGCTGAAACAAACAACATCAAAGTTGTGAAAAATGACAATGATCTTGATGTGAAATTAGCAGAAAACCTTGGTAACATCAAATCTATTAGTAATGCTACTGGAGCAGGTAAACCAGGCTCTACAATTACATTAGGAGCAGATGGTGTATCCATCGCTAATACTGCAGTAGGTGCAGACGGTGCAGCGGGTGAAACTAAAACTGTAACAATCGGTAAAGATGGTATCAATGCCGGTGACATGAAAATCACTAATGTGGCTAAAGCAGAAGCAGATGGCGATGCAGCGAATAAAAAATATGTAGATGATGCGATTAAAAACTTAAATACAACAGTGACTAATAATGCAAATCTGCGTTATGCTGGCGATACTAACGAAGGTGCGGCAAATGGTGATGATCACTTGAACTTACCATTAGCGACAGGTACTTTAAAAGTAGCTGGTACAGCTGATCAAATCAAAACTGTGGCTAACAATGGAACCATTACTCTATCCTTAGATGAAAAAGTAACAAACAAGTTAGATAAACTTGGTGATACAGCTTCCAACGGACGTGATGGTGCAAATGGCTTAACTGGTAAAGACGGCTTAAACGACAAAACGTTAACAGATAAAGTGAATGCATTACGTAATGGCGAAGCTGGATCTGTAGTGTACACTAATGATGCTGGCGACCGTGTAGTAAAAGCAAAAGATGGTAAATACTATAAAGCTGATGAAGTAAAAGCTGACGGTACTGTAAAAACTGCTGAGGAAAACAATGGTAAAGCGCCAGAGGAAGTGAAAACACCACAAGCTCGTGTAGTGAATCCTAATGGAAAAACTACAGTTCCTACTACCTTGTCTAACGTTGCAGATGGCAAAGTAGCCGCAGACTCCAAAGATGCTGTAAACGGTGGACAATTACATACTGTTAAATCTGATTTAGCTACAGCATTAGGTGGTGGTGCTAAAGTAGAAAACGGTGTATTCACAGGCCCTACATACAACATCACCAAAGATGATGGTAGCAATACGACAGAAGCAGTAAATAATGTAGGTGATGCGATTTCTAAATTAGATGGACGTATCAACAATGCCAATACTACACTTGCTAATAAAGGATTAGATTTCACAGGTAACGATACAACTGCGAAAGTACACCGTAATTTAGGTGAAACTTTAACCATCAAAGGTGCAGAAAACTTCACTCGTACAGCAACTGAAACAAACAACATCAAAGTGGTTAAAACTGATAATGACCTTGATGTGAAATTAGCGGAAAACCTTGGTAATATTAAATCCATCAGTAATACTACTGGAGAAGGAAAACCAGGTTCAACTATTACCTTAGGCGCAGATGGTGTATCTATCGCTAATACTGCAGCAGGTGCAGACGGTGCAGCTGGCGAAACTAAAACTGTTACAATCGGCAAAGACGGCATCAATGCTGGTGGCATGAAAGTTACCAATGTAGCGAAAGCAGAAGCAGATGGCGATGCAGCGAACAAAAAATATGTAGATGATGCAATTACTAACTTAAATACAACAGTGACTAATAATGCAAATCTACGTTATGCTGGTGATACTAACGTAGGTGCAGCAGCTGATGCAGATCACTTAAACTTACCATTG